>JAEEGH010019576.1_pt1 | contig 14182 bp, 17 predicted proteins | sample 9134181 | NCBI WGS metagenome assembly JAEEGH01 (sample SAMN16246544, study PRJNA631951) | gut metagenome | biome: gut microbiome; feature: rumen; material: DP-attached | host: Bos | place: Iran: Karaj | collected 2018-10 | reverse complement strand
TGATTTTGTTGAAATTCACTGCCATAGTACAAAGATAGCAAAAACCTGGGAGACTTTGCGGCTTTCCCGTCAGCGTGTATTCAGCCGGGCAGCTTTTGCGGGTTGTGAAATAGGGTGCTGCTGAATACATCCACCTTGCAGAGGGTGGTGTCCTCAGGTTAGGGCATATAGAAGTTACTTATGGGCACTTGAATGAATACACTCTGGCGAAAGTGAATGTGCTGGCGAAAGTTAACGCGCTGGCTAAAGTAAACGTATTGGCGAAAGTGAACGTCCAACCGCGATTTTTCGTAGCTTTGTTATATGATGGAAAACAAACGTATTTATAACGGTATCGAACGGCCGGCTTTCACGCCGGAGATGATTCAGGAGTTGCGGCCTGATGAGGTGTTTGTGTTCGGTTCAAACCTGGAGGGAATGCACGGCGGCGGGGCAGCGTATGTGGCCTGGCGGAAATTCGGCGCGGTAATAGGGCAGGGCGTCGGCCTGCAGGGCCAGAGCTATGCGATTCCGACGATGCAGGGCGGAGTCGAGACCATCAAACCCTATGTCGATGAGTTCATTGCCTTTGCGAAGGCGCACCCCGAACGGTTCTTCTATGTGACCCGCATCGGCTGCGGAATCGCCGGGTTTGTCGACGCGGAAATCGCCCCGCTCTTCGCCGATGCTGTCGGCTGCGACAACATCTGTCTGCCTGCGACTTTTCTTCGTTAGCCGAGAGGGTCTGTCCCGTTAGAAAGCAAAGCCGAGGCCGAAGGTGGCGGCGGCTTGGCGGGCGGGATGAAGCCAGGAAATCCCGGCGGATAGGGCAATGTGGCGCCAGGAGGCGATGGCCCCGGCTTCGAGGGTCAATCCGCGGAAAGAGAGATCCGAGACTTCGGCCCAACTTCCTGTGATGTCGTGCCAATAATGCTTTTGAGCGCCTATGCCGCCGGTGGCGAAAACCGAAAGGTGTTCGCCGAAGCGGATGACCGGGCCGGCATTGACCGTCCATGTCGTGCAGGCTGTCGAGCCATCTCCCCAGAAGCGCCCGCCGCCTTCGATGGCGCCGTCGGAGGCGCATCGATAACTGGCCGAGACCGACTGAAAGTTGCTTCTGCCGGAAACTACCACGCCCAACCGCCGCCCCGCGAGTCCGGCCATACCTCCATAAGTATAGGCTTTCGGTACGGAAACGCTGGCCAGCACGAACCCATGCAGGCCTTGCGGTTCCCGTGTGTAAGCTTGATATTGCAGCGGAACCCGGTGGATTTCAGGTTCGGGTTGCCGACGCTCCGGCAGAGAAATCGCCTTGGGAGATAGGGAAGGGGCGCTGCAGCGCACGGCTAAAGGCTGGACCTCATTCAGCGCCAGGCGTCGGTTCGGAATGAATGTGTTCTGGCGCGGAACTCGAGTCTCTGGCTTAGGTTGCGCGATTTCCGTTTTCGGTTTTCCGGTTTCCGGCTTTGATTTCTGTTGGGGCGCATAGCCGCCAACGGTCCTCGCGTATTCGTCGCGGATGCGGGCGAAGCGCTTGCGCTGGGCGGGACTCATCTTGCCGGAAGCGCCTTGCAGCGTGCTTTTCAACTGCGAAAGTTCCTGCAGCAGGCCGGCGAGCGAACGGTCGGCCACGGCAGCGCCGGAGACGACTTTCGCGCGCAATTCCAGGCATTGCTCCGAGATGTGCTCGTAACGGTCGAGCACTGCGTCCCAGTCGGTTTGCCCGAAAGCGGTGGCACGTCCCAGTATCAGACAAATCGCCGCGACCAGCAGATATCTTACGATTTGAACCATTTTTGAGCCGTAAAAGTAACAAAATATTCAGTATCTTTACAAAATCAAGCAAAGCGATGGACGAAGATTCCGGATTTTTCGACGCCCACGGACAGTTGGTCGAAAACCATACTTCCGCACCCGAATTGATTCATCAATCAGCGGGCGGCTGGAGTCTGCTCTATCGCTTCGACAAGGGTGGCCGCTTCCGCGTCTACAAGGCGCTCAAACCTGAATTTCGTGGCAAGCAACCCTACGAAAGCCTCTTGCGCAAGGAGTTCGAAATCGGTTACGCCCTTTCGCATCCGAACATCTGCGAGGTGTATGGCTTCTGCTTTTTGCCGGAACTGGGCAACGCCATTGAAATGGAATGGATCGACGGACGGACGCTCACTTCGCTGCTGGAACAGGGTGTCCCCGCACAGGACTTGTCCGAAAAACTGATCGGCCAACTCTGCGACGCACTGGAATATCTGCACAACCGGCAGGTCATCCATCGCGACATCAAGCCCTCGAACATCCTGGTTACCAACAACGGCAACAATGTCAAACTCATTGACTTCGGTCTTTCGGACACCGACAGCCACCGCATCTTCAAGAACCCGGCCGGCACCGAATCGTTCGCCGCTCCGGAACTCCTCGACGGCCGTCCCGTGGATTGCCGGGCCGACATCTTCTCCCTGGGCAAGGTGATTGCCCTGCTGGCGCCGCGCAATGCCGCCGTGGTGCGCAAATGCACGCAATTGGATCCGAATCTTCGCTACAAAGATATCGTCTCGCTTCGCAAAGCCCTGCAGCGCAAGTCAAAACAGTGGATTTGGGGCTTGCTTTCCGTGATTGTGGTCGGTTTGGCCGCCATCCTGCTCCTCTATTCGGAAAAGCATCCCGTGCCTGAGCCGGACCCGCTTCCGCCCGTCGATACCCTCGCCGGGGAGACGCTGATCACCGACCCTTCGACCATCGATGACCTCTTCCGGCAGGCCACCGATCTTTTCGACGAGAATCAATAGGTTTCCAGCAACGTGAGCCCGCGCGAGCGCCCCGCTACGTAGGCGGGCAGCATCGTGCCGTCCCGCTCCACACCCGGCAGGTATAGCGGCTGGTCGCGCAGGAAGGCTGTGGCCTCGAAACGGTCGCCCCGCCGCAGTTTCGAAGTGCCGGCATCGCGGACTTCAAACCGCATATTGCCCAGATAAACCAGCTCCACGCGCCGGTCCGGCATCCAGCCCAGGATGACGACGTCCCCCTCATTGAGATCGGCGCTCCGCACCGATTCTGCCGCGAAAAACGCGGATGTCTCCTGCAATTCCAGGCACAGGCGCCGGAAATTCTCCCGCCCCGTGTAGCGGGCCAGGATGTCGAGGGTCGATGCCCGTGGCTTGGGGTTGAGGCTCACATAACCCCAGATGCGCTTGAGCGTCGATTCGGAAAGGCGCTCCCCTGTGCGCGCTTCCACATCCAGCGCCAGGTGCTCAAAGGCCGACGACGTGTTGACGGGTTTGCCGAATTGTCGGGATACTTCGCTCAGCAGGAATTCGATTTCGGGCGTTTGTTTCATAGATAGACGATATTGACGGATTGACTGCACCGCAACACTCCGAGTGTCTGCCCCTTGACAAGATAGATGGTCTTCAGGTAGGGGCATTCGGAGCAGTCTACCGTGTTGATCTTGGGACATTTGGTCAGGTTGAGGGTGCTGAGGTGGGTCCGGTTGCAGTCGAGGTAGACCAGCTCCGGATTGTCGAGGGTAAGGGTTTCAAGCGGCTGCGATTCGCAGTGGGCTTCGACAAGCAGGGGAAGTCCGCTGAAATCAAGCGTCTTGATCTGATTGTACGATACGTTGAGCAGATAAACGCGTTTCTGCATCGACAGGTCGATGCTCCGCAGTTTGTTGACGGCGCAATCCACGATCTCCAGTTTGACGGCGCTGCGCAGATTCAGGGTATCGATCTGGTTGTGCTGGATAAAGATGGACCGAAGTTCGGAATTGCCCGAGACGTCCACGGTGGTGAGCTGCCCCAGACCGCTGTCATTGACTCGGGTTCCTTCCGCGTGCAACTTTTTCAGCGAGGGGAACAGCTGGATTCCATCCACCGACGCCGTTTCGTCGGTATTCAGTTCCACGGTCTCAATGAGCGCCGCTTCCTCGAGACTCAATTTCCCGTCCCGGTCGAAATCGTACCGCCACAAGACCCACTCGCGGAAGTGGTCGTCCGGAATCGTAACGTACTCGGGGTCCGGGTCCGGATCCGGATCGGATGAAAGGGTCTCAAAATGTTTGATGTCGGAGAAGAAACGGTCGTGGCCGGCGCAATCCGCGAAGGCTTGAAAAACGTATTTCGTGCCGGGCTTCAGCCCGCTGACCTCCCGGATGAAGAGATTGTTCTCTTGATCAAGCGTGGTCGTCAGGAGGAATTCTTCCTCTTCTTCCGCCGGCCGAATCAGGAATCCCACGGATGTGGGGGACTGGGCATAACTGAGCGATGCGATCAGCAGAGCGCCATCCTGAGCGATCTGGGTGGCCTTTACGCTGATAAATTGAATCGGATCTACTTCATCGGCCGTCGTGAACGTTTGCTCTTCCGATTCGACGCGGATGCCCGATTCTGATTCCACAAAGGCTTTATAATAGTAGACTTGACTATTCTCAAGATCGGTTAATGTGCAAGTGAAACCGTGCCCTTCCAGTTCAGCTACGATGGTTGTGGTTCTGTCGGCGCCCTGCGCCCGGACGATGAACCCAACTTGGCTGAGAGGGAAATCGTAATTCACGGCGGCAATCAGCCGGGCTCCGGAAGAGGTGATTTCAGAAACAGTCACATAGGCGATTTCCGGAACCGGTACGACCGGTGCCGCGGCCGTGGTGAATTCCTTCTGTGGTGATGTGATGCGAAGATTCCGTCCGTTTTCCACGAAGGCCTGGAACCGGTAGAGACTCTCGCTTTTCAGGCTGTCAAGCCTCGCCGTAAATGAATCGTTCTGAGACACTACACCCGGAATCTGATAGGTCTTCCCATCCGCCGCAAACAGCAGGAATCCGCACCGCTCGACACTTTCGCCACCATTGACGGTTGCCGTCAACACCGCTGAATCAAAACTCACATCCGAAACCTCCACCGCCACAATCTCCGGCGCCGTCGTCGGCTCCGGCACTGTCTCACGACAAGAAACCGCCCCAATAATCGTCGCCAACACGGCCACGGCCAGCCAAACCAGCCGCCCAATCGCCCTGAAGGTATATTTTACGAGGCCTCCTGTCATTCCCATCCTGATTTTCCGCGAAAATACAAATTATTCCCTTGCCATGAAACGCCTTTCCCGCCGTGATCCGCCCCACGTCTATCTTCAGTGAAAAATGAACCATTTGTGACCCGAAGGAAGAGCGAGGGAATGGCGAAATTTGTATAGATGATTTAAGCCGTTTTTATATGGCAATCTATAAAGTAACCACTAAACTTCGCAAATACTGCAACGGAGTTCTTTTGGAACCGGGCATGAGCGTCCAAGTCGTCACGCTAGCTGGCAACCTCTTCTCCGGAGCCGGTGGAGATGCCACTGAAGCTGCATTCCAGCGCGTTTACGGAATTTCATTACGCCAGGCAAATGCCTTGAATTCGGGGTGGTTGAAAGTGGAAGTAATTGGATAAAAGATAAAGTGATAATAATGATGAAATAACTATGGCGGCGGCAGAGGTTATTAAGGTGATTGGATTATATGGTCTTTTATTGACTTCAGTGATTGTTAGCATCATGCTAATTAGGTATTTGGCGTTATCTTGGAAAACGATGTCCAAATCAAAAAAGATGCTCTTGCTAGTACTTGTTATTCTTTTAATATGTATCGCTGTTATTTGCCTTATCGGGATAATAAAAACGGAGTCTTTTATAACAACAATGTCGGAAAAGAAGGGGTTGAGATGGATAATAGAAATCGTGTTTGCTATAGTGATTATATTTTTTGTTAAAAACTAAATCAATATGTTATGAAAAAAACACTAATTAATGGCGCTAACTCGGATCTTATGCCGAATGCTGATTCTTTCATTCCCGATTATATTGAGAAGAATCTCAAAGATATTGGAACAAAAGGGGGACAAAAGTATTCTGATTTCATTGATAAAATTGTAGATGCGATTTTTAAACGGTAAAACTATGGCAGGGAATAGTTCTGATATGATTAAAGCTGTTATCAAAATAGGTACAGCCATCGTTTCTTTAGCCTTTGGAAAAAAAGTTGCTGAAGAAGGATACAAGAATGCTAAAAACTGGAAAGAATCTAGAAATCAGAATACGAATAAGTAAGGGATAGTTATAGGAATCCGCCTTTATCATTTTCTGAATGCCGCTTTTACTCATGCGGTGGTAAAGATTGTATTGAGGGACATAAACAATAATACAAGTGAACGAGTCGGTATAGGTAAGTGGCTTGTCTGCGTTGATTAAAGAAATAATCGATGAGTCATACAGTATTTATCGGAACACGTGACGCTATTTGGCTCATTCTAGAATATGTGATATTCATTAAAAATTATATTATGAACAAAAAAAATAGATCAGATTAAGCCACATATGAGAGAGATTAAGGTCACTCGTAATCCGGATGGTTCTAAAACAACAGAAGTGAATCCTGATGATATTAGGGAGATTGGAAGGGCTATAGTAAATATCCTTAGGTTGTTTATTAAGAAGTAGGGAACTGTGAATTAGTCGGATACAGTTTTTATGTTACGTGGTTACATCCATTCAATATGCCCTAATTGTGGACATAGATTTACTGCCTTAGACATTGAGGACGGCGCGACAGTGCGCTCAATGCCTGTCCGTTGTCCGGCGTGCGGGCATTCTTTCCGGCCAAGTCACTATTCTCCTTTGCTAGAGTCTTTGTCCGAATTGTTCAAACATTTGAAGCGTAAGTAATAATCATTATGTCTCTTATGTCGATAGAAAAACAATCGCTCCGCAGCCGCACTGGCTGGTCGGACGCCATTTTGGACAACATTGCCTCTCGCGAGGAGGCGGAGATTTATATCAAAGCGGGCCTTCGGGAGGCACGGATTGGTGGGAGGCCGGCATTGATTCGTGACGATATTGATTGGTCGGATTACAGTATTCGTCGGAACACCTGGCTCAAGGAGTACTTGGCTGATTATGATAAGGCCGCAGAGTACAACAATGCAGACTTGATCGGGGAGGGGTATCCGCCGCGCGACAAGGGCGGGAATCCTTACGAGTTGCATCATATCGGCCAGCATCCGGATTCGCCGTTGGCGGAGTTGACGGTGTTTGAGCATCGCGAAAACGAGGGCAACTACGCCGTTCTCCATGCGGCGGGGAAGGATTCGGAGATTGACCGGCCGCAGTTCGAGCGTGAGAAGTCGGCGTACTGGCAGGCTCGGTACAAGGCTTTTACGCCGGCTGAGATTGACGCTATCTATCGGAAACGGTAGAATTCGTGAAAATCATTGCTGAATAATCCTACAAAAAAGCTATCTTTGCCAAAACAAACTGACTCTAATCATTAAATCTTAAGAATATGAAAAAAGTATTGTTCAGTTTCGCCGTCGTAGCAGCCTGCCTGTTCGTGACGGCATGCGGCAGCAAGAAAGCGCAGCAGGAAAATTCAGAAAACGAGGCCGTTGAGCAGGTCGCCGAGGAGGCTTCCAATGAGGCCGAGGCCCAGGAACCGAAACTGCCGGTGGGACCTTGCACCATCGAAATGGATCTGATGAGCGTCGATATCCCCGAAGGCTGGGAAGTGCTGAATCAAGATCGTCATGAGGTCAAAATCTATCCGGGTACCGGTGATCAGTTTACTGAATCGATCCTGATTCAGGAGCAGCCTTACCGGGCATTGGCCGATGCGGTGAAGACGATGAAAGGCCTGGAGCAGACCAAGGATCTCGGCACCCTGCCGTTCGGAGACAACAAATTCCTTGCTTACGAAATGCCGGGCGGACTGACTGTGTTGATGCGGGCCAATGACAAGGACGAGTATGTGCAGGCCGAAGTCCGCAGCGAGGCCTACAAGAAAGATGGCTACAAGCAGGTCCTTGCCGGAATTAAGCTGAAATAAGCGCTGACACGGGCTTTTACCTATGGATACACCCTCTCATTTGAGAGCGGTGTATCTTTTTTTCGTACCTTTGTGACAGGATTCAAATGTCGATGACGCCGGAAGAGAAATATGTGCGGATGACCACGCGCCCGGTCGGGCATCTGGTAACGAAGCTGGCCGTCCCGTCGATCGTCAGTATGCTCGTGTCGGGCATCTATAACCTGGCGGATACCTTCTTCATCGGGCAGATCAACACGCAGTCGGTGGCGGCGCTGGGCATCGTATTTTCTTATATGGTGCTCATCCAGTCGGTTGCCATTTTCTTCGGGCAGGGGTCGGGCAATTATATCTCCCGGGCGCTGGGCCGGCGGGAGACGGCCGACGCCGAGGAGATGGCCGCGGTGGGGCTGGTTTCTTCCGTGCTGACGGGCGTCGTGCTGGCTGCACTCAGTTTCCTGCTGATGCGGCCGATTCTCTCGTTGCTCGGCTCGACGGAGACCATTCTGCCGTATGCCTGCGACTATTTCCGCTTCATCCTGATGGGCACGCCCTTCATTATGGGCACCTTCACGCTCAACAACCAGATGCGTCACCAGGGCAATGCGATGCTTTCGATGATCGGCATCGTCTCGGGCGCGGCGCTCAACATTGCGCTCGACCCGATCCTGATTTTCGGGTTCGGTCTGGGCATCCGCGGTGCGGGCATGGCCACGGCCATCTCGCAGGCCGTGGGCTTTCTGGTAATCCTGAGCATGGTAGGGAAGCGGGGGACGCTCCATATCAAGCTTTCCCATTTCAAACCCACTTGGCGGCGGTATCACGACATTTCCGCGGGCGGCCTGCCCTCGCTGGCCCGGCAGGGGCTGATGAGCCTGTCGGCCATCTGCCTCAATCAGTTGGCCTCGCACTACGGCGACTCAGCCATCGCTGCGTTTTCGGTGGTGAGCCGCATCATGATGCTGGCCTGCGCCGCGATGATCGGTTACGGGCAGGGATTCCAACCGGTGTGCGGGTTCAATTACGGGGCCGGACTCTTCGACCGGGTCCGGAAAGCGTTCTGGCACAGTTGCAGCGTGTCGACAGTCTATTGCACGGTGCTGGCCCTGTTGGGATGGGTCTTTGCGAGCCCGCTGGTCGCCCTGTTCCGGGCCGACGATCCCGAGGTGATCCGGATCGGCAGCGAAGTGCTTCGCTACCAGTGCTACAGTTTTCCGTTGGTGGGCTTCATCACGCTGGCCAATATGTATCTCCAGAACATCCGCAAGACGATACCGGCCATCATCATGGCTTCGGCCCGTCAGGGGATCTTCTTCCTGCCTGCGCTTTTTGCAGGACACGCCCTCTGGGGCTTCTTTGGCGTGGAAATCGCCCAGATGCTTGCCGATATCGGCTCCTTCCTGTTCGCTGTTCCCTTTGTCCTGTATGCGCTGAAGCAGATGGACCGTCAACCGATTGCACGATGAACTCCGTTCACCCTTTGCCTTCCGTCCGTCCCATCGATTCGCCCGAAGCGATGGTCGCTGCCATCCGTCATTTCGGCGTGCTGCCATTCTTCCGTTGCAGTATTCCCGGCTGGTCCGTTGAGGAACTGACTGCACCGGGCTGCTGGTTCAGCGACGAGGAAGATACCTTTCTCGGCCCTTGGGACTGGAAGATCGATGCGGTCCGCGAAGGCGACATCGCCTACGGCAAATTCCTGGGCGGCAAGGCGGCCTTTGCCACGGTGTCCTGGTATCGGGAGTTGATGAATTGGCGCCGCAGCCAGCCCCGATGGCGGATGGCGCTCGGCGAACGCTACAAAGCGGTGACGCAAAGCGATAAACTGATGAAAGTCCTCGCCCCGCTGGCCCTCGATGCCATTCGCGCCGCAGGGGGGCTGGAGATGAAAGAATTGCGGACCATCTGTGCCCAAAAGATAACATCAGCTCAGTTGAAAACGCTGGGAGCCCGTTATCGGCCGATGCTCACGCCGGCCGTCAAGAAAAACGTGATGGACAGCGTCATCCAGTTCCTTCAGATGGGCACCTGGACCGTCATCGGTGACTTCGAACGGGTTTACCGCGGCCCGGACCTGACCTACCGTGGCTGGCAGCGCGCTTCCAACACTACCCCCGACGACCTCTTCGCAGTTCCGGTCCTCCCGTTTGCCTCCTCGTCCCAGCCCGCCGCCGTCCCGCCCGCTTCGCCGCTGTCTGCCGCCGTCCCGCCCGCTTCGCCACTGTCTGCCGTCACCCCGTTCGCGACAGCGCTGACGCCCGCCGCCTCCCGGTCCAAACTCATCGCCCACATCCGGGATTTTTTCCCGGCTGCCGACCCCAGCGTGCTTGAAAAACTCTTCTAACGGCTTCTTCGCCCACTTTTTCCCATTCTCTCCCATTTCCGCTTCCCTTGCTATCCCCCTGTCAGGCCTTTTCTGCCAAAGGGCGCGCGGGCAACAGCCGATATAGGGCTTGTGTGGCATACGAAATGCGCGCACCGCCCTTGGGAAGGCTAGTGCGCGCAGGCAATCGATGATACACGTGCTGAGAGGGACATCGTGTGCGCGCACTTTGGCGGAAGGAGAGAAGTGTACCAAGCAAAAGTTCGCCGCTTGAAAAAATAACAGAAAAATGGTGCAAGTTTGCCTATTATTTCGCAACTTCGCCGTGAAGCACGACAATCTGTCGGATCATCATGTTGGTGACGAACGATCGAGGCGCTGGATTATTATGATGATACACTATTTCGATTATCTTGACCGGGAAGACTATCCCCATTTCTATCACTTATGCTCCGATGGTGAACTGACGCCGGAGTTCATTACATGTGAAGACGATTTCCGAGTCGCTTTCAATTTGGTCGGAGTCTGTGCAGCGAATTCCGATGTCATCGTGTTGTCTTTTTCGGTTGAGGATACCCATCTTCATTCCTTGCTTTACGGGACGAAAGCCGGTTGTGTGGAGTTCAAGACTATGTATGAAGAAAGCTGGGCGCATCACGTCGGATGCATCCGGGGAACACGGGAAGGGTCTGATATCGAACTGGAATTGATTCTCATAGATACGCAGGACTATCTGATGAATGTCGGGGCCTATACCATCTATCAGGCAACGAAAGACGGAAAGCAAGTGATGCCTTACGATTATCGCTGGGGAACGGGATCGATGTATTTCCGGAGGAACGGGTACACATCGCTTTGGCTCACTGACGAAGAAGGGAATCGATGTCCCACGATGCGGCTTGGCGATCTGAGTGAGCGGAGCCGGAGACGCTTGCTCTGTTCCAGGCATCCCGTCCCCGCCGGGTGGTGTGTCTGCAACGGTATTCTATTACCGGAGAATTATGTGGACGTCGTCCGCTTCGAGAAAATCTACCAAACCGCCAATTGCTTTCGCGTTTTTTTGGGCAATAACCGCAATCGCGACCAGATGATTCAGAAGCGGATCGCTGCTTCTCGCGGTGTCGCGATCGATGACGCCGAGGCGCGGCTCAAATGTCAGTCGTTGGTTCAACAGTTGTTTGGTTTCAAGGACATCCGTCGGCTGGACGCCCTCCAGCGAATCACTGTCGCGCAACAACTTCGCCGCCAGTTTCGTCTTTCTTGTCGTCAGATAGCCTCCCTCGTTCGTATTCCCTACAAAGAGGTGTGCAAATATGTCTGAATACCGCCAGTTTTCGTCGGTTATCGTTATTTTCCGCCGGCATCCCTCCGCTATCGTTCGTATCTGCCCATTCTGCCTGCCGACATTTGATTATGTCCGTTATTCGCCAAAGTGCGCGCGGGTAACAACCGATATAGGGCTTGCGTGGCATGCTCAATGCGCGCACCGCCCTTGTAAAGGCGAGTGCGCGCAGGCAATCGGTGATACACGTGCTGAGAGGCATATCGGGTGCGCGCACTTTGGCGGGAAAGTCGATTAGCAAGCCTGCCGATGGCGAGCCTGCCGATGGAGAATCTGCCGATTGGCGTGCCTGCCGGAGCGGAACCGGGCTGTCAGGGGGCAAATCGGATGTTCTTTCGTGCAAAAAGAGCTGACAGTCGGAAGGCTGTCAGCTCTGTGCGGTACCGTCGGCACGGCGGTCGTGCGTGGTGCGTTTTGCGGCTTGCATTTGTGCAGGGTGCTGGGCCTTACAATGCCCGTGTGACAGGCCCCGTTCCACAAATACCATAGGGTTGGGGTGTGCCCGCCCGGTGCCGCACAAGGATCTTAGGCCAGGTCGGTCATCCAGTTGGCCTGCTGGAGGTGGGTGTCGAGCTCCCGGAGTTGCTTCGACAGTTCGTCAATCTGCTTCTGCAGTGCGGCGACGTCGATGGTCCGGACGAATTTGATCTCGTTGCGGGAGAAGCGGTCGCTCCGGACGTTGGCATTGTCCAACACTTCGCGCAGGACGGAAATCCGCAGGGCCAGCGTGTCTTTCTCGGCAATCATATCGGTCAGACATCGGCCTTCCCATTCGGTCGAAAGATTGGTGCGGTTGATGCGGAAGATCATTTCCTGCAATTGCGCGAGCGTTGCGTCGAGTTCGCGAAAGAGGGCTTCGGGTGCTTCGGCCGGCTCATCGCCTTCCTGCACCTTGATGTTGTTGTTGAGGCGTTCCTTAATCTGGGCGACGCGTTTCTGCAGGTCGGCCCGGAGGTTCAGTGCTTCTGCGAGTTTCATGGGCTTGGGCTTATTTGAGGGTGCGCACCGGGAAGGTGAAATAGGTGTTGGGATAGGGTTCGTCTTTCAGGATGAAATGCCACCATTCTTCGTCGATCGGGAGGAAGCCGTGCTTGAGCATCAGCTTGCGGAGGAGCATCCGGTTGGCATACTGCTCTTCTGTGATGGAGGCTTTGTGATCGGGGTGTGACTCTTCGCCGAACCAGTCGAAGCCGTAACCCATGTCGATGTCACGACCTGTTTTCATATCCACGAGAGTCAGGTCGACTACGGAGCCGCGGGAATGACCGCTGCGGCGGGCGATATAGCCTTGGTCGAAGACCACGTCTTTGTCGAGATAGGGATAGAAATAGCGTTTCGTCAAGGTATCGGCCACATCCTCTCCCCAGCGGCAGAAATGGTCCACGGCCCTCTGCGGGCGGTAGGTATCCCATATTTTGAGCCTGTATCCCAGCGACATAGCTTCATCACTCACATCTTTTAGGGCTCGGGCGGCCTCTTTCGTCATCAGTGCAATAGGCTCTTCATATCCATCGACGCGGGTTCCTACGAAATTGAAACTGCTGTAGTAGCGGATTTCCAGGATAACGTCCGGAACGACATCGGTCAGGACGACGAAACCGCTCGGATCGTCGGGGGCGATGGAATAGTCGCGGTCAGCAGCTTTAGTAATCCGGGTTTGAGCGGATTGGGCAAGCGTGCGCTGGGAACCGCAGGCCTGTAGACTGAGGAACAGGAAAGCGGCCAGGATCAGCGAAAAGACGGAAGAGAGGGTTTTATTCATGATAGATGATACGTTTATTCAATTAAAAAGATGCATGGGACAGCGGCTCCGGCAGTTCGATTTCGACGCTATAGAAGCCCAATGGGTACTTCTCGTCGATTGTTCCGACATCTCCTATAGCCTCCATCTCTGCATCCATTTCTTCCATCAACGGTAGGGCCGCTTCATCGATTCTCCGGTAGATGGACGGGCAGCAGGTCTCCAGATCGGAGGTATAGAGGCTGGTCTCACCATCCGTATCGCGCAGGTATTGCTTGAAGCGCTCCATCTCTTCGTCGGAAAGCATGACGCTTCCTATCCGGCTGTAATCACGATAGATCTCTTCGACGGTGAAATGGAGGATGGAAGCCATGCGGTAGTTTGCTTGATACAACAAATATACGAAAAAAGGAACCGATGTGAATCGATTCCTTTTTTCAGATGCCCGGACAGGCCGGGAATGACAGAAGATTAGCCCAAGAAGCCCAGGAGCATACCGGCCGCAACGGCGGAGCCGATCACACCGGCGACGTTCGGACCCATGGCATGCATGAGCAGGTAGTTCTTCGGATCGTATTCCAGACCGACGTTGTTCGACACACGGGCGGCATCCGGTACAGCCGACACACCCGCGTTGCCGATAAGCGGGTTGATCTTGTTGCCTTCCTTGAGGAAGAGGTTGAAGAACTTCACGAAGAGGACACCGGCGAACGTAGCGATGACGAACGACAGGGCGCCGATGATGAAGATCTTCACGGATTCCCAGCGGAGGAACTGGCTGGCTTGCGTGGAGGCACCGACCGTTACACCGATCAGGATGGTAACGATGTCCACCAGCGGGCCACTGGCCGTGTTGGCCAGACGCTTGGTCACGCCACTCTCTTTCAGCAGGTTGCCGAAGAAGAGCATACCGAGTAGCGGAATACCGGACGGTACGATGAAGGCTGTGAGCAGGAAGCCGATGATCGGGAA
>JAEEGH010019573.1_pt1 | contig 14185 bp, 11 predicted proteins | sample 9134181 | NCBI WGS metagenome assembly JAEEGH01 (sample SAMN16246544, study PRJNA631951) | gut metagenome | biome: gut microbiome; feature: rumen; material: DP-attached | host: Bos | place: Iran: Karaj | collected 2018-10 | reverse complement strand
CTCCTCGGGCACGCCGTAACGGCTCAGGGCTTCCTCGAACATCGGATGGTAGTACTCGCAGAGGGTGAGCATCACGTCGAGACGGGTGCTCATGTGGCGCAGGTAGAAGCGTATGAACGAACGGACCTCGCTGTTGTAGGTCATAGGGATGACGGTATGGAGCGAACGCATACGGCGCTCGATGACGCTGTCGGGCAGGGCGTCGAACTCTTCGACCGAGAACTCGCGCGAAGCACGGAGTGTGTTGTGCGCGTGGCGGCGGAGGTAGTAGCTGTTGAGCAGGCTGTCGTACGACTGCGCGAAGCGTGCGGCCACGGGATCCGGTCCGTCGGCGGTGCCTTCCTGGGCCGAAAGCTTGTGACTGCCAGCCAACATGGCGGCGGCTACGACGAGATATATTGCGGCTAATCGGATATTCATGTTTTCTATAACGCCAATAATACATTATTATTATACACTTGAAAAAAAATATGGCCATCTTAATAAAAACGTATCTTTGCATCGTGATTTAGACCTTAATTCGCTCGAGATTGAAACGTGCACGAATATTCTTTTTAGCTGCTGCGGCACTGCTCCTTGCGGCCTGCGTTAATATCCCCTCCGTTCAACGGTATTTCAACGGTAAAAACCGTTGAAATACCGTTGAAATACCGTTGAAATGACGGTTAACGGCATGAGTTACAGCGTTGTTGACGACGTCTTGACGCCTACCGTTCTTTTATCGTTCTTTTGTTGTTCTTTTGATAAAACAGATGAACAACAGAAGAACAACAGAAGAACAGACGGTAATATATCGGATTTATAATGGATTATGCGCATATATATAGTTTAAGTTTCCACAGTTCAAAAAAAATTGTAATTTTGCACCGGAAATTAAACCATAATTTGTTTGAAAATGAAACACACAAGATTATTTTTTCTAGTAGTTGCGGCAGTGTTTCTCGCAGCCTGCCACGATGAGCCCGTCGTTCCCACTCCTGGCCCAGTCGTGCGCAATGTGGGCTATATTGCCTGCGGCGACCAACATCAGGTGGCCGTCACCGGCGACGACAGCTGGCACTCTCTGCTCGACACACTCTTTGCCGCCGCCGAAAGCGGTTGTGTGGTAACCTTTTGGAACCCCGACGCCTTCAGCATCAAACAGGCTGACACCGTCACCATCAACACCACCGACCGCCGCGAGGCCTACCGCTGGGGCGAGGAGATGTACGACAATGGCTACATCGTCTCCATCGTCTACGACGAAAACACCGGCACCTACCGTGGCGCGGCCATAAAAAGCATTCCCAATCCACCACAGGATACCGTTATGCAAGAATTACCCAGTTCTGAATGGTGGGAATGTACACTTACAAACCTTGGACCACTTGAAGACGGTGACAATTTGTTGCTCAATATCTCATGGGATTCTGGAATGTATTATGGTCATACAACATCAATGCATGGTTCTCCGACACTTTTTTACAATGAGCTTACCTACTTTCATATGTCGAATGACACAATGCATTGCGACAACCCGGTTTATTCTGGTCTTATCTGGTGGATCATATCATATCCCGATGACTCCACAATGAAAATGAGAACCATGTTCTATGCTGGGCATGAAGTGGATAATCAGGTTTGGTTATATCAGTTTAGGCGTTTAAACTAATCTGTAACGTACTGAATAGAAATAAAATGAAAAAGATTCTTTTTGCCATTATATTTGTGATGGGCTTTTTATATCCATCTTCATCTCAGTCATTTATATACAATAGATATGGAAATAAGATTTTCTTTGTTTTTGATGAGAATCGTATAGTCTTCTCCATAGATGACAGTGCTTCTGAAGGATTGTATTAAGGGTTTTTATTGTCATTTCTTCGGTATTTCTTTGGTCAAAACCAAAGAAATACCAAAGAAATACCATTGAATATCCTGTAAAACAAGCGATTTAAATTGTCGTTTTTTTAGTCGCAAATTCCTATGGAGGCGAAATGATGTGGAGGCATCCAACCCTCGTTCCCTTATGCTCTTCTATAGGAAGCTGACAGCACTAATTGCTTTTGGCAAGCCTTAATTATCAGTATTTTATCACTGTCATTCATCTATTTTTCAGTTATCCACTGAAGAACAGGGCTTGTCTACAAGAGCTTTTTGGCGGCATGAACCTTGTCAGGGTGGGTAAGGGAAGGGCTGTGTTCGGCATTGCAGGTGGCGTTCGTCGAAATGCTGTTGGGGAAATAGTGAAAAAATGAGTGTTTGTCAAATATTTTTTTGTATCTTTGCATTTAATATAACGATACGTTTTACTACGGAAATGAATATAACAGAGACTCTTACAACAACAATTGCCACTGCTTTGAAGCAACTCTACGGCATCGAGCAGTCGGCTGACTGCATTGTGCTGCAGGACACCCGCAAGGAGTTCCGCGGCGACTACACACTGGTGGTGTTCCCCTATGTGAAGCAGGCCCGCAAGGCCCCCGAGGCTGTGGCAAACGAGATTGGCGAGGCTGTTAAAGCAACTTTGCCGTTGGTGGCTAACTACAATGTTGTCAAAGGTTTCCTCAACCTTGAGATTGCTGACAGCTACTGGCTGCAGTTTGTGGCTGAGAAGGCCGGCGACAGCAACTTCGGATTGAGCACACCTGCTGCCGGCAGTGCTCCAGTAGTGGTTGAATACAGCAGTCCTAACACAAATAAACCGTTGCATTTAGGTCATATTCACAACAACCTCCTCGGCTGGTCGGTGAGCCAGCTTCTGGCTGCCGCTGGTGCCGATGTGCGCAAGGTGAACCTCGTGAACGACCGTGGCATACATATCTGCAAGAGCATGTTGGCATGGCTGCGCTACGGCAACGGCGAGACTCCCGAGAGCGCCCATATCAAAGGCGACCATCTGGTGGGCAACTACTATGTGGTCTTCGACAAGCACTATAAAGAGGAGCAGGCTGAGCTGATAGCCAAAGGTGTCAGTGAAGAGGAAGCGGCACAGCAAGCGCCCATTATGTTGGAGGCCAGAGAGATGCTCCGTCGCTGGGAGGCCGGCGACCCCGAGGTGCGTGCCCTCTGGGAAAAAATGAACCAGTGGGTGTACGCGGGCTTTGATGCAACGTATGCCCGTCTCGGCATCCACTTCGACAAGACCTATTACGAGTCCAACACTTACCTCCTGGGCAAGTCGCTCGTGCAGGAGGGCCTCGACAAGGGCGTGTTCCAGCGTCACGAGGACGGCTCCGTGCGGGTGAACCTCACGGACGAAGGGCTGGACGAGAAGGTGCTCCTCCGCAAGGACGGCACCTCTGTGTATATGACGCAGGACCTCGGCACAGCGCAGCTGCGCTATGAGGAGTTCCACCCCTGCAAGATGATCTATGTGGTGGGCAACGAGCAAAACTACCACTTCGACGTGTTGAAGCTGGTGCTGGGCAAGAAACTCGGCAAGCCCTTTGGCGACAGCATCTATCATCTCTCCTACGGTATGGTGGAGTTGCCCTCCGGCAAGATGAAATCCCGTGAAGGCACGGTGGTGGACGCCGACGACCTGATGGACGCTATGTTCCTGGAGGCCAAGCAGAGCACCGAGTCGCTGGGCAAGTTCGACTTCGAGCCTGCAGAGGCGGCCGCCCTCTACGAGATGGTGGGCCTCGGCGCGCTCAAGTACTTCATACTCAAGGTGGATCCGGCGAAGAATATGCTCTTCAACCCTGCCGAGTCCATCGACTTCAACGGCAACACGGCCCCCTTCATCCAGTACACACACGCCCGTATCCGCTCGCTGCTGCGCAAGGCTGCTGAACAGTCGGTGAACGTGGCTGACGCGCTGCCCGACGGATTGTCGCCGGAAGGTGAAGAGAAGTTGATTGTCAAGAAGTTGTACCAATATCCCCAAGTGGTTCTGGCAGCCGGTGAGAACCTCAGTCCGGCCTTGATTGCCAACTATGTGTATGACCTGGCCAAACAGTTCAACCATTTTTACCAAGAAACGCCCATTATGCGCGAGACTGACGCCGCCAAACGGCTGCTCCGACTGCAGATTTCCCAATGGGTGGCCAACACATTGCGCAACGGTATGAAACTGCTGGGCATAGATGTCCCGGAAAGGATGTAATGACCGAAAATCACGCGGACAGTTTTGTCCGCTTTTTTTATACAATAAATTGACGTGATAATCGTTACTTAACCGCTTTTGAGAAAGGAGAAATTGATTATGAATGTGAAAAAGAACTCATTGTCTGTTATCATTCTGTTTTTTAGCGTGTTGTTGTTTTCTGCCAACTTGATGGCGCAGGAAAGCGATTGTACGGCCAAGGCCCCTTCGGAAGTGGCTGTTGACCGGCAGTTCAAATACACCGTCACCACCTCTGAGCAGGGCGAGGTACTCTCCTCTGACTTCGGGAAGTTTGAGATGGTGAGCGGTCCCAGCATCGGCACCAGCACCTCCATCTCCTTCGTGAATGGCACAATGGACCAATCCACCACCTACACGTACAACTATTATTTGGTGGCCCATAAAGAGGGCACCTTCACCATCCCCGGCATCAGTCTCTCCATCGACGGGCGCGTGGTCAAGAGCAATCCCGTGGTAGTCAGCGTGGTCAAGGCCCCAACAGTGCAGGAAGAGCCGCAAGAGCAGGCTGACTGGTTCCATTTCGACTTTGATTTCCCGCAAATGGAAGACTTTCCGCAATGGTCGGATTTCTTCCAGCCTCGTTCCGGCGCGGAGCCCCAGCAGAATGAGTCCAAGCCCAAATCCAAGTCCGACAAGGCACAGATTGACGATCATATCAGCAAAGACGACATCTTCATCAAGGCCTTCTCCTCCAAATTGGAGGCCTATCAGGGCGAGGCCGTTGTGGTGACGCACAAACTGTATATCAAGACTCAAAACAGGGGCTATAGCATTGAAAGGGCCGTTTTTGACCCGACGGATGCCTTCTGGACAGGAGCTCTGGATTTGAATCAGCGTGACGAGTCCACGGAGACCGTCAACGGCAAGACCTATACGGTTTATACCATCAAAAAGACGGCTTTCTATCCTACCAAGACCGGCAAGGTCACTATTCCGAAGTTGAATCTCACATTGCGGGTGCGCGTGCCGGCCACAGTCAGAGACCCGTTCTGGGGCACTTATTCCACTTACAAGAGTCAAGATGTCTCGTTGGTATCCAATGACATAGCCATCAAGGCCAAACCAATGCCGAACAGTCGTTCTGCGGAGACAGACGTGGTGGGCAATTTCACCGTCACCTCCTCGCTGAACAAGAGTGAAGTCCGTGTCAATGAGGCGGTTGTGTTGACGGTTACACTTTCTGGCACGGGCAATCTGCATCGCATCGGCGCCGATGACTTGAACATTGATTTCCCGGCCGACTGCGATGTCACCTATCCCAAGGTCACGGGCAACATCTCTGCCAAGGGTGATATTGTGTCTGGTTCCAAGACCTTCAAGTACACGATAATACCACGTTCGGAGGGCACATTCCGGATTCCTGGCGCGTCGTACCAATATTACGACTACGATTCAGGGAGTTACAAGACGATTACCTCACAGGATTACCAGATTGAAGTGGGGCCCGCGCGCGAGCCGACTTCTCCTTCCGAAAATTCAGAGAAGAAGTCAAAGCCAGCCAAGACCTATAAAATCTGATGCTGCTGCTAAAATACTGAATAATTGTAAATTAAAATAATAATTATTGTATGAAAAACATTCGGAAATTACTCATTGCTTTGACACTCGTAATGGGTGTCGTGTTCACCTCTAATGCCCAGGCTCCATACAAAAACGGTATCGGCGCTTCGGTCGGCAATATGCAGGCGTTGACTTTCAAGACCTTCGCTGGCAACCATTTTGCCTTCCAGTTGGATTTGGGCACCAAGTTCATCACTACAGACGGGCGTTTCCGGAATCTGAACCTCTCAGGTGTTGATGTTTGGACCCTGGAGTTGAACCCGAATTTCATCTTTGAAGGACACTTCGCGAAAGGTCTGTATGGCCTGGTAGGTATTGGCGGCAGTATCGGCTATAGCTGGAATACTCTTAGCTACCAAGGGTTCTTCGGAGTCTGGCACTCGCGTTCCGACTTTGGCAAATGCGGTGCCAATGGTATCTTCGGCTTGGAATACAAGTTCAATGCCCCGGTGGCGTTGCAGTTCGACTTCAGACCCGGCTACGGCTGCCTCTTTGCCGAAAATTACGACTTCCACTATTTCGACTGGAGCGTGAATCTGGGAGTCCGTTATACCTTTTAGTGAATGGACAAAACATTGTTACTTATCATCTGCTTTGCACTGGCCATTCCTTTTGCAGGGATGGCCAGCGAAGCATTTGTTCCCCGGCAAACGGCCATAGAAGACACCATCGTGCGGTATGCTCCCGATGATGACGGGCGCACCTACACCTCTCTGGAGGAGGCCTTGAGCGCTTCAAGTCCCGTGTACCGCCTTAAACTTACCAAGCTGCCCAAACGCGATTCGTTGCCCGAGGATCTGTTCCGGTTGACCCAACTGCGCGAGCTGACCGTCAAGGGTTGCCGCTTGTGCATCGTCAACCAACGCATCGGCGAGTTGCGCCATCTGCAATACCTGAATCTCGACCATAACAAACTTTTGCGCCTGCCCAATGCCATCGGAAGACTGACCGAATTACGCACGCTGGTCATCAGCCGCAATATGATTGAGACACTGCCCGACTCCATCGCCAAACTGAAACAACTCACCGCCATTGACGCTTGGGATAACCCCTTGTATGTGCTACCTGCAAGCATAAAGGCGCTGAAAAGCACGCTGAAAACCCTCGACTTGCGTCAAATTCCCTTGACAAAATGGGAGTATGAAGAGATGGAATACCTTCTTCCTGAAACTAAAATACTCTTCACGGACATTTGTGAATGCGAGAATCGTCGCGACCACAACTGATCCAAATCAAAAATCTTTATTTAATCCAAATTAGTCGGATTGGTATTTTTTTATCAATCCGTATTACTTTTTTTATATTTTTGCGGCATTGTTAACTTAATCGGATTTTGTTATGAAAACCAAGTACATCGACCTGATTTCGCAGACCTATGAATTTCCGCAAGAGGAGTTTAAGGTGGAAGACAACAACTTGTTATTCAATGACGTACCATTGATGGATATCATCAAACAGTATGGAACGCCTTTGAAAATCACCTATCTGCCCAAGATATCACAGAATATCCAGAAGGCCAAAAGATGGTTCAATGTGGCTATCGCAAAGTCCGATTACAAGGGCAGTTATCACTATTGTTATTGCACAAAGAGCAATCATTTCGAGTTTGTGATGTCGGAGGTGCTGAAGAACGATGTGCACATTGAAACCTCTTCCGCGTTTGACATCAACTTGATCCAGACCCTTCACGAGTCCGGCCTTTTCGACAAGGAGAACTATATTATATGTAACGGATTCAAGCGTCAGATTTACATCGACAACATCGTTGAACTTCTGGGACAAGGCTATGTGAACACCATTCCGGTGCTCGACAGCAAAAAAGAGTTCGATATGTTGTTGAAGAAGGAGATCCCGTCGAAATGCAAGGTCGGCATCCGCATCGCTTCTGAGGAGGAACCGCGATTCGAGTTCTACACCTCGCGCCTGGGCATTCGCTACAATGATGTGATTCCCTTCTATCGGGAGAAAATCAAGAACAACCCGAACTTTGAGTTGAAGATGCTGCATTTCTTCATCAACACGGGCATCCAGGACACAGCCTACTATTGGAATGAGCTTACCAAGTGCGTGAACCTGTACTGCGATTTGAAGAAACTCTGTCCGGAACTCGACTCCCTGAATATTGGCGGCGGCTTCCCCATCAAGAATTCGCTCTCTTTCGATTACGATTACGAGTATATGGCCGAGGAGATTGTGGCTCAAATCAAAATCATCTGCGAACGCGAGGGCGTGCAGGAGCCGGACATCTTCACGGAGTTCGGTTCGTTCACGGTTGGCGAGGCTAGCGCCGTACTCTTCTCTGTACTTCAGCAGAAAAGACAGAACGACAGAGAGTTGTGGAATATGATCGACAGTTCCTTTATGACCACGCTGCCTGACACTTGGGCCATCAACCAACAGTTCATCATCCTGGCTATCAACAATTGGGACAAGGCCTACGAGCGCGTCTTCCTTGGCGGCCTGACCTGCGACAGCCACGACTACTACAACTCGGAGTCGCACCTGAACGCCGTCTTCCTGCCGAACATCGACTCGGCCAACTACCCGGAAGGCGACAGTCCGGAAGACATCCAGTACATCGGTTTGTTCAACACCGGGGCCTATCAGGATGCCCTCGGCGGCTACGGCGGAATACAGCATTGTATGACTCCGGCGCCGAAACACATCATCATCTATCGCGACGAAGAGGGTGAATTATGTACCAAATTGTTTGCTAAAGAGCAGAGTTACAAGTCGATGCTGAAAATTTTAGGATATTAGGAAACGAATCGTTTTTTTTTCTACTTTTGCCGCGGGTAAGTCTTGTACGATCTGCTCCCTTCTAACTCCCCCAGGGTAGGAATACAGCAAGGGTACGTCGGTTGTAGCGATGCGATATAAGGAGCTTACCCTTTTTTTGTGACCATCACTTTGGGAAACCTATTATCCATATTCAAATCCAACGCAGGGTGTTACTGAAAATCTATCCCGAGAATCCAAACCAGCGCGCCATTGATCAGGTCGTGAAGTGCCTTCAGGACGGAGGCATCATCATCTATCCGACCGACACCATCTATGGCATCGGGTGCGATATCTTCAAGCCCAAGTCCATCGAGCGCATCACTACCCTGCTCGGCGACCGGAAGAAGAAGAGTTCGATGACTTTCATCAGTCACGACTTGAGCAATCTTTCCGACTACACCCGCCCCATTCCCAACCATATCTTCAAGATAATGAAGAAGGTGCTGCCCGGCCCCTTCACCTTTATCCTGAACGCCAACAACAATGTGCCCAAACTGCTTCAGAGCAACAAGAAGACCGTGGGCATCCGTGTGCCCGACAACAATATCGTGCGTGAGATCGTGCGCCAACTGGGCCATCCCATCCTCTCCACTTCCGTGAAGGACGATGACGAGGTGGTGGAGTACACCACTGACCCCGAGCTCATCTACGAGCGTTATGGCGATGACGTGGACATTGTGATTGACGGCGGCTACGGCGACAACGTGCCCTCCACGGTAGTGGACTGCACCGGCGACGAGGCGGAAGTTGTCCGCGAAGGCAAGGGTGATGTCAACGACTTGTTTTAACAGGATTTTTCAGGGGAAGCGCTCCCCTGTTCTTCAGATTTCTTTTCTGGCGTAAGATTCGCGTGCAGCAACAGCGGCACGAAGACACAGAACAACAACCGTCCGGTTTGCGTCTCTAAGGTGTCTTCCGTCAAGGCAGAGATGAAGAGAATGATAATCAGGGCGATGTAAATCATTGTGATGCGGTCTCTCATCTTGAAGAAGGGATACACCAGCGTGAACAGGAAATACAAGGCCAGCAGGATGCCGCCCATCAGCCAGTAGGTAAGCCATTGGTTGTGGCTGCCGCGGTTGAGTTTGTAGGCGATGGGGGAATTTTGGGCGGCAAGTTCCTCGTCCATCGCAGTCTTGAAGTCGCCGATGCCCACTCCCAGAAACCAGTTATCCTTGATAACGGCCCAGGAGGCTTGCCACAGTTCAAAGCGCTGCAGGAGCGTGGAGTTGTCGATGTAGTGATAGTGTTTGAACATCGAGTAGCTGAAGAAGTTGGGATACAGGGCCCGACGCAGTCCGAGCGGGCGCGTGTAGTCGTAGTTGGCTATATGGCGTTCCACGTTGCGGATGTCCTGCTCCTCCAGCGCCATCACGCCGGCATAGTCCTTGTGCAATCCTTTAGAATTCAGATACCGAATCAGCGTCTGCTCCAGATACTCGTCGTAAAGCGTGTCGGAACGGAGACTCCACGCGGACTGCATTTCCGGACGGCACACATAATAGCCGATGCGATGGCCGTTCTCCAGTGGTGTGTCGGCATTGAACTCGTAGTCATTGCCCATAGCCGTCTTCGTGGCTGTGATGTTCTTGTCCTTGTCCTTGAAATAGGAAATGCAGACGTGTGTGGTGTAGGCTGTCCCAAGTACGATGGCCAGTGCCGCCATCGTCAGCAAAATGGTGCGAGTTCTGCCCTTCTGCATTGTGAAAAGGGCATACAGGAGATAGAAGAGAATCAAAGCGCCCAAAATGACAATGCCTGTAAGTGTTTGTGCCAAGAGGAGATAGAATATCTGGCCGACTATCAGCGCAATGTAGGTGCAGACCTGCCAACTGGACTTGGTCTCCGCTTTCAGGAGGAAGAAGAGACAGAAGGAGATGGAGAGGTCGATGCACAGGCTGAAGCGTATGTGGTCGATGAAGATGGAGATTTCCCGGATGTTGCCGACGGTGTGGGTGGCCCAGTAGATGGTGGAACAGACACAGCAGAAGATGGTGCTGGCGATGAAAGCGTGGAGGATATACCGCATCTCCTTGTGCGTGAAGGGACGGGAGGTGGCCACCACAATGGGCGCCATCAGCAGCGGCAGTTTGGAGAGGACATTGTGGGAGGCAAACGCCCAGTTCTCAGTCTTGATGAGCCCGAGAAGGCACGCCACGAAGAGTCCTGAGAAAACGAGAAGCTCCTTGTGGGCGCGCAGGTTCTGCCACTTCTCTTTCCAGTTCCACTCGGCTATCCAGTTGAGCAACAGGATAAAGGCGACCAATCCCATCGCGAAATGGGACAAGGGCAGGGACACCACCAGGGCGATGGTCCCTAACAAGTAGATGATATGGTGAAACTGCTCCCGAGTCAAAACGACCTATTTTTTGGGCGAGAGAATGGATTGGTAGCGGTTCTGGTCTTTCAATATGGCTTTCGCGACGGCAATGTCGTTGTCTTCGCTCAGCATATTCATAATGCGCCCTTTCTGATAGTAGTAGCGCACCGCGATTTCAGAGGACAGAAACTGGCTGATTTCCTTTTGGTAGCGAGTGAGGTCCTCTAATTTCTCCTGGTCCAATTTCTGCTTTAACTGGTTGTAAATAGGTTCGATATCTTTGAAGACACGGTCCTCTTCAGCCGCTTTTTTCAATTTCTCAAGCAGTTCTTCTGTCTGGGTTTTGTAAGAGTAATCCTTGTCTTTCAAGAAGTTGACGAACTCTTGGTAGAGTTTGTCGTCCACCACGAACTGGTCGGCGGGCGGGATGGACTCGTGTTTGGAACGGTATTCGTTGCAGAAATCGAATATGAGGTTGTGGGTGACCAGGGAGACGAGAATCTCGCTCAGGAGGCTGTCTTCGGTGAGCACGTCGGGTTCCACGCCGCCCTTGTCATAGACGGTGCGGCCGTTTTTGGTCTTGAAAGCCACGGCCAAGGAGTCGGGAATCTTGAAGGCGCCAGAGGTGGTGTCCTTGTCGAAGTACTCGATGTTCTGCACGCAGCGGCCGGAAGGGATGTAGTATTTGGCCACGGTGATTTTCAAGGAGGTGTTGTAGTCGATGGGCAACACGTTCTGCACGAGTCCCTTGCCGAAACTCTTCTTACCCACGATCACGCCACGGTCGAGATCCTGGAACGCGCCGGAGACAATCTCGGAGGCGGAGGCGCTGTGCTCGTTTATAAGCACCACCACGGGGATATCCTTGTCGGTGACGGGTGCCAGTGTTCTGTGAACGCGCTGTTGCTCAGGGATTTTTCCCTTGGTCTCCACAATCTGCACGCCACGGTCCACGAAAATATTCATAATGTTGACGGCTTCGCTGAGCAGGCCGCCCCCGTTGTCGCGCAAGTCGAGGATGAAGTATTTCATCCCCTGTTCTTTAAGTTTGAGGAAGGCTTCGCGCACCTCGGTGCCGGCCTTTTCGGTGAACTGGTCCAGCTTGACATAGCCCACCTCCTTGTCCAGCATTCCGGAATAGGGAATATTGGGCATCTTGATCTCTTCACGCACGATGTTGAATGTGAGGGTTTTGTTTTCCGAAGGGCGGAACACTTCCAGCACCAGCGTCGAGCCGGGCTGTCCCTTCATCGCGGTGCTCACGTCGGAAGAACTCTTGCCCTCCAGCGACTGTCCGTTCACCTTGCGCACGATGTCGCCGGCCCGCAGTCCCGCCTTTTGGGAAGGCGTGCCCTCGTAGGGCTCAGAGATGACCACATCCTTGCCGTGCTGCTGTATGAGGGCTCCTATCCCACCGTACTGGCCGGTGGTCATCATCCGGAAGTCCTCGATTTCGGATTCGGGGTAATAGACCGTGTAGGGGTCCAACGAGTTGAGCATCGCGTCGATGGCGGTTTCCCTAAGCTGGCCGGGGGAAATCTCATCGGCATACTTGTCGTTCAACTCTTTGAGGATGGAGACGAAGATGTCCACATTCTTGGCAATCTCGAAGTCGTTCTGGGCATTCAAGGGCGCCGCCACACAAAACAGGGCGGCCACGGTTATCATCAGTTTTTTCATCATATTCTTTTAAAGGGCGGCAAAAGTACGAAAAAAAGCGATAGGTTTTCAGTCTTTCAGACACCTGACAGAATAGGCCGCTTCCTTCGGTGTGCAGTTGATTTCGACCGTGGCGTTGGTGCTGTAGAAATGGTGGATAGGCGACGTCACGTCGCTGCCGTCGGAGGCGGTCCAGAAGCCCGCGTCATAGCCGAACCCGTCGAAGGTTTGGAGGAAGTTGCCAGCCGGGAGCACCTCCATCCCGGAGGTGTTGTTGCGCTGCAGGTTGTCAAGGATGCTGCATTCAGGGGCGGGCGCGAAGCTGGTGTTGCGCCATCCCTCGCGCGAGGCCATCGCCTTGGCCACGTTGTTCACGTCGCTGCCACAGCGATATTCATCCTTGTAACCCAGAAAGTCCTCCAGATTCATCCACTCGAAGTTGGAGGGCAGGTGCCACCCATTGGGGCAGAGACTTTGGATGCCGCTGGGCACTGCCTCTGTGGGCTTGACACCCCGCAGGCAGGTGTTCCAGCTGTAGAGCAGACCGTAGCGCGCCACTTGGGTGGAGTCGCCGTTGGGATAGTAATAGTAAAGAGCCTTGTCGGAGGTCTCCTTGCCTAATGCCAGTGGCGTGCCGTCAGGAAAATGCCTGACTCTCAGGTTTTCGCGCATCCAGCACTGCTTGCCGAGCTGCACCGTTTGATAGACATTGCCGTCATAGTCCGTGACCGTGCCGCAGTCGCTTTGCGCTACGGCTACGCCCATCACGGCCATCATAATCAAAACGAAGGAAATTCTTTTCATATTGTGTTGTATCTTTAATTACTGCCAAATCATTTCGTCGCAAAACAGGTAGGAAGGCTGTCCGGGGGCCTGATGCCAGGCGGGCAGTGTTCCTGCGTTCTTGACCACCACGCGCACATAGCGGGCTTTCAGTCCAAGGCCGTCGGCTTGAAGTGTGTATATTCCGCTCCCTGTGGCGTGATGATCCACGCCCGGCACCTCCAGGATGCGATACAGCGTGTAGTCGCGGCCGTTTTTGGAGACGTACAGTTCCACGGTCGTCGGGGCCATTATCCAGTCGTGGATGTTTTGGAAGAAACGGGACTTGAGATGCTCAAGGCGCACGCTTTTCCCGAAATCGAACTCCACGTCGATGTCGGTGCCCCAATATCCCTGCCAGTGGCCGTCGTCGTAGGTGTCGCCGCCGATGAGCCCGTCGGCCAGCGCCTGTGTGCCTGAGGCCTCATATTGAGGGCGATAGGTGGCGTATGAGGTGTTCAGACGGGCAATCTTGCCCAACCCTTTATGCAGCAGTACATACTTTTCGGTGACCACGTCCTCCCCCATCGCATTGCGCGTCATCGCCTTTATGGTGGCGGAATGGTCGATGGTGAAGGGCCCCTGGTACAGGTTCTCCCCCTGTTGCGGGGCGCGCCCGTCCAAGGTGTAGTATATCGCCGGACCGTTGGTGAGGGTCCGCATCGAAATCACGGCCTCTCCCTGGTCGTTCAGTTCCGACTGGATGAGGACGTGGTTCGGCAAATCGAGCAACTCCTGCGCCGTGTGGTCGAAACGGGCCTCCACAATGTCACGGCTATATTGCCGGCACTCTTCATTCCAGAGTTGCAAATAGGCGCGTTTGATCTGGTGCAGTTGACTTATCAGTTCGTCTCTTCTAAAGAATAACTCACTGGCGGAAATGCTGCTGTCGCCTGACAAATAGCGATGGAGGTCGTAACGGAAGATGT
>JAEEGH010019571.1_pt1 | contig 14185 bp, 8 predicted proteins | sample 9134181 | NCBI WGS metagenome assembly JAEEGH01 (sample SAMN16246544, study PRJNA631951) | gut metagenome | biome: gut microbiome; feature: rumen; material: DP-attached | host: Bos | place: Iran: Karaj | collected 2018-10 | reverse complement strand
AATAGACGAAAAGAAATGCGCTTTGCCGCTGTGCAAATTCCGGCTAAAATCGGCGCTCTCTCGCTAAACGGCAAAAAACTTGATGAGCTTCATTTCATTACGCTCATCTTCGGACAGTTCGCCGTTCTTCACGCTCGTTCGCTCCGATTTCTTCACGCCTCCATTTGCAAGGCGGCGGGTGGCCGATCCTTCATCGTTATCTTCTTACTTCTTGGAGGAAGGGCAACTCTATTGCTTTTGTTTTTTCAAAACAAAACCGCTGCCGTGGTCTTTGGCAGCGGTTTTGAAGTCGCAAGGAGAAATTCGAGCAGAAAGCATGCCCGGTCGCCCAAAATAAAAAGAATTAGACTTTAAGCCATCATTAGTTTTAACGTACTCGAAATATCAAGTAATAAAAACTATTTCTCCCTGCAAGTGGTGTTATAGTGTAGGCGAAGTCCTACTTCAGGATGGTCAACCCCGACAGAGTCGTAATAGTTGAGCGATTCGCAGTCGTCTGACTGGAGAAGCGTGTCATAAATGTATGTCTTGGGTTGGATGGATATGTCAGATTTAAAATAGTAATCCCCTCCTGAGGCAAGCCATGCGGCCGAGTCCACCACTTCGTTGCCGATATCGTTTGCACATTCACAAAGATGCTCTTTCTTGCAGCCCGTGACCATAATGGCCAGTGCGACAGTGACAAAATACAATGGAATTAGAATTTTTTTCATGTGGTAAGGATTTATATTAACTTTTCAATTCTCAGTTTTCAGTGTTTTAACGTACTCAAAATATCAGGTCATAAAAACTTTTACACGCCAATTCCATAATGGAACTGCGCTGCAAAAATACGATAATTATCGCAACTTGTATCATTATTTACGAAAAAAATCGCAATGACTAAGAAGAGAATACTTGAATTTATTAAAAATCAGAATATTACAGTTCCGATTTTTTTTCAAAAAACAGGCATAAAACGTGGTTTTTTGGATTCAGACAAGCTTGATCAGGCTGTTTGTTTTAACGTACTCAAAATATCAGGTCATAAAAACCTGTAGAATGATACTTTTTGTGAATCATATTATTACAACGATTTTTGTCTAAAAAAAATTGTGCAATTTCGCATTTTTTGCACTTTTTATGGCGCAAAACTACAAAAAAAGCCGTCACATAGTTGCAACGGCTTTCGGAAACTAATCAAATCAGACGCTTCTACTCCTCCACCACTTCCCAATGGCCGCCCGAAAGCCAAGCAGCGACAAGAAATTGCCGCTGATTTTTTGTTCAGCTCTTTAACGCGCTCCCGGAGGGAGCAATTTTCAATAACCCCGCATGCAATGTGGGGTACGGCAAGGCCATCCATATCATAGCGTGCAGGAAGCACGCGCTTATATTATTAGGCATATACTAAAAAAACATCTGCTATCGTTAATTGAACATGAGCTATTTTACAGCAAACATGGAGAATCGCACAGACAAACAGAAAGGGAAAGAAAAACCATTATTTAAACACAAAACCACGCTTGTTTTGACAGTGTTAACCGTGGTTTTATGGGTGACTTTCGCCACTGTTAGGTCGCTTTTGCCAAAGTTCACGCATTTGGCATATATGGGCGATGGTTGGCTGCTCATAGCGGCCACAATACTCACTTCCGTGATGTGTGCTTGTTGGTTTCATATACTTTCTAAACAATGGCATCCTGTTGGGAAGGTTGTGTTATGGATAGTCTATCCCGTGCTTACACTCTTTTGGTTATTTTGCATTTTGTTTGGATATGGGTATTTGGAACGGGACATTCTGACAGACAGATCCATAAAAGCCACAAATGATGAACATTACGTGCTTCATCGCAACTTCGATGGCACTGTCAACCTTACTTCATTATACCACCGACAAGGTTTTCTCGAAAAGGAGGTCTGTTGGCTCGACTTCTACTCCCCCTACACTTCAAAGGAGACTCTTCAGGTTTATGAGGATTGGGATGTCATTGTTTTCGAATACTTTGATGATTATTCAAAGCAAGGCCAAAAAGACCTGTATCATTTCAATGGAGATTTGTATGAAGGGGCGGCCCGGGATTCTGTTTTACGCCTGCTCCCTCCTCGTAAATCCGAATAAAATATCGTAGAAGTAAGATACTTAATTCTCCTCCAGCACTTTCCATAAATCATCATCAAAATATCCGTTGTTATCAGATTCTATAGAACAGGCGCAGTCTGCTTTTACGGGATGCGACGGATAGACTGTATGATAGAGTACGACACGGCTTTCAAGGGGCATTCCTGCCAGAGGGTCCTTGTCACCCGTGAGGCGCATTCCCAGCACCATGGCGGGGTCGTGCAACGGCGGTCTCCATCCATCAAAAATACAAATGCGGGTATGATACCGGAAATGCATTCCCAAGATGCGTTCCGTCATCGGATTTTTGGTGGCATATTCTTCATTCTGAATCTTTTTGGCGGCACTGGAGAACAACAATGCCGACACAATGGCACCCACCACACATAAGGTAACGCCGCTAAAATACCAGATTCTGACCACTTTGCGGACAGGATGCACCACATTCTTCCAAATCAACAAGAAAAGAAACCATATTGGCACAGGAAAAAGCAATATCCCCCATTCCAAGAAAAGCAACCAATATGCGTAAACACCGGTGCTAATGCCGCAAATCAGCGCATTAACCTGCCAAAAGCGAGTGCGTTCAATCCACGTGAAGGTGATAATGTTAATGAAACAGATGATTTGCAATATCATTGCCCAAGGAACAAAGACACAGAAACCACCATTATAGCTAACATTAATCCATATTGAAATGGCAATAAGGATGGCGTTCAGAATAGGAAATACGCAATTCCAAATCTTATCGCGATGCTGCTGAAAGAAATAACGGATATTTTTCATTAGTTTTAACGTACTCGAAATATCAGGTCAAAAAAACCAAAAGAAGAAAAAAAACTTTCAATTTCCAGTTCTCAGTTCTCAACTTTCAAAACTCATACCCGAGTTTGAACATGATGCCGTTGCTGAAACTAGATTCCTTACGGTAATGGATATCCACCATTCTACCGATATAGTTGGCACTCAATACAAAAGCGTGGCGGTTTCCTCCCACTCGCATTCCGATACCGGCATCAAAAAAGAAAAGGTTCTTGAGGAAAGCAAAGCCGATGTCCGCATTCCAGAAGGGCACACACTTCCGTTCCTTCTGGCTCAAAATATTCCCGCGGGCATTCAGGAACAGCGGCAGGGTGGCCGCTTGGAGTTTATATGGAAATTCATATCTATTTAAAAACTCCTCGTCGAACTTGGTGGCAGTGACGCCAAAACCGACACCCAGCCGCACATATTCGGAGAAGCGGTAGCCGTTGGTGAACGAGATACCGAATAGTCCCTCATACGCCTGCGGACGGAAAAACACGGCACCTGCATGGCCCTCTACCGCACACCACCATCCATTGTCCTTGGGCTGATTTGAGTTGGAAACATTCTGTGCAAATGAAAGTGCCACGAAAAAGATGCAGCAAATCAGGATGAGGGTTCTTTTCATATTTTTGAATGTTTTGTTTTAACGTACTCGAAATATCAAGTCATAAAAACTATTGGTGACGGTGAAATCAGCTAAAACCGGTGGGTATAGCCGACATTCAGCATGATGTTGTAGCGGGGAATCTCGTGGCTCCAATTGTACGAGTTGTCATGGTAAACATGCTCGAAACCTTCAATGATTGCTCCGTGTAAACCAATTTCAATTTGGTCGTTTGAGGTGATGGGAATATAACCTCCTAAGCCGATGGTACCTCCCACATGGAGTATTTCTTTGGCATTGGCAGCGGTGGGAGTGTTAATGGCGATGCCAAACAGCGCACCACCTCGCACATAGAAATGATGGACGTGAAACTCCATTTCACAAGGGAATTGCAGGCTATTCATTCCAATTCCATTCTGATTGCCGAAAAAACCTTCGTATCGTATGCCTGCCAGCACTCTCCACAAGTGATGAAAATCGTAGCTCATGCCCACCCCCAGACCGAAACCGGGAGTAACCCCCTCCTGAAAGATAGGATAACGGCAGAATCCGCCGCCCACTTGAGCCGTAATGCCATATTGCTTTTGAAAACCAGACTCTTCAGAAGTCTGTGCCATCGTGGAGACTGTACATCCCAAAATGAGGATGAGGATGAAGGATTTGATTTTTAAGCTATTCATAGTATAAGTACTCTTTAATTTTCAAATCATGTTTTAACACACTCGAAATATCAGTCATAAAAACCTGCAGAATGGTACGTTTTGTGAATCATATTATTACAACGATTTTTGTCTAAAAAATTGTGCAATTTCGCATTTTTTGAACTTTTCAAGGCGCAAAAACACAAAAAAGCCGTCACAAAATGCAACGGCTTTCGGGAACTAATCAAATACCATTTCCTCTCTACCACTTCCCAATGGCCGCCAGAAAGCAAGGCGGCGGGTGGCATCGTTATCGAAAAGTATTTCACACGTGTGCCAAAGGCACGCCATCCCAGTAACTCCACACAAACGAACATAGTGAGTGCAGTGTGGAGCGGGCAATGCGTTGGTAATCAGCGTGCCATAGGCACGCCACAAAAGGATGGGATGATGAGTAGCGTGCTTCCCGCACGCCTTTCCCGTTGTGCCTCCCTACCCCAGACTGCGGCCTAAAGGCCTTGTCTGAGGTTACTGGAATATCGTGCCTCTGGCACGATGGGACAGCTTGGACGAGTGTCACTTTGGTAGAATTACCAATTAGAATGGAAAAAAATTGTACTTTTGCACGCTAAATTGAGCTGTCAAAATGAGCAAGACCTTCTCCATCCATACTTTGGGTTGCAAGCTGAACTTCAGCGAGTCGTCGGAGATTGCCCGGCGGCTGCAGGAACGCGGCTTTGCCCTCTCCGAACAGCCCGAGACCATCATCGTGAACAGCTGCGCGGTGACCGCCACCGCCGAAAAGAAGGTGCGCAACCTGACCTCCCATCTGCACAAGCTGTCGCCCGACGCACAGATTGTAGTGCTCGGCTGCTACGCCGCCCTGCGGTCGGAAGAAATCCTGCGGTGGCCCGGCGTGGCCGCCACCTTCGGCAATGAGGACAAGATGAATGTGGTGCCGTTCCTGTGCGGCGAGCCGCTATCCACCAACCTCCGTTTTTCGGCCGCCTTCTCGTCGAACGACCGCACCCGCTCGTTTCTGAAAATACAGGACGGCTGCGACTACCACTGCACTTACTGCACCGTATGGAAAGCCCGTGGCGAGAGCCGCAGCGACAGCATCCCCAACGTGCTGGAACAAATCGACCGCATCGTTGGCATGGGCATCAAGGAGGTGAACCTCACTGGCGTGAACCTCGGCGACTTCGGACGGAAGGACGGAAGCAGTTTCTACGAGTTGCTCCGCGCCATCGAGGAGCGGCAGTACCCACTGCGTTTTCGCATCTCCTCCATCGAGCCCAACCTGCTGACCGATGAAATCATCGCGTTGGCGGCACAGTCGGAGGTCATCATGCCGCACTTCCACATCCCGCTGCAGTCGGCGTGCAACCGCGTGCTGGGCGAAATGCACCGCCGCTACACACGGGAACTGTATGCCGAGAAGGTGCATCGCATCCGCCAGATGATACCCGACGCCTGCATCGCCATGGACATCATCGCGGGCTTCCCCGGCGAGACCGACGCGGAATTTGCTGACGGACTGCAATTTCTGGAAGACTTGGACATCAGCTACTGCCACGTTTTCACCTACTCGAAACGCCCCGGCACACCGGCAGCCGCCATGCCCCAGCAGGTGCCGCCACCCGTGAAACGAGAACGCACCAACCAGCTGCTGGAACTTTCAGAGCGCAAGAAAATCGCCTTCTACCGCCAACATATCGGCGAAAAAAGACCTGTGCTCATCGAGTCGGAAGAAAAAGGCGACATGATGTTCGGTTTTACAGACAATTATATCAAACTTCAAATCCCTTACGATATTCGTAAAGAAAATTCTATACAAATTATTGAAATTCAAGAAGATAATCTTTGTTTAAAATAAAAAACAAGTGTAACAAAAGGAAGCCATTTTCGTAATCATCAAGAATAATAGAAGTCTATAAAAAAATGCCCATCCGTTTATACATCAAGCATTTCTTCAAATCGCTCGGCATCGTCAGCAGCATCTGGATATTGCTGGTGGATGCCATCTGCATTTTCGGAGCCACACTTTTCGCCATGCTGCTCCGTTCCGACTTCCTACTCTATACCAAAGCCAACTTCAGCACTACAGAATACGTTTCTATTCCCATACTCATCACCCTCTTACGTATTCTTTTCTTCTTGATTTTCAAGACTTACAAAAGCATTGTACGCTATACCAACACCACCGATATCTTCCGTATTTTGTTAGCCAACCTAGCTGGATCGGCGGCACTGATGGCGCTCAACTTTATCTCTCGCGGTCTCATCAGTCATTACATCGTACCCATCTCTGTAGTGGTAATGGAATTTACATTCACCACGCTCATCATGGTATTTTACCGATTGACTTTCAAGGTGTTGTATCTTGAAACCATCAACCCTGCCCGTAAAAAACGTGATGTGGTGATCGTAGGAGCAGGCGCATCAGGCGTTATCACCAAACGCGCGCTCGACCGTGACATCCGCACCAAATACAACGTGCTGGCTTTTTTTGACAAAGATGCCAACAAAATCGGCAAAAAGATTGAAAATGTGAATGTTTACGACGCCCTGTCAATGGCAGAGTTCCTCGAACATCACAACATCAACTTTTTGATTGTGGCTATACAGAACATGCCGCCCTCCCAGCTGAACGAAATCACAGAGATTGGCTTGCAGCACAATGCCAAGGTGCTGGTGGTGCCGCCCGTGAAAAAATGGATCAACGGTGAGCTGAGTTTCAAGCAGATAAAAAAGGTGAAGATTGAAGACCTGTTGGAACGCGGAGAGATTGTTCTTGACACGCACCTGATTACCAAGGACTTGTGCGGAAAGACCATCCTGATCACAGGAGCTGCCGGTTCCATTGGCAGCGAGATTGTGCGCCAGGTGATGAAATACCAGTACAAGCGTCTGATTTTGGTGGACAATGCCGAAACGCCTGTTTTTTATCTTCGCAACGAATGTTACACCACTAATGGTCTGCGTGACATTGACATACAGATTGTGGACATCCGCGATGTGGTGAAGATGGAGGAGATTATTTCGCAAGAAAAACCCGACCTCATCTACCACGCCGCCGCCTACAAGCATGTGCCCATGATGGAGGAGAATCCGAGCGCATCGGTGAAGAACAACGTGCAGGGCACCAAGATTTTAGCCGATTTGGCCGTAAAATATGGGGTGAAGAAATTCGTGATGGTATCGACCGACAAGGCCGTCAACCCCACCAATGTGATGGGCTGCAGCAAGCGCATCGCCGAGATTTATGTGCAGTCGCTGAATTTCGAGCAAGACACCACCAAGTTCATCACCACCCGTTTCGGCAACGTGCTGGGCACCAACGGTTCGGTGATCCCGATTTTCAAACAGCAGATTGAGAACGGCGGTCCCGTCACCGTCACCGACCGCGAGATCACCCGTTTCTTCATGACCATTCCGGAGGCCTGCCAGCTGGTGATCAACGCGGGCGCCATGGGCAACGGCGGCGAGATCTTCATCTTCGACATGGGACAGCCCGTGCGCATCTACGACCTCGCCGTAAAGATGATACGCCTTTCCGGCCTCACCCTCGGCAAGGATATCCAAATCACCTTCACGGGGTTACGACCGGGCGAAAAGCTCTACGAGGAGCTGTTGGCCAACAAGGAGAACACCACTGAGACTCCCAACCCGAAAATCATGATTGCGAAAGTGCGCACCTACGATTACAAGGAGGTGTCGAAAGAGATTGATGAACTCATCGCCTTAAAAGACAACACCGACTTTGCCATTGTGAAGAAGATGAAGGATATCGTGCCCGAGTACATCAGCAAGAATTCCGTTTTTGAGGCACTCAACAAATAACCCCATCCCAATCTTCTCCCCCACTCTAAACAATCCCCATTCCCCGGCCTTGGCATTATTTATTGGGTAGATTTTCACAAGATCACTTCCCATCAGGAGGTTGTTCATTCAACATCCCCCAAAATTAGAGAGTGAAGTCACCAACATCATTGCAAAGCCCCCCCAACATGTATTTATAAGATTCTGAACGGCCGAAATCAGCCCAAATAACGGCTTATCGCAGCTCATACCATCATCCATATCCATTGTGTTAGAAAACCGCCCTAATAAACACAAAAAAAAAGGCGGCAGGAATCTTTTATCCTGCCGCCTTTGAAAAGGCATATTCAGTTTCGTTTATCGGGTCACCACGAGTTTCTTGGTAACCACGGTGTCGTTGTTACGGAGGTTCACGAAGTAAACACCCGCTGACCAGCCGGACACGTTCATCACGATGACGCCGCTGTGTGTGCCGTCAAGGGCATACACCACCTTGCCGTTCATATCCGTGACCGTAAGCTGGGCATCAGCCACGGAACATTGTACGTGGACGATGTCGCGAGCCGGGTTCGGATAGAGGTCGAGCTGGCTGTCAGCATCGCTGTCGGCAATGCCAGTCTGTACCTCCGGAGCGCCATTGTTGGTGCCGCTTACGTGGTAGTTCACCGTAGCCGTTGACAAGACTGTGTTGGTGAACACAGCGTCCTGACCGCCGGCATTCTGCGAACCGTTGTAAGTGAAACCAATATCATTACCATTCTCCATCTCTACCAAGGTGAACACCATCTGGTACTCGCCCGGCTGATACCAAGTAGCAGTGAGCTGGCTGTTGGTAGTCTGCAAGAAGTGGAGATAGAAGTAGTTGTAACGGAACATGTTCATCAGGTTGAAGGTGCTTTCGATGATGTTGCCGCTTCCCTGCTCAATGGCGTCGCCCACATAGCTGTTCAACACCGGGAAGTAGGTGGAGAAGCGGATGTCACCCACGTTGGCCACCGAAGACAGCTGCTCGCCGTCTCTGAGTACCACGTAGTTGACAGCCAACATAGCATTAGGATTGTAGCTGTTGCCGTTGTAGGTCACCGCTACGGTAGAGGTAGCGGACTGCACCTCGGCGGTAGCTGCATTGTTGACCAACACACCCGGCACCGTGCCGCCCTGCTGCTCTTCCTCGGCGCCTTCCACCGTGAAGGTCAGAGAGTGGATAGCCAGCTGTACACCATCAATACTCTGCTCACCACCGATGAGGCGAGTCTCATTATTGACCGTGTAGGTCAGATAGATATCGTCACCTGCATCGCGGCTCATCAGCGTGAAGACGATTTCGTACTCACCAGCCTCTGTGAAGGTATGGGTAAGCTTATTGTCCCTACCATTCAAGAAGTGGAAGTAGAAGTAATCGAAGTAGTTGACACCCATTCTGAAGGTGTTGCCCGGGATGTAGCCCTCAGGTGAGGCAACCTCATCACCCACGTAGTTGTTCAACCACTTCGTACCGATGTACAAATCACCGCCGCATTCAACACTGATGTTGTTCACCAGGTTACCATCCTTGTACACCGAGTAGGCGATGGCCACCTTGGTATCCTGATTGTAACGGTTAGCAAAGGCCGTGAGGCTGAACTCATTGTCGCTGATCTGTTCGGTAACCATGAAGGGTTCGCCGCCCAGCGTGTCAGTGAGTTGCAGCGTCATCGTGACCGTGCTGTCGCAACCCGTAGAAGCAGTCAGGTAAACGGTGTGCGTACCCGCAGCCTCGAAGGTGATACCGTTCCAAACATACGGCAACTGGGTTGCACGGATGGTTCGGGTCTCAGTAATGTCATAAACTTCATTGACCGTCAAGTTCACCACATAGTGGATGTCGCAACCGCCATTTCCATCGGCCACGTAGCATTCATAGTTCTCCGTGGTCTGCGTGAACTGTTGTCCGTCGGGTGCCACGTAGGTCACACCTTCGCAAACGGTGGTGTCGATGTAAACATTCGGGTTGGCTATCAATTCGATCGTCACATTGGGAGTAAACACACAAGCACCGGCATACACTTCAACGGCAAGGTCAGAAGCAAAGTCAGCCATGGTAAGTGACAACCTGTCATCGGTGGACACAACATCGTTGTTGATGTACCACTTGATGCTGTCCACATTGGCCTGATTGTCGTTGGTGTAGGTCAACATCAGGGTACCTGTTTCAGCATTAGCACAGATTTCTGTACCCAAGACTTCCATCACCGGCATCGGGTCGAAGACGATGGCCACGCGGCGGATGCTGTCGCAACCGTTCGCCACCTGCTGGTACAACACGTTCACCGTGGTGTCACCCTCTACTGCGAACTCTTGACCATTCTCGGTATAGAGATACGGCAGCAGACTGGTGCAGCGGTGGATGGTCGTGTCGGCATACACCGTCGGCAACACGTGCAGTGTCAACTGGGTAATACTATCGCATGCAAAGTCAGTCTCATCGTAGTTGTACAACACGATATCACCATACACCTGTGTCTGGTGCATAGCACGCAAGGTAAGGACAGAGTCGGCACTCAGATCGAAGCCATGATTCTGATAGGGCTGGCCTTCGCAAACCACGTCTTCAATCTCAGCATAACCGAAGTGAGCATCATAGACCGGGTTGACGGTCAAGGTGAGACGAGCGATATAAATACCGCAAGTGTTACGACCGGTCTCAACGAGGAACTGATATGTTCCTGCTTGGGCGGTCTGGCTTGTGCTCACCGTGAAGATATCATCCACATACGGCTCACCTTGGCAAACTGCCGCCTCGTAGTCGGTGGTGTCGCCCAGCGGAACTGCCGTGATTCTGATAGAGTCAGTAGCCAAACAGGTCAGTGTGAGTTCCGGATTGATGATTGAGTCAATATAACCCGTCAAGTAAATGGTCATAGTTTCGTCCACTGTCACATGCACGGTCTCTGCTGTGATCTCATTGTTTTGGTTGTTATTCACAGCCTGTTGCAGCTGGTCACCAGTCCAGACATAGCGGTCAGCATTGCCAACAGCAGCTATGTCAAAATCAGCACCCACACAAGCGCTGGTTGCCGGTGAAGAGATGTGGAAATCCGGCAGCGGCAGGACATACAGCGTCAGGGTGACGGTGCTGTCGCAGCCCGCTACGGTAGTCGTGTCAAGGGTAAACACTGCCTTGTCTTCACCGTTAATCCGACGAGTCTTGAGAGCGATGGTATCGGCGGTGAGGGTGAAGTTGGCATCCTGATAGGAGTCGCCCTTGCAGATGTAAGCCGTGTCGTACAAGTCGTAAGCCGGATTCACGGTCAGGCTGAAGGTCACCACCGTATCAGAGACAAGGTAAGGATCAGCGAACTCGATCTCTTGCGGTTCTGTGGTGGAAGCCGTGAACTCATGTCCGTGATAGACGAACGGCACCTCGTTAGAACAGATGGTGGTATCGAGGGTCATGAAGACCGTATCGATATTGTAGTGCATCACCAGAGAGTCAACAGCGAGGTCGCCGGCGATGGTGGTAGAGCCGCCACCACCCACGAGCTGCGGGTTGTTCTGGTCGAAGGTCAGAGCATAATCCTCACCTCCTTCGCGGCCACGCAAGTAGAACTTGATCTTGTATTCGCCAGGCAGATCCCAACGAGCAGTCAGATGGTTCGTGGTGTAATTGAGGAAGTTGAGATACCAATAAGTGTACTGGTAGTAGATCACTCTGAAGGTGCTTTGCGGGATGCTACCCGTACCGGTACGCAACTCTCTACCAATCGTCTGATGGATGTCAGCGTAATCGGTGCTGAAATAGACATAACCATAGTCAGCCACATTCTCCAAGATTTCACCGTTACGGGTGATCTCATAGTCGATAGCGACTTTCATGTTGTCAAGGCCGCCGCCCGTGACATTCACATCAAACTGACCTGTCGTACCCAGATCTGCGGGGATGGTGATGGAGTCGAACACGAATCCCGTAGTAGCCTCCGCCAAATTGATGTGGATGGTGCTGTCGCATCCATTTGCACTCTGATATACAATATCATACAAGCCAGCAGCGTCATACGCATGCTCATCGTCGAATGCGTAAGGCAACTGCATAGGAGCAACCGTGACATTGATGGTCGTATCGTAAGGAGTATTCACGGTGAGGTTCAGATTGTAGGTGGCGGTGCAGTCACCGAATGTGCCGTCAGCGGTGTAGCTGCCCGACGCATCATAGGTCTGACCATTCACTGCCCATACGAATGAGCCGCAAGACATCACGTTGGTGTCGATGACCACAGCATTACCATGACGCAGATGCAAGGTGGTGATCAAGCTGTCGCAACCTGATGCGTAACGCACCGTATCGTAGTAGTCGCCCAATCTGGTGCAGGTCTGTCCGTGCCATACGTAGCTGTCGCAGTCATCGCTCAGAGTCACGGTGAACTCATCGTAATGAACCGTGTTGACAGTCACATTGTACGGATACATCTGGTAGTTACCCTCGTTACCGGCGAAGGCTTCGTAGTAACCGGCCTCGGCCACTTCCACGCCATAGACATAGAACGGGAGGTCACTGTCGCAAACCACAGTATCGGTAACCGGCATTGTATCAACCGAACCCACATGGAAATAGATGTATGAGGTGTCGGCATAGACTCTACCATTCGGATAGGAGCCTGCGCCACCCATCACCTGCTGATGGTCATCGGTATAAGCGTAATCCATACCGCCATCCTTGCCAATCACCACCAACTCAAGCTTGTACTCGCCCGGCTGATTCCAGCTGGCAGTCACTGAGTTGTTGAGTGAGCAGAAGTAGTCGGCATAGAAGTAGTTGAAGTCGTAGTTGTAGAGTGAGAAGGTGTTGCCCGGGAGCTCGCCCGTGCCGATTCTCACCACATCACCAAACTGACGATCCACCTCAGGCATGTAGGTGGACATGCTCACAGTACCATAATCGCTCATGATGTCAATCAGCGTGTCATCCTTATACAGGTTGAATGCCACAGCCATCTTAGCACCCGGGAAGTCGCAATCCTTACGGACATTGAATTCCGCAGTAGCCGTCTGGTTCACCGGCAGCACCACGTTGGTAACCGGCACCTCCAGATAAGGCTCGTTGGAGATGGTGAGCTCAAGGCTGTAAACGATGCTGTCGCAGATATGACCATCGAGGTCGCTCGTGATGTTAGCACACGGCACCACTTGTGTTCTATAGATGACCGTGTCAGCCATTTCCTCATTGATCAAGCTCTCACCCGATACCGGCCATACGTACGGCTGGACAGGATGGTTGCAGTAATGGGTTCTGGTGGTACGGTCAATCGGGTAAGTCACATCCAAGGTGAGATAGACGACGCTGTCGCAACCGCTGGTCGTCACATATTCATAGGTGTAGAATCCCGACTGCGTGCAGACGATGTCCGGATGTCCTACCGGGTCGAACACGTAGTTAAGGTCGGAAGCACAGATATGGATGCTGGTATCCTTCGAGATGAGGTTCAGATGGAATGAGGAGACAGCCGTAGCCTGACAACCGTGAGTCGGTTCGGTAGCGGTCACCGTGTAGGTCCAATCACCCGGGTCTACCGGGCTGACGGTCACCTGAGCACCGGTGGTCTCATTGAGGCCATCACCCTCCCAACTGAAGGAAGCGTCCGCATAGTCACTCAGTGCGGTAATGGTGTAGGTAGGACCGAAGCAAGCCGTGTCGTAATCCGGGGTCACCACGAGGTGGTGTGACGGATAGACGGCGACCTGAACTGCGTTACTGAATCCCACACCGCAGGCGTTGGTATCAGCATAGCGCAGCCACTGGCCGTTCCAGAGATCAGCATCGATACCAGCGTTCACATCAACAGAGATGAGCTGATTGTCGGAGTTAAGAGCACTGTCAGCGCTCAAGTACCAACCGGCACCCAGCGACTGGATGTCGCCAGTAGCCAGAACCTCAGGTGTCTCAAGGTCGAAATCGTCACCCGAACAGTATGTGCCGCCCGCATACGTCAGTTCGCCCAGCGTCGGGATGTCGTTCACCACCAGTTCCACACTGTTGGTACTCATCAGGCCGCATTCGTTGCCGATGTAGTAACGCACGTAGGTGTGATTCATACCGTAGTCGATGATGGTATCGGACGGGAAGCGGTAGTAGAGCGAAGAACCGTAGGTCCTGGTGTACTCCCAACCCTGCTCAATCGTGCCACCATACTCATGGGTGACAGGCGGCAGAATTGCCAGCGGCAGACCAGC
>JAEEGH010019570.1_pt1 | contig 14185 bp, 10 predicted proteins | sample 9134181 | NCBI WGS metagenome assembly JAEEGH01 (sample SAMN16246544, study PRJNA631951) | gut metagenome | biome: gut microbiome; feature: rumen; material: DP-attached | host: Bos | place: Iran: Karaj | collected 2018-10 | reverse complement strand
CCGCTGTAGCGCTCCTGGCGCAGGATCTTCTTGCCCTTGTGCTCTTCCTTGTCGAGAGACTTCTGGGCGGAGACGGTGAGGTAGCCGTCCTTCAGATCCACTTTGATATCTTCCTTCTTAAAGCCGGGCAGCTCGATGGCCATATCATAGCCGGCTTCGCTTTCATGCACATCGGTCTTCATCAGATTCTTGGCGTGCTTGCCGTAGAGCTCCCGGTCCATATTGAACCAATCGCGGTCGAAGTCGGTCCGCCAAAGATCATCCAACAGGTTTTCTCCGAAAATACTGGGCAACATAGGTAACACTTCCTTTCAAATCATCCATTGTTCCGGGGCCTTGCCTTTCGTATCATGCCCCGTTCGTTTCCTTACAATGCACAGTATACGCAGATAATTAGCACTGTCAATAGGAGAGTGCTAATCGTCAAAATAGAATCACGATCGACAAATTTCTGTCAAAATTCAGTGCCGAGGCCGGTTTCGAGGGGCAAAAAGGTATAGCCAAAGGCGGCGCAGGGTGGTATACTGTACCATATCCCAAGGCAAGGAGAATAAGAACATGGAAAAGAAAAAAGGCATCGTATCCGAATTCAAAGAGTTCATCATGCGCGGCAACGTGATCGACATGGCCGTGGGCGTCATCATCGGCAGCACCTTCACCAAGATCGTTACCTCCCTGGTGAACGACATCTTCATGCCCGTCATCGGCGCGCTCTTCGGCGGTATCGACTTCAACTCCCTGAAGTACGTCATCCGTCCCGCCGACGAGGCCGCCGGGGTGGAGGAGGCCGCCATCCTCTACGGCAGCTTCATCCAGAACGTGGTCAACTTCATCCTGGTGGCGCTGGTGGTGTTCCTGATCGTCAAGGGCATCAACAACCTGCGCCGCAAGAAGGAGGAGCCCGCCCCCGCGCCCGAGCCCGCCCCCGCGCCGGAGCCCTCCGAGGAAGTGAAGCTTCTAACCGAGATCCGCGACGCCCTCAAGAAGTAAGACGCCACACAAAAAAGCCCCGCACATGCGGGGCTTTTTCATATGCGCTGCTTATCTCCTCCGGCGGATCACCACCACCGCCAGGGCGGCCACGAGGCCCAGGGCCAGCAGGCCGAAGACGGACAGCAGGACGGCGATCAGGGGGCTTTGCCCGGCGGCAGCCGGTTCAGCCGTGGGGGCGGCGGAAACTTCGACGGCCGAAACGGGGGCGTTCGTAGGCGCCGACGTGGCCGGGGCCGTGGGCGCCAAGGTGGGCTCTGCCGTGGGTTCCGGAGTGGGCTCCGGCGTAGGCTCGGGGGTGGGCTCAGCAGTTGGCTCGGGGGTGGGCGTAGGTGGAGGCGCCACGTAGTTCGACAGGCACTCCGGGGGAATGTTCTCTAAAAAGTCGTTTTTCTCCACGTCCTCGCCCACAGTGGTGGAATAGAGGCCGTACTTGCGGCAGTCGTACCGGTTGGATTTGAGCACGTCCAGCCAGTAGCTCCGCTGGGATTTATGGAAGGCGTAGGCTTCCTGAGCGATCTCGAAGGCGGTCTTGCCGTTGAAGAAGCTCAGGGGTGTATCGAAATCCATCACCACCTGGTTCTTGTCGTACAAGTGGATGTACAGCTTCTTCACCTGCCAGGTGCCGTACTCCTCCGCGGATTTGGGGAATTTCTTGGGGTTCGACGCGGCCTCCACTGCCTCCCGGCAGTTTTTGCTCACCAGGCCGTGGCCGGTGGTCTGGGGGTTCTTGTATTCGTACTGGCCGTACTCGCCCATGATGTCGTGGGTAATGACCACCTCGGGCTTGAAGCGCCGGATCTCCCGGGTGATCTTCTCCGCGAACCGGAGCCGGCTCTCGTTTTCGATGACGAAGAACACGGGGAGGGTCCGCATGCCGCTGAACCAGAGGCCGTTGAGGGCCTCCGCATGCCGCTCCCGCTCCGGCACGTAGCAGTACACCACCTGGACCCGCATGCCCCGCTCCGCCGCATAGGTGGGGATGATGCCGCCCATCATGACCAGCTCGTCGTCGGAGTGGGCGGCCACCAGCATGATGTCGCACTTGTCGGGGGCCATCTCCCACAGGTGGATGTTCTCCGGCACGTTGGCGGCGTCGTACACGTGCCACTCCGTGAGCCGGCAGCTGCCGCCCTCGTAGCCCTTCACCACCTCCAGCGTGATCCCGTAGGCCCCTTCGGGCACCGTCAGGTACCCCCGGTCGCCCTCCCGATAGCGGACGCTGGTGCTGATGGGCTGCTTGTTCTCGTCGTAGAAGGTGTAGCGGCACTCGTCGGGGGGCACGATCCACTCCCAGTAGACGATGCCCACGGGCACGTCCGCCGTCCAGTAGATGGCGCCCTGGCTGCCGTTCTTCAGGTCCGCCCCGGTCTTGTAGCTGTTGTCGGTGAGGCGGGCGGGGTAGTTGCAGAATCCCTTCCAGTCCAGGGTGCAGCGGCTGTTGAGCATGGCGCTGCCGGCGGCCTGGGCCGGCCGAACGGACGGCAGCAGGAGCATGACCAGCAGTATGAGACTCAGTATCCTCTTGCGCATGGTTCCCTCTTCCTTGAAAATACCTTATCCGTAACCATAGCATGATTTCCCGTTCCAGTCAAGGACGGGGCCTGTTGCCAAAGGGCGGCGATTGTGGTACACTGTCCTTACAGTATTTGTCGGAGTTTGTCCATGAAGCGTGTTTTTGTTCTTTTCATCATCATCCTGATGCTGCTGGTCCCCGCTGGGGCCCTGGCGGACCGGGGCCCGGTGCTGGGGGCGTCGGAGGACCCTGCCCAAAGGAAGCTGGAGGTGGAGGATATCTCCATCGAGCTGGGCGTGATCCTCAACATCCGCATCCGGGAGCAGAATTGCAAGATGGCCGGATACTATTTCGGCAGCATCGACAAGCAGCCCAAGGAGAAGAACCACGACTGGATGGCCTATACGGACACGTACCTGAGGACCACCAAGTTCCCCGGGAACTACTATCTCTGGCTGCGGGACACGGAGGGGAACATGTACGGCCCCACCTATGTGGAGATGCCCCAGGTGTACAATACCTACCTGCGCATGGACAACACCAAGTTCCCCGAGGAGCCCATCTCCTCCTATCTGCCCAAGTACTGCGATTATTCCGTGGAGCAGCTCAACGAGCTCATCGCCGAGAACGTGGCCAAGGCCGGCATCTACACCCGGGAGGCGGTGGTGGTGGGCATCACGGTCCAGTTCAGCAAGCTTCAGGAGTTCGGCATCCGCATCCCCTTCTTCATGTACGGCCGCTGGCCGGTCCAGGAGAAGGGCTGGTATCTGAACCCGGACTGGGGCACCACCTACGATCCCAAGACCCAGTATGACATCATCCGGGGCAACAAATGGGCGGAGCACGAGGCGGGGACCCACTGCAACGGCTTCGTGCACTACGCCTTCCGCTTGGCAGGCCTGAACGTGCGCAACACGGGCGTCATGGGCGAGACCGGCGATATCGGCGGCGTGGGCGGCCTCCACAAGAACAAGATCGGCACCTACGAGGGGCGGCCCGGGGACGTGCTCCAGGGCCGGACCAAGCCCAATCACCATGAGATGATCATCATCGACCGATACGACGACGATTTGGACGGGGAGAGCGACGGCTACATCGTGGCGGAGTCCAACGACGACGAGGGCGGCCAGGTCTACTGCAAGAAGCCCTTCGCCACCTACTCCAAGTTCTGCCGGGTGTTCAACATGGACGGGGTGTACTACAATACCGCCACCCAGCAGCGGATGCTGAAATTCTGGAGCAACTACCATATCCCCATGGACGCCTGGCCGGAGTATCTCCAAAAGGCGGTCCAGGAGCACAGCCACTACACCGTGGTCTTCGAGGACGCCCTGGGCGTCCGGGAGGTCCAGGTGCCCTTCCAGGGCGTGCTGGAGGGGATGCCCGAGATCCGGGGCATGTTCGAGGGACATGCGGATGGGGCCACTTGGAGCGAGGACATCACGGGGAAGACCCTGGAGCGGAATTACATCATCCGCGCCACGTACAAGGTGCCGGTGCCGGAGGGGTTCGTGTTCGTGCCCACTCCGTCGCCCACGCCTACGCCGGAGCCCACCCCCACGCCTACCCCCACGCCGGAGCCCACGCCCACGCCGGAGCCTACGCCTACCCCGGAGCCCACGATCCTGAAGCCCCTGGTGGAGGTGATGGACACCGCCGCCCCGGAGCTCACAGCGGCCCCTGTGCAGATCGAAGCGTCGGCCCCTGCCCAGAGCGCGACTCCTGCGGCGGCCTCTTCGGGCGGGAACGGGATGCTGCTGGTGCTGTCCGCCGCCGCGTTGATCGTGGTGGGTCTCGGCGCCGCGCTGATCGTGATCCTCCTGCGCCGCAGATGATCCAGCACCTGTTTTGACGGCCTGGACCTGTCCTTCGGGGCAGGTCTTTTATCGTTTGGGGATGTATATTTATGGCGAAAGATAGTATATTTATGCGGACATAGAATATGCACAGTTTGTACGTAGGATGTTTACAATTCCATAAAACCTTGTTCAAATCCAACTGATACAATGCATAACGTGGTCAATATGCGAAGGTATAAACATTCGTCCAAAGTCCCCATATGTAGACCATGCGAGGCAGAAAGCCGCAAAATGCGGTTCTGACGCCCTCTCTTTGGAAGAAAAAACCGCAAAGAATCGGAAAATTTTTTCGCCCCAAACATAGCGCATTTCCCGGCGAAGGGGACCGAATCGCGGTGTATGGCCGGGAATAATACAAGGAGGGCCAATCATGGCGACGAAAAAGAAAAAGCATAAGAAGCGCAGGCGGCTCATCATCCGCCCCCGGTTTTTCCTGGTGGTGGCGCTGTTGGTGCTGGCTTTGGGCGTTCTCGTGCTGCTCCTCGTTTCCCTCTTCTCCGGCGGCAGCACCCAGGAAGGCACGGCCGCACCCATCCAGAGCACCGAGGGCCAAAAGAAGGGCGGCATCTTTCAATTCCTGGTGAAGGAGACCCCGACCCCCACGCCCAGCCCCACGCCGACGCCCACGCCGGTGCCCACTCCCACCCCCACCCCCAAGCCCACGCCCCACTTCGTGGAGAACAGCAACCCCAGCCGATACGGTTACGTGCCCCATCTGCAGGTGGACGGCAAGGATGTAGACGCATCGAAGTACGTGCGGCAGGACAAGATCAGCTTCGGCGACGCTGACGAGTATGCGGCGGTGGACGGGGTGCTGACCTTCCGGGGCAACAACTACCGGAACCTGTCCGCAGCCAAGGAGCTGAACCTGACGGAGTACAAGATGTCCGTGGTGGAGAAGGTGTCCATTGGCTCCCTGAAGAAGGGCAACCGCAGCGGCAAGGGCAGCTGGTCCGGCTGCGGCTGGACGGGGCAGCCCCTGATCGTCCAGTGGTCCGACGAGGTAAAGTCGGTCATGAACCTGTACGACTGGGCCAAGCAGAAGACCAATCTGGTGGAGGTCATCTACCCCACCGAGGACGGCCACATCTACTTCCTGGATCTGGAGACCGGGAAGAAGACTCGAGACGATCTGAACTTTAGGATGCCCTTCAAGGGCACAGGCTCTGTGGATCCTCGGGGCCTGCCGCTCCTCTACGTGGGCTCCGGCGACGAATACGAGGAGGAGGACCAGAAGTCCCGGGCCATGATCATCTCCCTGATCGACGGCCGCAAGCTATATGAGTTCGGCATCCAGGGCAAGGAGCCCTTCGCCGTCCGCAACTGGAACGCTTACGACAGCGCGCCGCTGGTGGACGAAGCCACTGACACCCTGATCTGGCCGGCGGAGACGGGGATCCTGTACACCATGAAGCTCAATACGGTCTTCGACGCCCGGGGCGGCACCATCACGGTGAATCCCTCCCATATCGTCAAGCTCCGGTACGACAGCAACAACTCCTACGATCAGATCGACAAGGCCGATTCCTCCCACAAGTGGCTGGGTTACGAGGGCAGCGCCTCCGTCTGGAACGGGTTCATCTACCTGGCGTCCAACGACGGCCTCTTCCAGTGCATCGACCTCAACACCATGCAGATCAAGTGGATCGCCGACACCAAGGACGACACCAACGCCTCCCCGGTGCTGGAGGTGATCTCGGAGACCGAGGCGTACCTGTACGTGGGCACCTCCCTTCACTTCACCCAGGACAGCGGCCACAAGGGCGTGACCCCCTTCTTCAAGATCAACGCCATGACCGGCGAGATCGTGGGCCAGTACCAGCTGACGGTGGAGACCGTCTCCGGCGTGTCCGGCGGCATCCAGGCCACGGCGGCGGTGGGGAAGAACAACCTGAGCGATCTCGTGTTCGTGCCCTTCGCCCGCTATAACGGCAAGGACAAGGGCGTGCTGGTGGCCCTCTACAAGGACACCATGGAGGTGGCCTGGACCATGCCCATGGAGCACTACGCCTGGTCGTCCCCCGCCATCTTCTACAACAGCAAGGGCGACGGGTACCTCATCCAGGCGGACAGCGGCGGGGACATCTTCCTCATCGACGGCCGCACGGGGAACGTGCTGGACAAGATCAGCCCCACCAAGAACGGCAGCAACTTCGAGGCCTCGCCGGCTCTCTTCGGCGATACGCTGGTGGTGGGCAGCCGGGGTGATCAGACCATCTTCTTCATCCGGTTGTCATAGTGACTGCTGATACAAGCGCCTCGTTAGAGAACGGGGCGCTTTTCCTACCCAAAAGGAGGTAAAAACAGTATGATCTGCTTAGCAGACGTCAACGAAAATAACTTCGAGGCCCTTCGGCGGCTGGACGTGGCGCCGGAGCAGCGGCGCTTTTTGGACAGCCCCCTGGGCATCCTGGCCAGGGGCTACGTGTACCGGACCCAGCGGGCCCGGGTGCTGGCCGTCCTGGCGGAGGGGGAGCCGGTGGGCTTGCTCCTGGTAAAGGATATGGACGAGGAGCCGGCCTGCTACGATCTGCAGCAGTTCATGATCGATAGGCGCTTTCAGGGCCGGGGCTATGGGGCAACTGCGCTGGGCCTTCTCCTGGACCGGCTGCGGCAGGAGAAAAAGTATGCGGACGTGGAGGTCTGCGTCCACCGGGAGAACGATGCTGCCCTGGCGCTGTTCGAAGGGGCGAGCTTTGTGGACACCGGCTATGTGGACCCGGACGTGCCGGACTGCCTGAACCTGATGTATCGCCTGTAAAGGATGGGTATATGGCGCCTCGTGAGAGCGGGGCGCTTTTTTATTGAAGTGCCTGGCGGCATGAATTGTCCGGCAACATGAATTGCGCCTGGGGCGCATTATCGCTTGCGGCAAGCCGCTTGGTATGCTATGATAACCTAAATTAGTATGCCCCGTCGGTACGGCTGGCGGGGGAAGGGAGGACCTATGAAGCGATGCACCGTGGGCGGACAGGCCGTCATGGAGGGGGTCATGATGAAGAACCCCGAGAACGGCACCGCGTTGGCCGTGCGTCAGAGCGACGGCACCATCGTTACCGAATACTATCAGAATAAAAACCGGCACAAGAAGGGGACCTTTCCCACCTGGCCGGTGGTCCGGGGGGTCTATGCCTTCGTGGAGGCCCTGTCCGGCGGCATGAAGATCACCACCCGCAGCGCGGAGCTGTTGGGGGAGGAGATGACGGAGGAGCCCACCAAATTCGAGAAATGGCTGTCGAAGAAGCTGGGCAAGTCCGCGGGGGACATGGCCATGACCGTAGCGGTGGTCCTGGCGGCGGCCCTGGCCGTGGGCCTGTTCGTGATCCTGCCCTCCCTGGTGGTGAGCTTCCTCAAGATCGAGAGCACCTTCCTGGTGAGCCTGCTGGAGGGCGTGGTGCGGCTGCTCATCTTCATCGGCTACCTGCTGGCCATCTCCCGGATCAAGGACATCCATCGGGTGTTCATGTACCATGGGGCCGAGCACAAGACCATCGCCTGCTACGAGGCCGAGGGGGAGATGACCCCGGAAAACATCCTGAAGTATACCCGGCTCCATCCCCGGTGCGGCACCAACTACCTGTTCCTGGTCATGATGGTGTCCATCCTGTTCTTCGCCTGCATCCCGGTCCGGGCCTTCCTGCCCCGGGTGCTGACTCGGTTGCTGTTCATCCCCCTGGTGGCGGGATTGGCCTATGAGGTGCTCAAAGCGGCCGCCGCCTCTGACGGGTGGCTGGCCCGGGCGGTCCGGGCCCCGGGTCTGGCGCTCCAGCATATCACCACCGCCGAACCTACGGCGGACATGGTGGAGGTGGCCCTGGCGGCTTTCAACCTGGCCATGGACCCGCCAGACCACGATATTCGTGTGACGGTGGGCGCCCAGCCGGAAGCCCCGGCGGAAGCGGCCCCGGAACAAGCGGATGACCAGGCGTGATCTGATGGACGCCCTGCGCCCGGCGGCGGGGGAGGAGGCCGAGATCGAGGCCCGGTTTCTGCTGGAAGTTTCGATGGACGAAGCCTGGCTCAACGAGGCTGTGCAGCGGCGGCTAAAAGGCGAGCCGTTGCAGTATATCCTGGGGGAGTGGGAGTTCATGGGCCTGCCCTTCTTCGTGGGCCCCGGGGCGCTGATCCCTCGGCAGGACACGGAGACCTTGTGTGAGGCGGCCCTGGGCTGGCTGAAGAACCGGCCCGGCGCCCGGGTCCTGGACCTGTGCTGCGGCACCGGGTGCATCGGCGTGAGCCTGGCGAAGCTGGGCGGGGCGGCGGTGTCCTTTGCGGACATCTCTCCCGATGCCCTGGCCCTGGCGAAGCGGAACGCTGAAAAAATCGGCGTGGACGGCCCGTTTTACGAGAGCGACCTGCTGGCCGATGTGCCGGGGGTCTACGATCTGATCGCCTGCAACCCGCCCTACCTGACAGCGGCGGAGATGGAGAATTGCCAGAAGGAGCTCACCTTCGAGCCCGCCCTGGCCCTGTTCGGCGGGGAGGACGGCCTGGACTTCTACCGGCGGCTGGCCGCGGCATGGGCGGACCATGTGGCCCCCGGAGGGCTGCTGCTCCTGGAGATCGGCCATACCCAGGGGGCGGCGGTGCGGGGGCTGTTTCCCGGTGCAAGGATACTGAAGGACATCTGCGGCCTGGATCGGGTCGCATGGGTGGAGAGGATATGAGAGAGAAGCTGAACAAACTGAAGGCCCGATACGAGGAACTGGGGCGGCTCCTGTCGTCCCCCGACGCCATGGCGGACATGGACGCCTGGAAGGAGCTGAACCGGGAACGGGTGCAGCTGGAGGAGATCGTGGCGGTCATCGACCGGTACGAGAAGAACCTCAGCGAGCAGGCCGACTGCCGGGAGATGCTGGAGGAGCATCTGGATGCGGACATGAAGGAGCTGACGCTGCTGGAGCTGGACGAGTTGAAGGCCGCCGAGGAGCAGCTCACCGAGGAGCTGAAGCTCCTGCTGCTCCCCAAGGACCCCAACGACGAGAAGGACGTGATCTTGGAGATCCGGGCCGGCACCGGCGGCGAGGAGGCGTCCCTCTTCGGCGGGGACCTTCTCAGGATGTACCAGCGGTACGCCGAGCGCCATCGGTACGCCGTGGAGTTCGTGGAGGACAACCGGACCGAGATGGGCGGCGTCAAGGAGGTGGTCCTCACCGTCTCCGGCAAGGGGGCCTACTCCCGGTTGAAGTTCGAAAGCGGCGTCCACCGGGTCCAGCGGGTCCCTGAGACCGAGAGCCAGGGCCGCATCCACACCAGCGCCGCCACCGTGGCGGTCATGCCCCAGGTGGACGAGGTGCAGGTGGAGATCAAGGATTCGGACATCCAGATCGACACCTACAGGAGCAGCGGCGCCGGCGGCCAGCACGTGAACAAGACCTCCTCCGCCATCCGCATCACCCACATCCCCACGGGCATCGTGGTGGCCTGCCAGGACGAGCGGAGCCAGTATAAGAACAAGGACAAGGCCATGCAGGTGCTGCGGTCCCGGATCTACGACCTGTACCAGTCCAAGCAGGACGCCGCCGTGTCCAGCGCGAGAAAGAGCATGGTGGGGTCCGGGGATCGGAGCGAGCGGATACGGACCTATAACTTCCCCCAGAACCGGGTCACGGACCACAGGATCAACCTGACCCTCTACAAGCTGGAGCAGTTCATGGACGGGGATATGGACGAGCTGATCGACGCCCTGATCCTGGCGGAGCGGACCCGGCAGTTGTCGGGAGAGGATGCTTGACCTTTTTCTTTTGTCCCTTTTTTTCTTCAGGTGAAGAGAAAAAAGGGACCGAAAAAAGAGAAGCCCAAGAAGATGATTCATTATGGAAACGAAAGTTATTTCCGTACTACAAGATTATAATACAGCGGCGAGGGAAGGCGCCAAGATCATCCGCTCTGGTGGCCTGGTGGCCTTTCCCACGGAGACGGTCTACGGCCTGGGGGCCGACGGCCTTGACGGGGCGGCGGTGGACCGGATCTTCGAAGCCAAGGGCCGTCCCAACGACAATCCGCTGATTTTGCACGTGGCCGAGAAGGAGGCCGCCTTCCGCCTGTGGGTTGCCGAGCCGCCCCGCGCCCGGGCCCTCATGGACACCTTCTGGCCGGGGCCCCTGACGCTGATCTATTACCGTTCGGATATGGTCCCCGACGAGGTGACCGCGGGCCTCGACACCGTGGCGGTCCGCATGCCGGACAACCAGGCCGCCCGGGCCCTTATCGCCGCATCGGGGGTGCCCATCGCCGCCCCCAGCGCCAACCTGTCCGGCAAGCCCAGCCCCACCACCGCGGCCCACGTCCTCCAGGACATGGAAGGCCGCATCCCCCTCATTCTGGACGGGGGCCCCTGCCGCTACGGGGTGGAATCCACGGTCCTGTCCCTGGTCGGCACCCCCACCATCCTGCGCCCCGGCGCCGTCACCAAGGAGATGCTGGCCGCCGTCCTGGGCGAAGTGGCCCTGGCCCCCAGCATCCTGGCGCCCCTCGGTGCCGGCGAGAAGGCCGCCTCTCCGGGCATGAAGTACAAGCACTACGCCCCCAACGCCCAGGTCTTCGTGGTGGTGGGGGAGGCCCAGGCCGCTGCAGCGCGCCTTTCGGCCCTCTACGACCAGTTCGCCGCCGCGGGCAAGCGCCCCTATATCGCCGCCACAGCGGAGGCCATGCCCTTCTACGGCCCCCGCCGCTGCGCCCTTTTAGGCACCCGCCGGGACCCCACCACCCTCTGCAGCCGCCTCTTCTCCCTCCTTCGGGAGCTGGATCAGGAGGCTGACGTGATCCTCTCCGAGGGCATCGGCACCGAGGGCACGGGCCTTGCCTTCATGAACCGCCTTTTGCGCTCCGCCGGATTCAGGGTGGAATATCTATAGGAACCGACCCAAGCATCTCTTTCCCCTCCACGCCCCAGAAAGGAATGACCCATGGAACAGCAACGGTATTGCGCTTTTATCAGCTATCGACATCAGAGCCCGGACGACGTGATCGCCAAGGCCCTGCACACCGCCATCGAGACCTACATCGTCCCGGCCAACATCCGTGCCAAGACCGGCAAAAAACGGCTGGGGCGGGTATTTCGGGACCAGGAGGAACTGCCCCTGTCCGCCAACCTGGGGGACGACATCCAGGCGGCCCTCGACGAGAGCGAATGGTTTATCGCCATCTGTTCTCCCCGGTATTTGGAGAGCCGGTGGTGCCAGAGGGAGCTGGAATACTTCCTCGAGAAAAAGGGTCGGGACCGGGTCCTGGCCGTATTGGTGGAAGGCGAGCCGGAGGACAGCTTCCCGGAACGGCTGCGGTTCACCGTGGACGAAGCTGGAAACACGGCGGAAGTGGAGCCTCTGGCGGCCAACCTCAGAGGCGCCGACTGGAAGAAAAAGCTTAAGGACGAGAAGCTGCGCCTGCTGGCCCCCATGCTCTCGGTCACCTATGACGAGCTGAAGCAGCGGGAGCGGCAGCGGACGCTGAAGAAGGCGGCCGTCGTCTCCGCCGCCGCCCTGGTGGCCGCCGCGGGGCTGGCCGTGTTCCTGAGCGTGAACCACGCCCGGGCGGAACGGCTTCGCCAGGAGGCGGAGCAGCAGGCCCAGATCGCCGAAGCGGAGCGAGCCCGCGCCGAGGAGGAGCGGGCCCGGGCGGAGGAGGAGCAGCGCAAGAAGGAGCAGGAGCGAAAGAACGCCGTCTTCAACGACCTGGGCGAACGGCTGGAACGGGCTTCCGCCGCTCTGCAGAACGGGGAGAAGCGCACCGCGGCCAGCATACTGCTGGAGGCCTTGTCCGTCAGCGACGAGAACGAGGGCATGCGCCGCGAGGAGCTCATGACGCAGCTTCGGAAAGCCCTGTATATCGAGCCTCTCACCGTCGTTTCCAGCTTCAACAACCAGAACGTGCGGGTGAACGATATCACTGTGTCCGCGGACGGGACGCGAGCCATCGGTATCGTCAACAGCAACGCCGTGGCCATGATCGATCTCAACGCCGATGAGATCCTCTATCAGGTCTCCGTGGGCAACACCATGATCAACGCGCTGTCCTTCTCTCCGGACGGCACCCGTTTTTTAGCCAACTGTGATCTGGGGAGGGTCGTAACGGTTTGGAACAGTGCGGATGGATCCGTAGCCTTCACCTACACCAGCAAGGCCGATCAGCCCTATCATATCGCCAACGCCCTCTTCTGGAAGGATGCATCTCAGATACTGGTGCAGGACATGGAGCGATTCTATCTGGTCTCGGAGGACGGGACGGAGGAGCTGTTCTACACCATGGGCGACCAGATGCCGGACTACTCGCCGGAGAACAACCTGCTCTCCCGGCTGTCGGGCCGGTCCCTGGAGGAGATGTTCACCTTCCATACCGACGACTACACGGGCACCCAGGTCCTGGCCACGGCGGATCGGAGCCGGATCGTTGTCGCCGGAGCCCGGGGTGACACTGCCGTGATCGTCCTGGACGACACCGGTCGGCGGATCAGCCTCCTGGGCGTTCCCCGGGACCCCGCCTGCTTCATGCCCGGGGTGTTCTCGGAAAAGTGGTCCCTGACCCCCGACGGGCGGACGGTAGCGTGCCTGTCCCTGCTGGGGATCATCGGCGGCTGGGACACGGACAGCGGCGAACTGCTGCGGCTCAACGCCTTCGACTATAGCGAGGGGTTCGACTTCAGCAGGATCGCCTTTTCGGCGGATTCCCAGCGCATGGCCTATACGGCGGAGAACCATCTCTACGTGGACCTGGCCCGCGGCGCCGACGGCCACATCCTGGACGCCACCATCGACGAGACGTCCTTCGTGCCCTCCCTGGCCTTTACCGAGGATGGGGCGTATCTCATCCTGACCAACCAGAGCCTCTTCATCATCAACGCTCAGAACTGGGCGCTGGAACTGCTGGAGAATGCTGATTTCGGGAGCAATTACAACAACGTGATCCCCCTCAGCGACTCCTTCCTGATCACCCGGTACGACGGGACGGCCAACTTCTACAGCATGTCCTCCCTGTCCTCGGTCCAAACGGTGGACAGCTTCCAGGGGGAACTCTCCGATCCCATCCCCGCCAGCTTCCCCTGCGTGCCCCTGCAGAGCGAACATCGGTACACGGAGGCGTTTTTGCAGAGCACGGGCATGTATCTCGATACGACGGCGAAACTGGCCTTCTCCCGGGACGGGAGCAAGGCGGCTCTATACTTTGCGGACGGGGTGATCGAGCTCTTCGACACCGAGGGCGACGGCTCCGTCGGCGCCATGATCGGAGAGCTGTCCAGCCAGATCGAGGCGATTGCCATGAGCGAAAAGCAGCTGGTCGCTTCGGACCAGGCCGCCAGGCTCCTGATCTACGATTTGGAGAGCAGATCGGTCCAGCGGATCCTGAACGTGGGCACGGTCTATTCCCGCTTCGCCTTCGACCCCTCGGGAAAGCTTATGATGGCCCTTTGCGCAGGGCTGACCCGGATCGACGTCTACTCCCTGGAGACCTACGAGAAGCTGTTCTCCCTCCATGCCAACGCCGACACCTTTGCAGACATGGCCTTCTCCAAGGACGGCGCCTATGCGGTGGGCAAGACCGCCGCGGGCCGGTATGTGGTGGGGGATCTGTGGACGGACGAGGAAGCCCTCGTGAAGCAGGCCCGGCGGCTCACCGGCGTCGCTGAGTAACGGCTGAACGGAATAATCGCATTCCAAGCTCCTTTACCAAAGTTTTGGTTGAAAGGAGCTTTGTTTTATGATATACTGCAACATATGGGTATGAGTATGAAGATAGCAATCGCATGTGACCACGGGGCCTACGCCCTGAAGGAAAAGGTCAAGGGATGGCTGCAGGAAGCCGGCTACCAGGTCCGGGATTTCGG
>JAEEGH010019569.1_pt1 | contig 14186 bp, 8 predicted proteins | sample 9134181 | NCBI WGS metagenome assembly JAEEGH01 (sample SAMN16246544, study PRJNA631951) | gut metagenome | biome: gut microbiome; feature: rumen; material: DP-attached | host: Bos | place: Iran: Karaj | collected 2018-10 | reverse complement strand
ACGGCCAATGCCATCTGCGCGGCCATGCTCGGCGGCGGAGAATATCCTTCGACAGCAATCGGCATCAACCTGCCCAATGCCGACTGGATCAGGGCGGCGCATGGCAGCAAGAGCATCACCATCAGCAATATCACGGATGCCTACAACAAGGCAGCGCATGGAAATGGGTTCAAGGAGGAATTTGTGGTGGATGAGGAAACACTGGCGCTCATCGCTAAATACGGTGACGCCTGCGATGACCTGCACACAGACCTGCATGAATGTCTTGGACATGGCAGCGGACAACTGTTGCCTGGTACAGACCCGGATGCGCTGAAAGCATATGGGAGCACCATCGAGGAGGCGAGAGCCGATTTGTTCGGCCTCTATTATATGGCTGATGCAAAATTGATTGAGTTGGGCTTGCTTCCTGATGAACAGGCTTACAAAGCGCAATACTACTCTTATCTGATGAATGGTATGATGACCCAACTGACGCGGATTCAGCCAGGCCATCAGATTGAGGAAGCACACATGCGCAACCGGGCGCTCATTGCCAGATGGACCTTTGACCATTCCGATGGTGCCATGCAGATGGTCAGGAAAGAAGGAAAGACCTATCTGCAAATAACGGATTATCCCAAGTTGAGACAGGCTTTTGCCGAACTGTTGGCAGAAATTCAGCGGATCAAGAGCGAGGGCGACTTTGAGGCGGCAAAATTGCTGGTGGAGACGTATGCGGTCAAAGTGGATCCTGTCATGCACCGGGAAATACTTGAAAGGTACAAAACGCTCGATCTGGCTCCATACAAAGGATTTCTCAATCCAAGGCTGATGCTCGTACACGCAGACGACGGTTCCGTCGTCGATGTGGAGGCGGACTACACGGAGACTTACGAGGAGCAGATGATGCGTTATTCACATGACTATGCTGCCTTATGACTGAGGATACTATCAAAAAAATCAAGCAATCGTTCAGACTTCTCATGAATGGGGAGGCATCCCGCTACATGAGGGAGAACGGCGTGGATTATCATCTGAACTGGGGAGTGGCTTTCACCGACCTGAAGAAGATGGCAGAGGAGTATGGAAAGGACTATCACCTCGCTGTGGGATTGTGGAAAGAGAATATCCGCGAATGTAAGATCCTGGCCACGCTGATCATGCCGCCCGAGGAAATGCCGGCCGAATTGGCTGACTTGTGGATGGAGCAGGCGGGAACTCAGGAGATAGCCGAGATGTTGGCGTTCAATCTCTTACAGTATCTGGACTATGCGCCCGTTCTCGCTTTTGAGTGGATCTCCTCTTCCCATCCTCTGAATCAGATTGGGGGCTACCATGTCCTCTCAAGGTGTATGATGCGGGGTGATGCCCCTGACGATAGGGGTATCAATGAAATCATCGACCAGGCTCTGACTGCCTTGAAGGACGAATCAGCGGGTGTCCGCCATGCGGCCTACAATTGCCTGATGAGAATGGGACAGTTGGGTGACGATTATGAACTGATCGTCAGCAAGGCTCTTTCCAAATAGATTCTTCTGGAGTTGTATCAAAACATGATGAAATATTTCTTGAAAAAATATTTTTTTTGTAATTTTGGAGCGGAATTGGCAGATTCCCTGCCGCTAACGTATGATACTAACAAATCAATAATAAATAGGTATGAATGTTGAAGTGTTGATGCTGGCGTTCAAGTTGCTGGGCTCGTTGGCTTTGTTAATGTTTGGTATGAAACTGATGAGTGAGACTCTGCAGAAGATGGCAGGTCCTCAACTCAGACATGTTCTCGGGCGGATGACGACCAACCGCTTTACAGGTATGTTCACAGGTATGATGGTGACAGCAGCGGTACAGTCGAGTACGGCAACGACAGTGATGACGGTGTCATTCGTCAGCGCGGGATTGCTCACACTGGCGCAGGCCATCAGTGTGATCATGGGTGCCAATATCGGAACGACGCTCACCGCATGGATCATGACGGCTGGCTTTAAGTTCAATATCGCTGATTTCGTCTGGCCGGCGTTCGTCGTCTCCATCATCCTCATCTATACCAAGAAACACACCAACAAGGGTGATTTCCTGTTCGGTCTGGCCTTCATGTTCCTCGGATTGGGAACACTGAGGGCGACGGGCGAGAGCATGCAGCTCGGCGAACAGGAAGCAGTGCTCAATTTCTTCGCTTCGTTTGATCCGAAGAGTTTCACGACCACCTTGCTCTTCCTCCTCATAGGCGGTGTGCTGACCATGTGTGTGCAGTCATCGGCGGCGGTCATGGCCATCACCATGATTCTGTGTTCCAGTGGCGCTTTGCCCATCTATCAGGGCATCGCATTGGTGATGGGCGAGAATATCGGTACTACTGCAACAGCCAATCTCGCAGCCCTTGGCGCTGGCACTGAGGCCCGTCGCGCCGCCTTGGCCCATCTGTTGTTCAATGTGTTTGGTGTAATTTGGGTGCTCGCCGTGTTCTATCCCTTCGTTGATATGGTGTGCGGCATCGTAGGCTACAACCCCTCGTTATCAGGCCATACGGCACGCATCCCCGTTGTATTGGCAATGTTCCACACTTGTTTCAATATTCTCAATACATGCCTACTCATCGGTTTCATTCCCCAAATGGAGCGCATCGTGTGCAAGTTGCTGCCCGAAAACAAGGCTGAGGCCAACCAGCCCACTACCCTACATTTCATCAGCAGCGGTGTCATGAAAACCCCTGAAATTGGCGTATTGCAGGCTCAGAAAGAGATAGTTCACTACGCTGAGCGCATGCACCGCATGTTTGGAATGACATGTGCGCTTTTTGACGAGAAGGACAAAAAGGAATTCCAAAGCCAGTTTGCCCGTATCGAGCGCTACGAGACGATAGCCGACAATATGGAGATGGAAATAGCCAATTATCTGGAACAGGTTGGCAACGGACATCTTTCGGACGAAACGAAGGAAAAGACACGAGTGATGTTCCGCCAGATAGGAGAACTGGAATCCATCGGTGATGCATGTTATAAGATGGCACGCACCATCAGCCACCTGCACGAGAACAAAGAAAACTTTACCGAACAGCAAAACATCCGAATGCACGAAATGTTCCGCTTGGTGAACGAGGCCATCGTTCAGATGATTGTGGTGGTGAACGGACGCCGTAAAGACATTTCGCTGACCGACTCACTGTCCATAGAAGCAGACATCAACGAACTGCGCAACCAACTGAGAGCCGAGACTGTCGGCAACGTTGATGAACATCAGTATTCCTACGCCATCGGCACCCTGTTCAATGACGTTGTGGCCGATTGCGAGAAGATAGGCGACTATGTCATGAACATCGTCGAGGCCCGTCTGGGTAAACATTTGCTCAGTTATTCCGGTTTAAGTTTAAATCTCGACAAGAAGACAGTCACCGTTGACGGCAATCCCGTCAACCTGACTCCCACGGAGTTCGCCCTCCTCCATCTGCTCTTAGCCAACCTTGGCAAGGTACTCTCCCGCCAGTACTTGATGGACACAGTTTGGGCAGGTGTTGTCGTCACTGATCGCACCATCAATGTCAACATGACCCGCCTGCGCAAGAAAATAGGTCCCTACGCCCAAAACATCGTCAGCCGGACCGGTTTCGGCTATGTGTTTGAAGAAAGCCAATAGCCTTTAGCCATCAGCATTGTGGAATTATTTCCTGACAATAACGCTGCCGCTGGCTTGATGAGTGGCGAGGATAAGAACCTCGGCTATCTGGACATGAGCAGGAGCATTGGCGGCATAGACGGCAACATCGGCAATATCGTCGCCAGTAAGCGGTTTGATGCCCTGATAAAGCTTAGCTGCCCTATCGGTATCACCACGGAAACGGACATTGCTGAAGTTAGTCTCAACCAGTCCAGGTTTTAAGTTGGTAACACGAACGGCAGTATTGGCAACATCGATGCGCAGACCATCGGACAGCGCCTTGACAGCGGCCTTCGTAGCACAATAGACATTGCCGCCGGCATAGGCAGCATCGCCAGCCACCGAACCTATATTAATAACATGACCACTATTACACTTGATCATTTCCGGCACAATAAGGCGCGTCATTGTGAGCAATCCCTTGATATTGGTGTCAATCATCGTTGCCCATTCTTCAATATCGCCTTCGTATTCCGGTTCCAACCCCAGAGCCAATCCTGCATTGTTCACCAGCACATCAATCTGTCGCCATTCTTCAGGAAGATTGTCGATACACTGTTTGGCCTGACGGGGGTCTCTTACGTCGAAGACCAGCGTCAGCACTTTCGCACCTTGCTTGGTCAGTTCCTGTTTGATTTCTGTCAGTTTATTTTCATTTCTTCCCGTCAGAATCAGTTGGTCACCATTTGCTGCAAATTTCCGTGCGCATCCCAAGCCTATTCCGCTTGTAGCGCCTGTTATCAATACTGTCTTATTCATTGTTCCTTTTTGTATTTATGGTGCAAAGATACAAAGATTCATGAAAAACGGAAAGTTTTTCGGAAGATATATGTCTTTTTTGAAAAAAAAGATGTACTTTTGCATCTGAATAAATTCGTTAGTGAGTTTAATAACTTTTCAAAAATACAAGACTAAAGATGAAGAAACTGTTTGTTCTACTGGCTATTACAGCATTCATGTGTATCCCCGCGATGGCTCAGTCGGGGAAAGTCAACAACTTCCACATCAAGCGTGGCACCAATGTGAGTCACTGGCTGTCGCAGTCGGAGGCGCGAGGCGAGATGCGCCGTCTGCACATTCAGGAGGAGGACTTTGAGCGACTCCATGACCTTGGTTTCGACTTTGTGCGTATTCCCATTGACGAAGTGCAGTTCTGGGACGAGAAGGGAAACAAACTGCCTGAGGCCTGGACGCTGCTGACCAATGCCCTGAAGTGGGCTCGCAAACACGAGCTGCGCGCTATTGTTGACCTGCACATTGTGCGTTCGCACTATTTCAATGCCGTGAACGAAGGTGGCGGAGCTGCCAACACCCTATTTACCTCGGAGAAATCGCAGCAGGACCTGATAAACCTGTGGTATCAGCTGTCGGATGTTCTTAAGGATTACAGCACCGACTGGGTTGCCTATGAATTCATGAACGAACCTGTGGCCGACGAACACGAGCAGTGGAACAAACTGGTGGCAAAAGTACACAAGGCACTGCGTGCCCGTGAGCCTCAGCGCACGCTGGTAGTAGGTTCAAACCGCTGGCAGGGTTACGAAACGATGAAATACCTGCGCGTGCCCGAAGGCGACAAGAATATTGTGCTCTCGTTCCACTATTACAACCCCATGATTCTGACCCATAACCACGCCTGGTGGACACCTATCGGCAAGTATAACGGCAAACTGCACTACCCTGGTATCATGGTATCGCAAGAAGACTATGATGCAGCTCCCGACGATTTGAAACCCGAACTGCTGCAGTACACGAAGCAGGTTTGGGACATCAACAAGATTCGTGAAGACTTCAAAGACGCCATTGCCGTTGCCAAGAAATACGGTCTGCAGCTGTTCTGCGGCGAATGGGGCATCTACGAGAAGACAGACAAGGAAATGGGCTATCAGTGGACAAAGGATATGCTGACTGTTTTCGACGAGTTCAACATTGCCTGGACCACTTGGTGTTATGATGCCGACTTCGGTTTCTGGGACCAGCAGCGCGACTGCTTCAAGGATAAGCCCTTCGTCGATTTGCTGATGGGAAAGTAAGGGAATTGAGAATTGAGAATTGAGAATTGACAATTGATAATTGATAATTAAGAGTGGATATTACAGAACGATTTATAAACTATACGAAATTCGACACGCAGTCGGCTGAGGACAGCGACTGCGTGCCGAGTACTAAAAAGCAACTTGTTTTTGCAGAATACCTGAAAAAGGAACTCGAACGTGAGGGACTTGACGACGTAGAACTCGACGAGAAAGGTTACATCTACGCCACGCTGAAGGCCAATACAAAGGGCAAAATCCCCACCATCGGGTTTATTTCACACTATGACACATCGCCAGACTGCAGCGGAGCCGACATTAAAGCACAGATCGTGCGTAACTACGACGGTTCGGACATTCTGCTCAGTGAAGGAATTGTCAGCAGTCCCAAGAAATTTCCAGAACTTTTGCAACACATTGGGGAAGACCTTATCGTGAGCGACGGTACTACCCTGTTAGGTGCTGACGACAAGGCCGGAATTGCTGAAATTGTGCAGGCTATGGTCTATCTGCAGCAGCACAAGGACATCAAGCACGGCAAGATACGCATTGCCTTCAACCCCGACGAGGAGATAGGCATGGGTGCCCATCACTTCGACGTGGAGAAATTCGGGTGCCAATGGGCCTATACGATGGATGGCGGCGACCTGGGCGAGTTGGAATTCGAGAATTTCAACGCTGCCTCAGCCAAGGTAACGATTCACGGTTTGAGCGTCCATCCGGGCTATGCCAAAGGTAAGATGATTAACGCCAGTGCACTGGCTGCCGAACTTGCCAGTATGATGCCTGCCGACGAGACACCTGAGACCACTGAGGGCTATCAGGGGTTTTACCACCTGCTGGGCATCCAGTCGTCGGTGGAGCATGCCAAAATGAGTTATATCATCCGCGACCACGACCGCGACCGTTTTGACGATCGCAAGCGGTTCATGCAGATTTGCGTCCAGAAGATGAACGAACGCTATGGCGAAGGTACTGTCGAGATTGACATCCGTGACCAATACTATAACATGAAAGAGAAGATAGACCCCGAGATGCACGTTATCGACCTTGTGTTGAAGGCCATGCAGGCAACGGGTGTTGCCCCAAAAGTGAAGCCCATCCGAGGCGGCACCGACGGCGCCCAACTCTCTTTCCGAGGTCTCCCCTGCCCTAACATCTTCGCAGGTGGCGTGAATTTCCACGGTCCCCATGAGTTTGTCAGCATCCAATCGATGGAGAAAGCCATGCAGGTGATTGTAAAAATCTGCGAAATGACAGCAGCATATAACGAATAAAAACATCATGGCAGAACTACCAACTCTAATAAACGACCTTGCCTACATCCTGATATCGGCAGGCATTGTAACCCTGATTTTCAAACGACTCAAGCAACCCTTGGTCTTAGGCTATATCGTAGCTGGTTTCCTTGTAGGTCCTCACATGCCCTACACGGCATCAGTGGTCGATACGGAAAGCATTCACTTGTGGGCAGACATGGGTGTGATGTTCCTGATGTTCTCACTGGGACTTGATTTCTCGTTCAAGAAAATTTTGAAAATGGGTGCCTCGCCCATCATCGCCACCACCACCATCATCTTCTGTATGGCTATGTTGGGCGTCTTTTCCGGACGCATGTTCGGATGGGGCAAGATGGACTGTATCTTCCTGGGAGGTATGTTGGCTATGAGTTCTACCACTATTATATATAAGGCCTTCGACGACTTAGGTCTGCGCCAGCAACAGTTTGCAGGACTGGTGATGAGTGTGCTCATTCTGGAAGACATTTTGGCCATTATCATGATGGTGATGCTGAGTGCTATTGCCAGCGGTAACCAACTGGGTGGCAGCGAATTGGTGGGATCTGTGATGCGAATAGCATTCTTCCTCATACTCTGGCTGACCGTCGGTATCTTCGCTATTCCCTGGTTTCTGCGCAAGACGCGTTCCCTCATCAATCCCGAAGTATTGCTCATCGTATCGCTGGGACTCTGCTGTGCGATGGCAGTCTTCTCGTCAAAGGTTGGTTTCTCGTCGGCCTTCGGTTCGTTCATCATGGGTAGCATTCTGGCTGAAACCATCGAGGCCGAACGTATTGAGAAGTTGGTAGAGCCCGTCAAGAATCTGTTCGGAGCCATTTTCTTCGTGTCAGTGGGTATGCTGGTTGACATTGGCATTCTGATGGAGTATGCCCTGCCTATCCTCGCCCTGGTGCTGACCATCATCATCGGACAGAGCGTCTTCGGCACGATAGCCTTTATGCTGGGCGGTGAGTCGCTGAAGTCGGCCATGCGTTGCGGATTCTCGATGGCACAAATCGGTGAGTTCTCGTTCATCATTGCCTCACTGGGTCTGTCGCTTGGCGTTATCAGTGATTTCCTCTATCCTGTGGTGGTAGCCGTATCCGTCATTACGACGTTCCTCACACCTTATATGATACGTCTGGCCACTCCTGCCTACAACAGTCTGGAGCTTCGCCTGCCTAATAAAGTCATCAAGTTGCTGAACCATTTCTCGATGAGTCATCCGTCAACCAAGGAGCAGAGCAAATGGAAGAAGTTGCTGACTCAAATGACCATCAATACCGTTATCTACTCTATTCTCTCAACGGCAGTGATTACCGTGATGTTCACCTTCGTACTGCCTGTTTTGAGAAAAATACTGCCCACATGGGAACTCCATTGGTATGCCAATGCCATAACAGGTGTGCTGACCATTCTCTTCATTGCACCATTCCTTCGTGCAATGGTGATGAAGAAAAACCGTAGTGAGGAGTGGAAGGCACTGTGGGCCGAGAGTAACATCAACCACCTGCCCCTGCTGTTTACCATCCTTGTCAGAGTCGTCATTGCCGTCAACTTCATATTCTATATCTGCAACTATCTGAGCCGTTTCTCAAGTGCAGTGATGATAACCATTGGCATTATCGTGGTGTTACTGATTGTAGTGTCGCGCTCCATCAAGCAGCGTAGTATCCGCTTGGAACGTCTCTTCATCCTGAACCTGCGCAGTCGCGACATTGCAGCACAGGTGCACGGCAAGAAGCGCCCGCTCTACGAAGGCAAACTGCTGGACCGTGATGTGCATATTGCCGTTTTCGACATTCCGATGGACACCCAGTGGATGGGCAGTTCGCTCAAGCAACTCAATCTGGGCAAGAAATACGGTATTCATATCACGAGTATTCTGCGTGCCAACCACCGTCTGAATATTCCCGACGGCGAATATATTCTCTTCCCTGGCGACAAGTTGGAGGTCATAGGCAGCGACGATCAGCTGGCTAAGTTCAAACAGGCCGTTGAGTCGGAAGTATTCGGTGAAGACCTGAAACTGGAAAACCGCGAGATGAAGTTACGTCAGATGATTATCGGCAGCGACAGTCCCCTGATAGGCAAGAGTCTCATTGAGAGCCGCATCCGCGATATGTACAGCTGTATGGTTGTAGGATTGGAAGAAGGTAAGGAGAATCTTTCACACTTCAGTCCACAACGCAAGTTCCAAGAGGGCGACATTGTCTGGGTTGTAGGTGAAGAAGAGTCGCTGGGAGCCCTATTTGCAGATGAGGGCTAACCCATCAATACCACTGTACGGCATTGGAATAACTACTGCGCTTATCGTATTTCAAAGCATCGGTAAGCGTGGCGGCATTGCATCGGAACGAGAAGTTATAACTGGTGTAAGGTGCCAACACTACCGAGCACGACATATTGAAGCAGTGCAGGTCGCGCGACAGCGACGCAGTTGTCATGGAAATCTTATGATTCTCGAAGTCGTAACCTGACGAGAACGAGATATTCCATCCGTCAGAGATACGAATATTACCAGCCACATTCAGGTTCTGCGTGAACTTGTAGGGATAGCGCATGGTGTCGTAGTTGAAACTGCCTGCAGTATTCTCACGCATAGTGATACCATAACCGATGCTCAATGACCAGGGCACGTTGAATGCCATGTATCCGTCCTCGTCGGTTTCTGCCTTGCCGGCATTCTCCTTCCTTGCTCCGTGCTTACCAGCCTCCATCTTGTCGTCAAGGTTGGTTTCTACCCCACTGTCGTAGCTCTCGTTGTCCTTCTTATCCTTATCATCCTTCTTCACGCGTTCGCCACGGAGCCACTTGAAGAAATTTGCCACCTTTTTATTATCAAGGGTGTAGGACAGGTTTTGCGAGATACCCTGGAAACGTCCGAAGCGCCCCTTGCTATACTCCGTGCGCGTACCTATATAAGGACGTGCTCCTACAGAGTCGGCTTCGTAGGCATAGGTAGCGAAGACGGCATTCAGGTTGAGGGTATAACTCTTCGACAGTTTCAGACGCAGACGAGTGGAGAGGTCACTCCAGGGACGTTCCTTTGCAGCAAAGTTATACGACATGGAGGCTCCCAGTTCATCGATGATACTGATTTTCTTGAATCCTGTCGAGTCGTCGTCGCTGCGTATCTTCATCTCGATATTGTTCTTGATATCCCACGAGATACGTCCTGTCTTACCCTTGCCTGGCACACCATAGAGTGTTCCTGTGTAAGGCGAATATTCCACCAACGATACATTACCCTTGGAATCCACCTTGGTATAGGTGTCGTAGTAACCATAGCGCGACTCGCTGAAGTCGGGTGCATAGCTGAAGCTTACAGTTGGGGTAAAGACGTGGCGAATGGCTTGTATCTTATCACCGAAAATCTTGCGGCTGGGCACGTAGAAACCATAGAGCGTCGTAGAAGCCGACATGGAGAAGTTCCAGTCATAGACGTTATGGAAACCTGTCAGCGTATCGACAACCTCCCTCTGGTTTGCTTCATCCCATGAGCGCTTGTACTTCTGGGTGTACATACGGTCATTAATGGTGAACGAGGGGTTCAGGTTCAGATAGCCGAACAGCGTAAAATTACCACTGATGGGAATGGTATGCTTCATACCGTTGCGCCAGTCCTTGGTCAGACTCGAGTGCAGCAGTTTGCTTTCCTTCGTCGAGATGGAGTTGCTCAACTGTCCTGTATAGCTCATCGATATTTTCTCATACCAGCGCTCCTTTCCTGCAGCATGGCGGCGCTTGAAGGGATAGAAGCGGGCTATCGAGATGTTCAGGTCGGGCAGTGTCATACCGATGGTTGAATCGCGCATATTCTGGTTCAAGTTCACCGTTGAACTCAGCGTCATACCGATACTTGAGAAGGAAGTGCTCCATGATACAGAACTGGTACGCGTCGATTGGGTCATCGCCTGCGGGTTATACATCGACGTCAGGTTATTTCTCTCATAACTCGTCGTTGCGAAGTTGACACTTGCCGACAGCGACGAATAAGGATTGGCCTTTGAGTCCTGACGGTGGCTCCACTGAATCTTGAAACTCGTCGTCTTCGAATAGTCAGGCATATTCCTATCTCCTGTCACCGAGTTCTGGTAACTGGCATAGAAAGAACCGCTGTAGCGATAGCGCTTACGATAGTTAGAAGCTGCCGAAATGCCCCATGAGCCCTTGGTATAAATCTCGCCCAGCAGTTTCAGGTCCCACTTGTCGCTCATGGCGAAGTAGTAACCGCCGTCACGCAGATAGAAACCTCGCGAAGTCTCGTCACCATAGGTAGGCATGATGAAACCAGAGGAATAGCTCTTGGTGAAGGGGAAGAAGCCATAGGGGATGGCAAAGGGTAACGGCACGTCAGCCACTACCAGATAGGCAGGTCCGAACACAACATCCTTGCCAGGACGCACCTTTGCACGCGACAGGGCGATATAGAAGTCAGGATGCGGTTCGTCGCAAGTGGTATAGCGTCCGTGTTGCAGGAACAGTTCACCCTTCTCGTTACGCTTCGATATCTCCGACACCATGAATCCTTCGTCCTGTTGGGTATATACGTTCTGTATCAAGCCCTTCTTTGTCTTGAAGTTGAAGGCCATCGTGTCGCTCTCATAGGTATCGTTACCCATCTTGAACACCGGCGTACCATATTTCTGTCCTGATGTGTCGCGAGCACCGGTGGCATGCACCAGACTGGAGTCCATCTGCATGTATATCTGCTCACTCTGCAGGTCCATATCCTGATATTTCACCTGTGCGTTACCAAACAGTCGCGCAATGCCCGAACCACCCTCGTAGGTCATCGAGTCGTCAGCCTGATATTCCACAGGTGCGTCGATACCGTTCTTGCGTTCGCGATTCAGGCTGTCAGCATGCAGCGAGTCGTCTATCGCCTTGTTATGCTTGAAGATAGCCAGTTGCAGAGAGTCCATCTTCAGCGTGTCCACATCGATGGAATCGACATGCACGCTGTCCTTGCCCTTCTCGTCCTGTGGGAAGCGCAAACGAGGCATCTCCGCCCACATAAACGTGAGGACGAAGAGCAATACGAAGATGAGCGTATTTTTTCTCACGGCTGCAAAGGTACTAAAAAAAGTGAAGAGTGAAGAGTTAAGAGTGAAGAATTTATCGCTGACTTGACATTTTTAACGTGTTATTCAAACTTTTTAGCCCATAAAAGGAACTTTTCCACCCCTTCACGGCCAAATTTCTCCAGCGACTGGGCTGTTTCCAAGACTGTCCGCACATGATCGGGGCTCGATTTGGAATAAAACTTGTCGGCATAGCAGACAATTTGCTCTTCCAGTGTTTCGGGCTCGAAACCGGGGAGTCCTGTTCCTGTATGGCGCTCTGCCACACGGGCATGTCGGGGGAATCCCTCGTTGCGCAGGATGTCGCCGCCTATGGGTCCGTGCTTGATGTATGGCTCAGTGCCATAGCAACAGATAGACGGTGCATTGCATCGGAATATGCCGATGTCGTGCAACATGGATGCCTCCTCCAGAAACTGGATGTCAACGGGCAGTTCCTTGTGTTTATGGACGATAAGTAAAGCACGGTCGGCCACTTGCCGACTGTGCTTCAATAGCAGACGACGCAAATCATTGTCGTCAGGATAGTATTTATCAAGTATTGCCTGATAGTCCATTTTCATCAAACATTAACCTCGTTCAATCCATGCCAGATTGTCGCCACGGCGCACTTTTGCACCTTGCTTGGCACTAACCTCAACGAGTTTTCCTCCCAGGGCTGCTGGAATAGGAACTATCTCGCCCCAAGGAGCCTGGATGTAACAGAAGGTGTCGCCTTCCTTATATTGCTGTCCGATAAACGGTTCGAGACAGGGCTCACAGGCCCCTTCTCCTGAGAATTGGTAGTAAACCTGTCCGGCAATAGGTGCAGTAAGGGCATCGGCCTTGGCATGCTTGAAGGCAGCCAGTTCTGCAGGCGACAGCTGGGCACCCATTTGTGCATCCTTCTGCTTCTGCAGGTCAGCCAGGAAATTCTTCTTAGCCTGTCCGCTCTTGTAGTTACGATACTGCTCAGGGTGCATAGCCAGTTCGAAGAGTTCTTCGTCGTCCTGTCCGTACTCCCAGCCATTCCCGTCCATTTCCTTACGGAAATCATCGAGGGCATTGGGCACCAGTGTATGTGGGTCAACATCAGTAAATTCGCGTCCCTGTTTCTTTGCCAGTTCCACGAGTTCGCTATCAATGGTTCCTGGAATCTTACCACTCTTACCGAGAATCATGCCCCACATCGAGTCGTCCATCATAACGAAACGGCCCTTGCCCTGCTCAATGGTGAGCAGATTCATGAGGGCGATGTTCTTGACATACTGCGAGAAGGGAGTTACCAATGGGGGATAACCCACGCGAGGCCATACATACTCCACCTCCTGGAACAGCTTCACGAGCATATCGTCAGTTGACAGTTCGGGTTCGCCCTTCTTGGCACGGCTCTTATTGATGACACTGTGGATACCACCCAGGTCAGCCATCATCGAACCCATCATACCGCCAGGCAGTCCACAGCCCAACAGCAATGACGACATGTGTTTGTTAGCAGGATTGATGAAATAGCCGAGCCAGTCGTCAATGAACTCCTGTGTCAGCGTGCGTGCCTGCATATAGGCATTCATATTGATATCATCCACCTCGAAACCTTCGTTCTTCAGCATCGACTGCACGGAGATGATATCGGGATGCACCTTACCCCAGCTGAGTGGTTCAATGGCTGTATCAATGATGTCGGCACCATTGTTGCACACCTCAAGGATGCTGGCCATCGAGAGTCCAGGACCTGAGTGACCGTGATACTGGATGATGACGTCAGGATGCTTGGTCTTGATGGCCTTCGTCAAAGCACCCAACAGGGCTGGCTGACCAATTCCCGCCATATCCTTCAGACAGATTTCCTCGGCACCTGCAGCAATCACCTCGTCGGCAATCTTCGAGTAATACTCAACAGTATGCACTGGCGATGTGGTGATGCAAAGCGTAGCCTGGGGAATCATACCTGCCTCCTTGGCCCACTTGATGCTGGGAATGATATTGCGCGTGTCGTTCAGACCACAGAAAATACGGGGAATGTCCACACCCTGTGCCTTCTTCACCTTATACATTAATGCACGCACGTCGTCGGGAACAGGATACATGCGGATGGCATTAAGGCCACGATCCAACATGTGAGTCTGGATACCAACCTCGTTGAAAGGCTTACAGAATGCGCGTACAGCAGG
>JAEEGH010019567.1_pt1 | contig 14187 bp, 13 predicted proteins | sample 9134181 | NCBI WGS metagenome assembly JAEEGH01 (sample SAMN16246544, study PRJNA631951) | gut metagenome | biome: gut microbiome; feature: rumen; material: DP-attached | host: Bos | place: Iran: Karaj | collected 2018-10 | reverse complement strand
TATGTAGGGCTATATGCTCATTTTGCTGTGACAATTTATTATTACCTGCACGGATAATACCATGCTGTTACGCCTTGCAATTACAACATTTATGACCTAATCAGCAGATTTCATAAGCCTAGGTCATGTTTTTTGCCATGGTATAGCCTTGCGATTACAGAATCCATGACCTAATCAGCGTTTTTCATAGGCCTAGGTCATGTTTTTTGCCATGGTATAAGCCTTGAGATTGCAGAATTCATGACCTAATCAGCGTTTTTCATAGGCCTAGGTCATGTTTTTTGCCATGGTACCAGCCATGCGATTACAAAATCCATGACCTAATCAGCAGTTTTCAAATGTCTAGGTCATGTTAAATAGCTCGGCCACCCCTCTCATAGTCCTTACCTTGATTCAAGGGATTCAATTCTTTTTCCAATCTCTTTATCAGCAGTAAGATCATAAACCATTCTATAGCAATCAAGCGCCTGGTCTTTGTCTCTGCCTTCTGCCGCTTCCTCTGCTGCCTTGTACAAAAGTGCAAGGGTTACAGGGTTAGCCTCTGTCGGAATTTGGTTATCCATAAGAATCTTCTGAATCTGAGCCAGATCTTTCTTTGCAACTTTCTTACCTACAGCCTTCTCCAGGAATTCCAGTTCAGCATCAGCCTGTTGGGATTCGCCAAAATATTTGCTATAGAGATAACATGCTGCAGATACTTCCGGCTTGTATTTTTCCAGGTAATACCATCCAAGGTTTCTGTAATAAGCTGCAAGCTCAGCCCTTGTGCAGCAGTAATTATAAGATTCTGTGGTGTAGGAATATTCACCATCTGCATCTCCAAGTTGCTTACAACACAAGATAATTCCAAGGATTGTTTCCATGTCCACAGGGTTCTCAAGGTGTGCACTAAGCCATTCCTGCTGGGCCCCAGAATAATTCCCTGCAAGCAACAGTTCTTTTGCCTTCTCCTTGTGAGGTGTCAGAGTATCTTCATCGGATATCTCATATTCATCATCTCCCAAACAGTAATACTCATATAAAAACACTTCCGAAATATGCCTAAGGCAAACTTTTAGTTTACTCATCTTTTCTTTTCCCTATAATATAATCGATCATTAATATCTAATCTTCCTTCAATTGTTCCATAAGCTCTGGAATATCATATTTCAGCGTTTCATACACAATTTTAAGATCCACATTTCCATAATCATGAACTATACGATTTCTAAGTCCAGACATTTCATCCCATGGAAGGCTAGACTTTTCTTTCTTGTATTCTGTCGATAGTTTCTTAGCATTTTCAGAAATCTGAATCATTCTAAAGAGCATAGAGTCCAAAAGAACTTCATTTTCATTAAGCTCTTGTATATCTACATCCTTCATATGAATTACAATAAAAGCAATGTCTTTCTTTATCTTTTCCAGATAGTAATGATCATTTTTGATATTATCCATAAATTCTAATACCATCCCTTAATATTTCATTGGTAAGTTCAAGGTTATCTTTAAGCTGATCAAGATTAAGAACATCAACCTTCTTATGCAAAGCTAGTCGGAGTTTTTCAACTAATCCATAGAACTTAATTCCCTTAACATCAGATGAAATAAGAAAATCCAAATCACTGGATTCATTTGCTTTTCCTTTTGCATAAGAACCAAACAAAATACAATAATGTACAGGATACTCATCAAATACTTTTTTACATTTTTCTCTGATAAAATCCATGTCCAATATCCCATGTTCCTCATCAATAGGGTTAAAAGCCTTGAGTTTATCCAGGATGTATTCATATTTAATGGTGTTTTCCTTATTTTTATCATTTTCGTATGATTTATATGATCTAAGGGAAATACCCACTAAATCTGCCACTTGCTGCTGCGTAAGCTTTTTTTCTAATCGCAATTCTTTAACCTCGCTCATTTTGCACCTCATCAAAAATTTAAACGCGTTCTTTGCACTTCATATATTATATAGTGCAATATTTGCACTATAATGTCAAGAATAAGTGCATATATTGCACCTATCCTTCTTGAGCGAGGCAAAACTCGTCATTTCTTTTAGAAGGATTATTCTACTTTTTCCTCTTTAGTATTCCTTTTTTATCTCTGTTACTTTGTACATTTTCTTGAACATTTCCAAATCCTTAGCATCTCTGATCAACATTACCTCAGTGAAATGACCATCTTCTTTACTCTTAAACCCTGCTACCTGCTCACCAGTGCAGATACTACACTTAATTACGGCTATCTGTTTGTCTGAGTCATAAGGTACGGAATTAGTTTTTGGAATCCTAAACTTACTCATTTTCAAATCCTCACAGGTATTGTTCTGTATCATGTTCTGTAGAAAAGCATAACACAAATGTACATGCTTTGATATTTTCTGTTTGTAGACTAACTAAATGCTTGAATCGCCCCCTATCTCCAAAATCATCAAGTCAAAAAAACCATCCGCTATCTCCACGATAATCAAATCAATAGAACAATCACCCCCCTCCCCCCTGCCTCCCAATGTGTGGCATACAAACTTTGAATATAACCAGACAGTTTATGAACGGTGAATTACAGGTTGTGAACAACCTATTGTTACTACCTTCAAAATCAGATAATGTTGGCCACAGAAAGTATTTTATGTATTTTATGGAGGTATGTAAAAAATGAGTAAACATTCCAAGTTATGGACTGGTCTGGCATCTGTCAGTACATGCTGTTTGGTACTGTCAAGCGTTGGATTTAACTGTATGTTGGGGTATTCGGGTACAGTTAATCAGGCTTTGGGGATTACTACCAGTAAGGTTGTAAATGATGGCGATACGTCAGAAGATACAACATATTTTGAAAGTGATTATGGCGAATTAAATTCTGAGAATCTTCAGACACTTATCCGGGAGACTTACGATGAGGCGGTTCAAGAAGAGGCAGAGGGAGCAGTTTTATTAAAAAATGATAACAACGCACTTCCACTTTCATCTGACGAAACAAAAGTAACTCTTTTTGGACACGCAGTTGCACAGCCTTTGTACAAGAGCGCATCTGCAGGTTCAAAGGCCTATGAAACTTCAGAGGGCATTGACCTGTACACAGCCCTTTCTGAGCAGGGATTTAAGATCAATGACACACTTTACAATGCATATGCCCAATCCTCAACAGAGAGAGGAACCGGCAAATATGACTTTTTAACTAATACTACAAGCGTATTATCAATGGGCGAAGAAGACATCTCTTTTTATACAGATGATCTTAAGGCTTCATTTGCAGATTATAGCGATGTTGCAATCGTAATGCTTGCAAGAGAAGGCGGAGAGGGAATGGAGCTGGCTCTTGAGGACAGCTTTGAAGGAATCAGCCAGTTAGCACTTCATCAGGAGGAAAAAGACCTTCTGAATATGATAAAAGAATCTGGCGTATTTAATAAGGTGATCGTGCTGATAAACAGTGGCAATCCCATGGAGCTTGAGTGGCTCGATGAATATGGAGTTGATGCATGTCTCTGGATCGGTGAGCCGGGACAAAGAGGATTTGAAGCAGTTGCACAGATCCTGAACGGCAGCATCAATCCATCAGGATCACTTACAGATACATATGCTGCAAATTCACTTTCAGCACCGGCAGTTGTAAACGGAAGCTTCAATAATCAGACATGGGCTAATCTTGATGAAGTACTTGCAGCAATAGATGATGACGATGCTGGAATATCTTATTCAACAGTTCAGGCAGAAGGCATCTATGTTGGATACAAGTACTACGAGACAAGGTATGAAGACAGCGTTCTCGGACAGGGCAATGCAACTTCATCTGTAGGTTCATCTTTTGGAAAAGATTGGAACTATGCCGCGGAAGTTACATACCCGTTTGGATATGGACTTTCATATACTACTTTTGAAAAGACACTTGATAGCGTAACAATAAATGGAGATGAAATAACAGTTAATGTAACTGTTAAAAATACAGGTGATGTCGCGGGTAAGACTTCTGTGCAGATATATGCCCAGACTCCTTACGGAGATTATGAGAAAAAGAATCTGGTAGAAAAATCTGCTATCCAGCTGCTCGATTTTGGAAAGACAGATACACTTGAACCGGGTCAGTCACAGACACTTAGCATCACTTGTGATAAGTACCTTCTTGCAAGCTATGATTACACAAATGCAAAAGGATATATCATGAGCGAAGGCGATTATTATATCGCAGTCGGTGATAATGCACATGACGCGCTCAATAACGTTCTTGCAGCAAAGGGCGCAGAGATGCTTACTGATGAAAATGGTCAGGAAGTAACAGGAAATGCAGCTAATGTATACACATGGAGCGAAGCATTAGATACAGAAACATATAAGACTTCACAGTACACAGATGAAGTTGTTACAAATCAGTTCGAAGAAGCTGATCCTAACTACTGGCAGGACGGTACAGTTACTTATCTGTCAAGAAATGACTGGGAAGCTACATATCCAACATCTGCTACACAGCTTACACTTAATGATGAGATGATCGAGCTCCTTGCAGGTGAATATTATGAAAAGAGTGAAGATGCACTTTCTGTAGCTGATTTCACCCAGGGCGATAACATAGGAATGCCGCTTGCTGCACTTATCGGGCTTGATTATGACGATGAGGCATGGGATACATATTTGAACCAGTTTACAATATCTGAGCTTACAAGCCTTCTGTCAGATAACTTTGGTACATCTGAGATCGCATCTGTCGGTAAGCCGGCAATTGTTGCAGGTGATGGACCTGATGGTGTTGGCGGTACATATAACGAGAGCAAGTACGGAACAAGCGTACAGGATACATGTTTCCCAACAGAGATAGTCCTTGCTTCTACATTCAATAAAGACCTTATGTACAACAGAGGTAAGCTCATGGCCAATGAGTGTATGTATCTCGGAATGGAAGAAGACTGGATGCCAGGTATTAACATCCACAGAACACCATTTGGTGGCAGAAACTTTGAATACTATTCAGAAGATGCAGTTATGAGTTATCTTTGTGCTATTCCTGAAGTTGTTGCTATGGAAGAAAGAGGCGTTCAAGCCGGTGCCAAGCATGTAGTTGGTAATGATCAGGAAAATAACAGAGAAGGTCTCGCAGTATTCTTTAACGAACAGGCATTTAGAGAGACATCTCTAAGAGCAGCAGAAGGTGCTGTTGCGGCAGCCGGTGGAAAAGCCCTTATGCACGGCTTTAACAGACTTGGCCTTGTATGGTGCTCAGAGAGTACAGCACTTTGCAGCCAGGTAATCGAGAATGAATGGGGATTTGTTGGGCAGCAGGAAACTGACGCTGTAGCCGGTGCTGAGGGTACATATAAGTGGCATCTTACAAGTGCAGTTGCAGCCGGTGTAGATCAGTTCTGTCTTGATTTCTCCGGTTCAGTTGGAACAGCTGTAGCAAATCAGATCACAGAGACTGATGACGGAGATCTTTTGGCACTTGTCAGAAAGTCAGCACATGATTACCTGTATACCGTTGCAAATAGTAGCGTTATGAACGGATACAGCGTTGATTCCAAAATCGTATCTGTAACACCTTGGTGGCAGCCACTTATGATCGCTTTGATCGTGGTATTTGCTGCACTTGACATTTTGTTTATATTCATGGATCTGAAGAAACGCAGAACTGTAATTGAGATTGTTAAGGAATGAGGTGGACAACTATGAAGAATTTTTTTGCAAAAAAATCATATGGCTTTTATGCCGTAGTGCTGGCGCTTATTGTTGCAGTTATATCACTTGTCAGATACCTGGCATGGGCTCCTGCCCATAATGCCACAAATGCGCTGATAGTGGTTGCACTTATAATAGGAATTATATTAAATGTTATTGTAATGATCAGGGACGAGGACCTTTTGATTGTAGCTGCAACAGCTTGCTATTCATTTGCAGTCTTCAGACATCTGGCTGATCAGGTCGGATCATTCGTAGATGCATTTCAGGGCATTAATATGTTCGGAGATGCCACACAGGTCGGAAACATAGTGTCTATAGCGATTGTTATGGGCATTGGAGTATTACTAACAATAATTAGTGGATTTTTAAGAAGAGAAGTTTAATATGAAGAGAATATGCTTAAACGACAACTGGAAATGTTTTGTTACAGGGAAAAGAGATACCGCAATTGACGTAACTCTTCCCTATGATGCAATGCTATTGGATGAAAAGGATGACGCAAGCGTCACAGGAGTAAATCTTGGATGGTATGTGCCACAGGATTACTCTTTTGAAAAGACTCTTTTGGCTCCAAAGGAATGGGCAGACCAGATCACAGTTCTTTATTTCGAAGGTGTCTATCACAAGGCAACTGTATATGTAAATGGCGTCAAAGCTGCTTATCAGGATTATGGTTACACCGGATTCTATGTGGATGTGACAGAGCTTCTGAAATATGGCGAGGACAACACTATCCTTGTAGAAGCTATAAATACTGACCAGCCTAACAGCAGATGGTATACAGGAACCGGTATTTACAGGCCTGTATGGCTATACCAGATGCCACAAAAGCATATTCTCATAAACGGAATTAAGGTTGATACTCTGTCAATAAATCCTCCTGTGATAAAGGTTGCGGTTAGTACAAACGCAGAAGGCCAGGTTACATGCACCCTGCCAGAACTTGATACAGAGGTAAAAGAAATAACTAACGCTGAGGGAACAGCCCAGATCACCATGGAGCTTCCAGGCGCAGAACTATGGAGCCCCGAAAATCCCAAGCTTTATGACCTTAAGGTGAGCTTTGGTGATGATGTCAGAACTGAGCGTATCGGTATCAGAACTCTTGAATTTAACGCTAAAAAAGGCTTTGCCATCAATGGAAAAAGAGTGATACTTCGAGGCGCATGCATTCACCATGACAATGGTATCCTCGGAGCAGCAGGACATGAGTTCTCTGACTACAGAAAGATCAGACTCATGAAGGAAAATGGCTATAATGCAGTGCGCAGTGCTCACAACCCATGCTCTGAGGCTATTCTTAGAGCATGCGATGAAATGGGCGTTCTGATGATGGATGAGTACGTCGATGCCTGGTATATCCACAAGACCAGATACGACTATGCTACATCAGTTGAAAAGAACTACAAAACAGACTTAAAGGCCCTTGTAGATAAGGATTACAATCATCCAAGCGTTATCATGTATTCAACCGGTAATGAAGTTGCAGAGACGGCTCAGGCAAAGGGAATCGAGCTGTGCGGCAATATGACTGACTACCTTCATGAACTTGATCCTTCAAGACCCGTATCATGTGGAATCAATATCTTTTTTAACTTCTTAAGTTCAATGGGACTTGGCATTTACTCTGATAAAAAGGCAGAGCAGGAAGTTAAGAATGTCAAAAAAAAGAAGGCAGTTGGCAGTGAATTCTTTAATAACCTTGCAGGGATACTTGGTGCAGATTTCATGAAGTTTGGAGCTACTCTGTATCCTTGCGATGTACTGACTAAAGACGCCTTTGCAAGAATGGATTTTGCAGGGTACAACTATGGAATCAACAGATATGTTCATGATCTAAAGAAATATCCAAACCGATTGATATTGGGAAGTGAGACATTTTGCAGCGATGCATACAAATTCATGGAGCTTGCTGCAGATGAGCCCAGGATAATAGGTGACTTCGTGTGGTCAGGTATGGATTATCTTGGAGAAGTAGGCGTCGGAAGCTGGGAATATCAGGACTATGCACCGGATTTTAGCCACGGAAAAGGATGGGTGGCAGCAGGTTCCGGAAGAGTTGATCTCACAGGTAAATCTCTTTCTGAAGCTGATTACACTCGCGTAGCCTTTGGACTAAAGGATATTGCAATAGGCGTTATCCCTGTTAAATATGCTGATCAAAAGCATTCTCCATCCGCATGGAAGATGACAAATGCCATGGCCAGCTGGTCATGGGAAGGATGCGAGAATATGAAGACCAGGGTAGAAGTCTATGCCCGCGCATACGAGATAGAGCTACTATTAAACGGTAAGACAATTGGTAAAAAGAGAACCCAAAACGATTGCAGAGTAGTATTTGATGTTACTTATATGCCGGGTGAACTTAAGGCTGTGGCATACAATGAAAATGGTAAAGTAATTGCTTCAACAGTTCTTTTAACTGCAGGGAAAAAGACTCAGTTAGTAGCAGAGCCTGAGCTTACAGCAATAAATTGCGACGGCGATCTTGCTTACGTTCGACTTAAGTTTACAGATCAGTCAGGAGAGGTAAAGCCTCTTGAAAGAGATCACATTAAGGTCAGCGTAACCGGCGGAGAGCTCATTGGCCTTGGCAGCGCCTGCCCGTATTATGAGGGCAGCTATCTGGATGATGTATGCGACACATACTACGGTGAAGCACTGGCTGTAATAAGACCCGAAGGCAAAGGAAATATAGTGATAAATGCAACTTCACTTAATAAGAATCTGACAGCGGCGGCCACTGTAGAGGTAAGATGATGAATAGAGAAAAGATAAAAAAGCTATTATTTCAGTTTGTTAAGTTCTATCTCTTTTCCCTTTTGGTTACGCTGCTTCAGTATTTACTGCTCACTTTTTTGCCCACAGTAATTAATAACAACACAGATTGGTGTAGTATACCTTGTCAGCTTTTTAGGGTAAAATTGGGTATAGTAGATACGTACATTTTTAATTATCCGGTAACCGGAGATGAAACTGGTGGAATGGGATATTTTGCAGCCTTTGCGATCACCTTGTTTATTGCTCAGTGCGTCAATTTCCCAATGCAGAGAAATGTTACCTTTAAGTCTCATGGAAATGTTTGGTATCAGGCAATGTGGTATGTCATAGCATTCGTTGCAATAACAGTAGTGTGCAGCGTGCTGATGTCCATCTATGTTCCTGTTTGTAAGCGGTTCCTTGAGCCTGCTGTTTATAACATACTCATAACTGTTATAAATGGTGGTGTGCAGATGGTGATATATTTCCCTGTTTACAAGATTATTTTTCCAGAGGTAGAAAGTGATTAAAATCGCTGTTGTAGATGACGATCTTAATGAACAGCAAAAATTATCAGATATGTTTACAAGACTTGGTGGAGAGATAGGGATCGACCTGTCTGTCGTTACGTTCTCAGACAGGGAGTCTTTCCTGTCCGGGTACGACAAGAGCTATGCGATGCTCTGTCTCGACATTGAGCTTAATACAGAAGATGATAGTGATAATGGAATTGAACTTGCCAAAAAGATAAGGCAGGTCGATTCTGATGTCATTATCATCTTTATTACTAATCTGGCTCAGATGGCCATCAAAGGCTATGAGGTCAGGGCTTTTGATTTCATAGTAAAACCTGTCAATTACGGCGATTTTGCTATGAAGATGAGGAACGCTCTTGGTTTTTATCAGGGGCACAGGTCAGAAAGCTTTAAAGTTCAGACAGAGCATGGCTTTGTCATGATCTCAAGTGACGATCTCTATTACATAGAGGTAAACGGTCACTATATTTACTATCACACTACCAATCAGGTTTACAAACAAAAAGGCACGCTAAAAGAGATAGAGGTCAAGATATCAGAACTGCCCTTTAAGAGGTGTAACAACTGCTATCTGATCAATCTTAAACATGTAAGCGGTGTCGATAAGGATGATGTAATTGTAGGCGGAGACAGACTTAAGATAAGCCGTCCCAAAAAGAGGGAGTTCTTGCAGGCAATTGCTGAATACATGGGAGGTAAGATTTTGTGAATACCATGTTTGAAATATGGGATCTAATTTCATATGCAGTACAGCTGATATTGTCCGGAACTATAGTGATCATTTTTAGCCCTAAGAAAAAATACTGGGGACTGCGTTATGCTATTTCAGCAGCTCTTTTCATTTTAGTATCTCTTTTTATGAATCATTTTTCCAGGAATATCATGGAGGTAATAGGCTTTGTAGGCTACTGGTCGCTGTATATTGCGGGAGTATTGTTCCAGATATTCTTGTGCACAGAGTACAACATGAGGCAGGTTCTGTACTACTCTATTGTTGCTCTTGCAGTGCAGCATGTTGCCTTTGATATATGCGAGATCTTTGATGCGATATTTGGCAGAATACAGGTAATAGACATAGTTGTCTATATTCTTATCTATGGGATATTTGCCTTTGTTATCAAAAGAATCTTTGCCAAGATGGAAGCCAAGAGCTTTAAGCAGACAGATATGGTGCCGATCATTACGATCATGATGATAGTGCTGTTTGTGAGCGTTATGTATAAGGGTAATACCTTTTATGATGTGGAATTCTCCTGGAATTATGTATATTACAGGATTGTTGATGCTCTTTGCTGCGTATATATTCTGTGGACACAGGGTACAAGGCGGCTCAGCGAGTACTATGCAAGCGAGCTTGAAGGTATCAATAAGGCATTCATGGTCCAAAAGGAGCAGTTCAAGATCAAGCAGGAGACCATCGACAGTATCAATAGAAAGTGCCATGATCTAAAGCATCAGATCGAGGCTATTCATCACATGGAAAAGGACAGCGACAGAGAGGCTTTCTATAAAGAACTGAAGAAGGATATCATGATCTACGACGTGGCCATAGATACCGGTAACGAGGCCCTTAATGTCCTGATGATGGATAAGGGGCTGTACTGCTGCGAACATGATATACAGCTAAGTTGCATGGCCGACGCGGGTTCACTTTCATTTATGAAGCTCGAGGATGTCTATGCGATATTCGGAAATGCTCTGGATAACGCCATTACAGCGGTTGAGAAGATAAGTGATAAGGAAAAGAGAGTTATAAATCTGAAGGTTCTTAATCAGAACAATATGTTCATGTTACAGCTTCAGAACTATTACAACGGTGTCCTGTCATTTGAGGATGGTATGCCCCTCACAACCAAGACAGACAAGACCCAGCACGGCTTTGGCGTCAAGAGCATCAGATATCTCGCAGAGAAGTACGGCGGCACTATGACAGTAAATGCCAAGGACGGCATATTTACCCTGCAGATATTGCTTCCAATAATGGAACAGTAGGAGATGGTAAAAGAGCTGTTTTTTGGGGAGGTTCTAGGAGTGAGATTCGGTTCGGGAGTGAGATTTTGGCGACGTACGGATAAGATCAGGCGTTAAACATGATTTTATCCGTACATTTCCCAGAAAAAGAGCTGTTTTAAGAGTGATATTCTGGCGACGTACGGATAAGATTAGTCTTAGAACATGATTTTATCCGTACAATCCTCAGGAAAAGAGCTGTTTTAAGAGTGAGATTCTAGCGACGTACGGATAAGATCAGTCTTAGAACGCTAATCAAGGCAAATTGTTCAGAGGAACTGATCAGCTTCTTACATGAGAAAAGGATATCATGACAGACTATAGCGCAAGACTCACGCCTGATAAATGATTGGATATTGACAAAAAGCAATCGGGTTGCTACGCTAATGATAGGAAAAATTAAAAAAACTATCACAGGCTCTGTGGAGGATGAAGTATTGAACATAGATCAGAAAGACATAGAGCAGTATCTTTCCGAGGTGAAGAAAGCTGTTGAAAAGGATAATTACCGGATAGATCGAAACGCTAGACGTCAGGATAACATCAATCTGTTTCTGGATTATGTTATCGACGAGGCAAAAGCCAAAGAAATAATATTGAGCCTTACTGCAATGGATTTTTCGGAGATCCTGCAGAATGAGCATAAAGGTTTTGAACATGAAAAACTGTATGTATTTGGCAAGGATGTAATCCTTTTGGAGAGGAATGGATCAGAAGAAAAAACAGTATCTCTGTATATCAAGTTTAACAAGCTGGAGAACAGTTTCGTGATTGTCATTTCGTTCCATGAACAGAAATATCCGCTTACGTACTATTTCAGATAATCAGGAGGCAAATCGGAGGTGACCATTATGACAGAGAAGGGAAGAAGAGATTTCTGCATAGAGTGCAGGAAAGAGACCGAGTACCTTTTACAGAAGAAGGACATCGTGAAGAATATAAGGGATAAGGAATATACCTTTGCAATTACTGTGGCTGTCTGCGCCGAATGCGGGGAGGAAATGAGCATTCCGGGTCTTATTGATAAGAATGTTCAGGAAATCGATGAGCAGTACAGGGCGGAAGAAGGTATTGTCTCGATTGACGATATCGAAAAGCTTATGAAGATATATAAGATTGGAAAGGCTCCGTTGTCCCTGGCACTTGGGTTTGGAGAGGTGACGATTCCGAGATACCTGGAAGGGCAGGTGCCTTCCAAAGAGTATTCAGATATCATGAAAGCAGCGCTTTCATCCCCGGCATACATGAAGCAGAAGCTCATGGAAAACAGGGAGAAGCTGACAGATGCGGCTTACAGGAAAGCTTTTGCCGCGGCAGAAAGCATAGAGAGCTTGTTTTCTGTATCAGATAAGATGCTCCGGGTAATCGCATATATTTTTGAAAAGCTAGAAGAAGTAACGCCTCTCATGCTTCAGAAACTACTTTACTTTATCCAGGGCGTGTATTCCGCATTGTATGGAAGACCAATCTTTGAAGAGGATTGCAGGGCATGGGTACATGGCCCAGTCTACCCGGAGGTATATGAGCTGTTCCGGGATTTTAAATATAATCCGATCGATGACGCGCGGTTCGCACTTCTGGAAGGAACAGAGGATGTTCTGACGGATGACGAGAAGCGGGTGATCGACCTTGTTGTGAACACGTTCGGGATGTACGGCGGAAAGGTGTTGGAAAGGATTACTCATAATGAGGATCCATGGATGGAAGCGAGAAAAGGATATGGCGACAGCATTCCCTCTAATGAGCTTCTGCCTAAAGAGAGGATCATGAAGTATTATATCCTGATAAACCAAAAGTATGGAATAGATACGGAGGATGGCTTACGGACATATATTCATGATATGCTTGGTAAGGCATCATAATCAATAACAGCTTCATCAGATTTATAGAGTCAGGTTACCGGAGTAGTCCTCTGTGAGTGCGATGACTGCGTGAGAAATGCTGTAGGATTGATGGATGTATAAAAAAGAGGTAAGAGCATCTGCATTTTGCAGGTGCTCTTTTTAAGTGGCGTTTATCGGACAGAATACCGGCTATACTTGGAGCAGAAGCTGAAAAATGAGGGGTTATGTTAATCAGAAGGAGGTCGATAATAATGAGTAGAGAGGATAATGTGGCCGTTTTCCGCGACACGGAGCGGTTGTGTAAAACAAATGAAAGATTGAAGGCATCCGTAAAGAATGCAACGGCAGGGCAAAAACTTATCTTGGAAACAGATTCTGTTCCGGAACAAGACAAAGAGCGTTTTGCAGAGCCTGCGAAGATTGTTGTGTCAAAGAAACGTTCTTGTGAAGCGGCCAGAGGATATCTGGGCCAGAAGATAGCAGTACACAATTTTGCCTCTGCTTCAAATCCGGGCGGTGGAGTAGAGCGTGGTGCAAATGCTCAGGAAGAATGCCTTTGTAGGATTTCCGGTCTGTTCTTCAGCCTTAATACTCCTGATATGTGGAGCGGATTTTACGGTCCACATAGGGATGCGCATGATCCAATACACAATGATGATATCATCTATACTCCGGGTGTTACCGTGTTTAAATCTGACACTGCAAATCCGATACTCATGTCAGAAAACGAATGGTATGATGTGGATATAATCACATGTGCTGCACCGAATCTGCGACCACAACCCAGCAACAAATACAATTCCGGTGATGGAGCGACAAGCGTTCGGATATCTGACAAGGATCTTCTTGCATTACACGAAAAACGACTTCGCAGAATTTTGGAACTAGCGGTCTCGGAGGGCGTTGAGTCTATTATCTTGGGAGCATTTGGATGCGGTGCTTTTCAGAATAGTCCAGAGGTGGTGGCTCGTGCGGCTAAAAGCGTCATCGGTGAATACCGATATGCTTTTAGAAATGTGGAATTCGCTGTGTACTGTCCGCCGCAGGACGATAGTAATTACAAGGTGTTCAATCGAGTGTTAGGGAAAATGTGAGATTAACTGAATTGGCAAGGGAAAAAGCCATAAATTTGATAAAGAGATTCTTATTTACGAGCAGATGATAAGAATCTCGTAAAGGAAGTGACAAATCTTTGGCGTGGCCGACTACTGACCAGATAATCAGAGCAATGGCAGATTTGCCAGGAGATGCGGGGTGATATGATAAACTATGGATTTACGAGAACTAATCGGGCTCTTAAGGCATGCTTCTGAAGTGAAAGAAATAGATAAGTATAGAGCCGAAATAACGGAGCTGATTCCGGAGACTAGGCGGATGGTGGAT
>JAEEGH010019566.1_pt1 | contig 14187 bp, 19 predicted proteins | sample 9134181 | NCBI WGS metagenome assembly JAEEGH01 (sample SAMN16246544, study PRJNA631951) | gut metagenome | biome: gut microbiome; feature: rumen; material: DP-attached | host: Bos | place: Iran: Karaj | collected 2018-10 | reverse complement strand
CATTATGGGCAATGACAAAAAGTTAATAGATGATATTTTAGAGGCGGCAAAAGAGCTTAAGCCTAAATTCGTGGCGATAACCAATTCGCCGATTCCGTATCTTAACGGCACGGATTTTGACGGTATCTGTAAGAAACTTGAGAAGGAACTGGGGATACCGGCTTTCTATATTCCGTCAAACGGAATGCACGATTATACAATCGGCGCGGGCAAGGCTCTTGCAATTGCGGCTAAGAAACTTATGAAGGACAAGGCGCCTGTAAGCGCGAAGGCTGAGGCAACGGGCACAGCAACCACTCCGGCCGAAACATCCGCGAACTCTGACTTAGGCACCGACGAAAAACAAGAAATCAAAGTCAACCTTGTCGGTATCACACCTCTTGATTACTCGAAGGCAAACGCGGTGGCCGACATCAAGGCGTGGCTCGAAAGCTCGGGATTTACATTCAATTCCTCGCTTACGCTCGAAACATCTTATGAGAGGTTCGTAAACGCACCTGATGCCGATATCAATCTGGTGCTCTCATCAGTCGGTATGGAATGTGCTTTATACATGAGCGAAAAATACAATATCCCTTACGTGGTGGGCTCACCGATTGGGGATATGGCTAAATATATTGCGGAAGATATAAGAATAAGTTTCGATACAAAGAAGAATATTAATTCATATAAGAGATTTGCATACAAAGACGGAGATCCAAAAGTAAAATTAATCGGAGAGCCTGTTTTCATGGGCTCCATGGCAGCGTCAATTCATATACTTACCGGAAGGGCAGCTCAGGTAATCGTGCCGACAGAATATAAGACAGATCTTCTTGGTTCAGGGGACATCGCAGTAACAGGCGAAGAAGAAATCGAGAAGGCTTTGAATGCCGATAAAGAAAAATGCATAGAGATAATCGGCGACGGAATGTATGAAAAAATTGCGCCAAAGGGTGTGAGATTTATCAATGTTCCTCATCTGGCATTGTCGGGAAGAATGTATATGGGCAAGAATTCATAATTTTAATTTACGCCGGGTGGCAGATATGCCACTCGGTTTTTTGTTTTCTTTGTTAATATGTATGTGGTAAAATCATAGAGTACAGGCTTTAGAAAAAAGTTAGGAGGAAATTATGAAAAGAGCGTTGGCAGCAGTTGGTGCAATCGTAATAATTCTTTCTTTGGCAGGATGCGCTAAGAAGGAAGAACCGATTTTTAATTATCATTTTGCGGATAAGGATGAAGCGATAGAGTGTTATTTATCGCATACTGAATATTTTGAAAGCTTAGGCCCTTGCGACTTACAGTATAAAACTCAGAATACTGAAGGAACATTGGAAGAACTTAAAGAATTTGGAACGGCGCAGATGGAGGATTTTCGCGAAACCGAAAAGAAAAAGATAGAAGAAACTCTCGAAGAAATGCAGGATGAATTCAGGGCAAACGGATATGTTATGCCTCAGATAGACGAGATTACATTTATTAAGTCGACACAAAAGGAAGAGGCAGACAGTGGTGCATATACTCATGGAACAGAGATTTATCTGGGACAGAAAATCATAAACGAAATTTGTTCTGATGACTATTATGAGCATATATACGGTAAGGAAGCTCTCTGGCATGAACTTTTCCATTGCATTACAAGATCCAACCCGGATTTCAGAGCAGACATGTATTCAATTTTAGGATTCACTGTTCAGGATGAAGACTTTGTAATTCCTCCATCGGTTTATGAAAAGTGCATTTCAAACCCGGATGTTGAACATCATAATTCATATGCGTCATTTATTATTGACGGTAAAGAGGTAGATTGTTTTACTGTTTTGATTGCAACAGAGCCTTTTGAAAAAAAAGGTGATTCATTCTTTGACTGTATGGAAACTGCTATTGTGCCGGTTGATGGAACAGATACTTATTACGTTCCGGATGATACTGAAAATTTCTGGGATCTTTTCGGAGAAAATACAACTTATGTAATTGATCCTGAAGAATGTCTTGCCGATAATTTCTCTTTCGCTATGACATTAGGTTCGGATTATGATTACGCATCTCCTGAAATAATTGACGCGATTATCGATTACATGTCAGCTGAGGAATAAGATATGACTTTCGCAGATGAATTGGATAATTATTTCCATAAAAATAGATTTATAAGTCGTATATTGGTGTGAAAGGCAAAAACAGGAGGTGTGTATTATGAATGAAGAGACTGATCTTGAAATCAAGTTGGAGGCTTTAGATAAGCTCAAAAAACAGACAATTTTCGGAAATGTATTAAAAATTATTGAGATTGTACTTGTTGCAATCTTCGGTATAGCCATCGTTTTCCTTGAAGTTTTAATCTTCATTAATGTATGTAATGATGGATGCAGCGGCTCGGGCAGCGGACTTAATCCTAGCATTTATTATGCCCCGTCAGCAGATAAGCCGGTTATCTATCTTTATCCTGAAGAGGAGACAGGAGTTCATGTTAACTTAACTTTGGAAGAAGCCGAGATGCTTGCAATGTGGCCTGAAGCAGGTGAAGTTAATGATAAGACATACAGCTGGGATGTTACTGCAGATGAAAATGGAAGAATCGTCGGTGATGACGGAAACGAATATTCTTATCTTTTCTGGGAAGCAACAGGTTACGGAGATGGTGATTTTAGCCAAGGATTCTGTGTAAAGGGCAGCGAGACAGGCGAGTTCTTAAGAAGCACTCTTTCAGAAATCGGTTTAACACCTGAAGAATATAACGAATTCATCGTTTACTGGCTTCCAAAGATGCAGAACAACGAATACAATATCATTCGCTTCGACGGACTTGAAGAGAATGATACTTACAATCAGAAATATGCTCTTAACGTAACAGATGAAAACGGCAACAGCGCGGACAGCGTATTACGTGTTCTCATGGTTTACGAAGCATCTGATGAATATGTAGAGATGGAGCCACAGACTTTCGAAACATTTGAAAGAAACGGATTTACCGTAGTTGAGTGGGGCGGTTCTGAAATAAAATAAATTATTTAATACTGTGATTGGAAGTGATATAATATTACTGTTATTTATTACTTACAAATAAAGGAGATTTATTATGGACTCAAATCAGACAAACATTGAAGCACCTGTTAAAACAGGACCTACAGGGTTAAGTATTACATCATTGGTTTTTGCATTTCTTTGCCCACCGGTTGGTTTTATATTAAGTATTATTGACCTTATTAGAAAGCATGGAAGAAAAAAATTTTTATCAGTTATCGCACTTATTGTTTCATGTGTAATTGGATTAGTTGCCATTGTTGTTGCTGCCATATTATTTGGAGTAATGGCGCCGCAGCTTGCCAAGTATACTGAAAAATCCAATGTTTCTTCAGATATGCAGCTTTGCGATACCGTTAAAACTGCAATAGTGACCAGTATGATGGACCCGGATGTTATTATTTCCGATAATGCGGGAATTCCTGATGAGAATCAGTGGATATATGTTGAAGATATCGATACAAGCACTGCTTTTGGCCGTAGCTTTGAAGAAATGATTGGTGCTAAACCTTATGAAATTGAGAAAATGATGATTAAGTCATCATATATGGGAACTAAAGCCAGTGGAATGAGATTTATGATTACGGGTGCTAATAATGTTATAGTCGAAATAGAACATTCAGACAGTACAGGAAATAAAGGCAGGGATTATAGCAACTCGCCGATATCAACAGATTCTTATTCTTATTATTCTTACTAAAATTTTGAATTAATCAGTTAGCCGGGCAGTATAAAAATGCTGCCCGGTTTTTGTTTTATATGGTGTTTATATGTGATACAATTATGAAGAAGATTTAGGAGATAAGGATTATGACTTTTAGCGATAACTGGCTGATTGATACAAAAGAAGATCTGATTAATGTGATTGATGAACTTGGATTTGTGCCATTTTTTGCTAATGATATTGAAGGATTTTCCATAGAAGAACATATCGCTTCAGGGCGCTGGTATGACGACTGCGAGGAAGGATTCTGGCCTGCGTGGGAATGGAAAGGGCCTGTCATAAAGGAAATGAAATGTGCCTATGGTAAGTTTCTTCGAAACAAAGCCATGTATGTCAGTGCAAAGTGGTTCGCGGATTTTGCCAACTATCGAAGAGACGGCTATGATTTTGATGCAAGGTATGATGATGGGAAGGCTTCTTTTTATGATAAGGAACTCTTTGAACTGATTGATGCCAATGCGCCGATTCTTTCCAAAAATCTTAAGGACATTGGGGATTATAACAAGGGCGGAAAGAAGGGTTTTGATACAATGATAACTCGTCTTCAGAAGCAGTGTTATGTGATAACCGGGGATTTTACGTATCTTAAGGATAAGCATGGAAATGAGTACGGATGGGGCGTGGCTGTTTATACAACGCCGGAGAAATATCTGGGAAAGAAATTTACGAATTCAGTTTACAAGCACGAGCCGGAAGAGTCTTATGAAAGGGTAGTTAAGCAGTTTGAGAAGATTTTGCCGGGGGCGGATTTAAAGCAGATAGAGAAAATATTGAAGTAGTTTGAAAGGAAGTCGGCTATGAAAAGACTGGTTGTATATTATTCATTATCAGGTAATACAAGGGAGGCGGCTGAGACCATTGCCAAGGCGCTTGAAGCTGATCTGATGGAACTTGAAACGGAAAAATCAATGCCTAAGAATTTTGCCGCGCAGATTATCGTTGGCGGCGGACAGGTTGCATTTAATCACATCCCAAAGCTTAAACCACTTACAAAGGATGTGGCTTCATATGATGAGATTATTCTTGGCTCGCCTATATGGAACAGCAAGGGAGTTCCTGCAGTTAATGCATTTTTGAAGGATGAGGAAACTGCAAAAAAGGCAACATCTCTTTTCTTCTTAAGCGGCGGTGGAGAAGTGGAAAAAGGCCTTAATGCCATCACAAAACTCCTTCCAAATCTTAAGAATACAGTATCCCTTCTTGATAAGAAGCATGCGGACTCCAAGAATAATGATGAGAAGATAAAAGAGTTTATTGGTCAGATAGGGTAAGTATTTTAAGAATCCTCATAATTCTTTCATCCTTAATATGCCAGACTTTCGTAAGTGGCCACGGGAGACCGGTAAGGTATTCGTGGTCTTTTTGGGATAAACGCTCTAACTTTTTTTCAAAATCGGCCTTATCTTTATATATCATTTTGCCAAAATCGCAGGCTACATATTCTTTATCGATTGTTTCGCTCGTCACGACCTGCCTGTAACTTGTACGGCCGTAATCGTCGGTCACTTTTTCATAGGTGACCCTGCTTTTGACCTGGCCTTTGACAGGCTCTTCAAGAGCGATAACACCGGTGTCTATATAATGTTTCCAGACGATTTCGCGGATTCTATTCCTTGATGTTGGGAAGTCAAGTTTATCATGTATTTCTTCAACGGTATATCCCTTGTCAGCCATGGCTTTTATGGCGCCGCCGGAAGCAAAATCTACCGTAAAATCCCTAAGCGCTTTTTTAAAATATTCCTCACTCATTTAGCAACCCCAGTCCTGTGAAGTATTGCAGTACGTTCTTCATTTACATTATAATACAGGAGAGTAAAGATAAGAAGGATGGACATATGAAATATAAATATTTAATCTTTGATATGGATGGAACAATTCTTGATACTTTGGATGACCTGGCTGACAGCGTTAACAGAGCCCTGGAACTTCATAATTTCCCTAAAAGAACAAGAGAGGAGATTCGTTCATTTTTGGGAAATGGAATGGTGAAACTCATTCACTTAAGCGTTCCTGAGGGTACATCTAAAGAAGAGGAAGCGGAGATCCTTGATGAACATAAGAATTATTATGCATCCCATAGCACGGTTAAAACCCGCGCCTATGAAGGAATTCCTGAACTTCTTGCTTTGTTAAAGGCCCATGGCTTTAAGACAGCGGTAGTATCCAATAAGAGTGATTCAAATGTTAAAAATCTTGTGGATAAATATTTTAATGGACTTTTTGATGTAAGCATCGGCGCAAGAGACGGTGTTCCAAGAAAACCTGAGCGCGACCTTGTGGATATAGCCATGAAGGAACTTGGTGCAACAAAAGAAGACAGCGTCTATATCGGAGATTCAGATGTGGACATAGCAACAGCCAGGAATTCTAAACTTCCTATGATTACGGTACTCTGGGGTTTCAGGGACAGGGATGTACTTGAGAAAAATGGTGCTACAGTAATCGCAGAAAATGTTAAAGAACTTGAAGAAATACTTTTATAAAAGGTGAAAGAAGGATATAAAAATGGCCATGAAAAACAAGTTTCCTACAGACTATGTGAAGGGTGAATATGCGGTTGGAACCTGTATTTTTTCCTTTACAGATGTGGGACGAAAAGAAGTTTTCGGAAATGCAGATGGTGACAGGAAGGTTACAGTCAGAATGTACTATCCTGTGAAAAATGAGGACGTTGTGGGGAAGGAAAAGGCGGTGATTTTTTCAAAGGAAAAAATCAAAGCCCTCGTGAAAGCATATCACATCCCGAAGGTGGATGAGAACACCAACTATGCGGATTATTATGAAAATGTACCGATTGCCACAGATAGTAAGTTTCCTCTCATAATGTTCAGCATGGGATTTAATTCCTATGTGGAGGCCAATACATATCTGCTTTGCGCTCTTGCGAGTGAGGGGTATGTTATCGCTTCGGTGGGACATGCGTATGAGGCGGTTGAGAATGATTATGAGGATGGAAGTTTCGATCTTTTTGATAAGAAAATCAACAAAATCATGATGAAGCATGGAACGTTTAAAACCGTTCGTGCGCAGAATAAACTGCTGAAAAAACAGGCGAGTTATGAAGAACTTTTGAAGGATTTTGAGATTTTCCAGGATGAGTATGCGCCTTATATGAAGGAGCGCTTGCCGCAGTGGGAGGCTGATGTCCTGAAGGCTTTGGAACATGTCAAAGAAAGATATGCGGACTATATAGATTTATCTAAAGGCATTGGCATGTCCGGTCATTCGTTGGGAGGGTGCCTGGCATATTATCTTTGCAGATATAACGAGGATTTTGTCTGTGGAATTAATATTGATGGCTCGCTTTTCGGCGACTATCCTGAGAGTACAATGCATAAGCCGTTTTGCCAGATTACATGCACAGACAATGTAAATGCGGAAATCAGGCCATTTCTTAATACGGACGCCGATACCTACCATGTTGCTTTCGATGATATGAAGCATATGGGATTTACGGATGCCAAGTTTTATATTCCGATAAAAATGCTTTCCGGAAAACTTGATTCGGATGAGATGTTTAGAAATCTTGTCTATACTCATATAACTTTCTTTAAGAAATACTTAAAGGGCGAAGCAGTGGAATTCACCGGTCTTGAGTCTGAGAAGGTGCATTATAGGAAGATAGTATAAGGATATATTTTAGCGGTTCAGGTAATATAAGACACGCAACCTAAGTTTTCTGCACAGAATTGGGTAAAGAAACAATAATAAATTCAATTGATGATGAAGTTAAAACAGGCAATTACCATGTTGGAAGTAATATTACATAGCAGTGTGCGATTGAAAAAATATTTAAACTATAAAAATAAAAAAAATGCTAAAGGCTACATGTAGTTCACATGTAGCCTTTTATGTTGAAAAATGTTGATTTTTCTCTGGGGGGGGTAAACTATTAGTACATTTTTATGTGTAATAGGAGGTTTAGTATGAAGAAAAAACTAGTGGTTGTGCTTTCAGTTTTACTTGTTTTTCCTTTGTTTACTGGATGTACTTCAAACAATGGAGAAGTTGATAATGGTGCAATAGTAAGCGACCAGGGTGACTATGTTGGGCAAATAGTCGAATGTGTAAAATCAGGCGATTGGGATAATGCTAAGATTAATCTAGAAAAAGCAAAAGAGGGCGGGGATTTTACGGATGAAAGAATGAATGAAGTGACAGACGCCTGTCTTGAGATCGCAGATCAGTATGTATTAAACGACGAGGAACTTAAGAAAAAATCTGCCAGCAGTTATAGAGAACCAGCTGAAATGGCCGTAAATTTTATTCTTTCATATGATGATGACAATCCATATGCTAATCTATGTGAATATAGGATTTTGAAAGCTGATGAGTTAACTGAACCTGAAGATATAGCAAAAGAATATATTGCTTATTCAAGAGGTTCTGATGAGGCATGGGAAAAATATAAAACTGACAAGGATTCAGAGTATTCTATAAATGAGATGAGAAGCACTTTTGTGCAATATGAATTTTCTGAAGATGAATATAAAGTATTGAGTGAGGCTTTTGCTTATGATATTCAGTGGCATAGGGGTGTAGATATTGTAAGATTAGCCCAGGGACCGTCAGCATATGATAGCCTTGAAGAATATGTTGATGCATATAATAAAGTAGTAACAACAAATGATGACGATATAATGTTGCAGACATGCTTATATTTTTCAACTATGTCCTGGAATGATGCAACTATGTTACGACTTGATTATATTAATATTGATGAAAATGAGAATAATATTGGTGAAAGTGAATTGGTATTAAGAGATACGGATAAGGCGTCAGATTTGACTCAAGGTGATTTGGTTTCTGTACCATTGAATATTTGGAATGAGACACATGCTTCTTTGTGGGTCGTTTGTGAGAATAATGATGACACTCTTGTGTTGGCAAGTGCAGCTCCTATGTATATGAGAGATAAGGAATTAAATGGCGTAACAGATGAGTTCGGACTGACTTGGCAGTGGTGGGGAACTAAGAAAATTAGCGTGGATGAGATTAAAAAGAGTTATATTGACACTTTCAGCCCTTGTTATTCGTTTAATAACTGTAAATATATGACATATGAGCAGTGGGAAGAATATGGTGACTTGCTTCAAGAAATATATCCTGTTATGAGTAAGGCAGGATTTGATATGTGGGATTTTGATGAAGCATATTTTGGATTGCAGTTAAATGATGACGATGACTTTGAATATTATGAATATTTCTATGATGAATACGCATTTAATTACTCTTTAAATACCACAGTGTTTACGTCAAATGCGACAAATGAATTGATGCAGCCAGTATACTATGCTGCTGATGAAATGAATGTACAATGCTCAGATGTATACACTGAAACACGCGTTGAAGAACATAAAGAGTATGATCCAAGTAATCCTGCGCTTGTTCTATATAGTTGGGATGAATATGTTACTTACTATTGTGCAGATGTATCTGCTGATAGTGGTAAGGTTGTAAACGTTGAAACAGGTGAAGTGATTGACTATCACGCAGATGATCTTAGCAAATATGAGCAAAATGGTGGATTAAATTACAGAATAGTAATTACAATCAATAAATAATACTATAAAAAGGCTGCATACAATAAAAAAGATATGCAGCCTTTTATCTGGTATCTACGCCCTGGCAAGTTTTTCTTCTACAGCTTCTTCGACAAAACTGTTTAAACTTTGGTTATGATTGATTGCATAAATAGCGGCGCGGCGGTGATTTTCCTTGTTTTTAAAACGTACATTGAAACTTCCTTTATATGGCACCTCAGGTTTTGTTCCATCTTCTTTGCAAAGAGCGAGGTAATCATCTATTGTTCCATGAAAATCATCCAGCAGTTCCCTGGCATTGGTTCCTTCGTATGAAAGAAGAGAGCGAATTCCCAGTACTCGACCAAAAAACTTTCCGTCTTCTTCTGAAAATTCTATACTTCCCCAATATCCTTTGTATTCTATAGTATTATTCATATCAATCCCTCCTGCTCCAATAAGTTTCTTAACTGTTTAATCTGATAATCCAGAAGTTCTTTTCTTGGATGTGGTTTGTGCAATAATATTTTTAAATCATATTTGTCACTTGTAAACATTACTCTTGATCCACTGGTTTTTCCTTTGTTGACCTGATGGAATGATAAATATTCCAGTAACGTTTTGACTTCATCAAATGTAATATCTTTCTTGCCGGCTTTTATTCTGGCAATTATTTTTTCTTTTTGACCCAATATGGTTCCTCCTATTAATAGTATAAGATTATTATAATAAATATGCAACTGTTTTTAGTTGCAAACTTTAGGCAACAATAACAATTCGCTACTATTTTATATTTTTGTCATACGGGAAATATCGAATATTCGACCAGTGTGAATTTAAGATTTTGTCTTATCAATGATTATAAGCATGGTATTAATTTGTTGCAAGAGTATTTTTTTAAATCGGGATATATGATATATTGAAGGTAATGCAGCCGGGAGGCTGGGAAAAGAAATATAAAGAAAGGAAGTGTTAAAATGAAATTTGATACTTTACAAAAAGATATGATAGCAGCCATGAAGGCTCATGATAAGGCAAGAAAGGATTCAATCTCAGTGCTGGTTTCAGCTGCCAAGAAACTTGCTATTGATGGCGGATGCAGGGAAGACATTCCTGAAGATATGGTAGATCAGGCAGTTCTAAAAGAACTTAAGAGTGTAAAAGAACAGATTGAAACCTGCCCTAAGGACAGAACAGATTTGCTTGAAGAATATAATGCAAGACTTAAGGTATTTGAGGAATATGCACCTAAGATGCTTTCAGCTGAAGAGGTTGAAGCGATTCTCAAAGACAAGTTTGCAGAAGTGATTGCAAGTAAGAATAAGGGAATGATAATGAAAACAATTATGCCTGAACTTAAAGGCAAGGCTGATGGTAAGGTAATTAATGAAGTAGTTGCCAAATTATGTCAGTAATAATAAGAGTTTGAATGTTGAATAACCTCCCTGTCGGTCTGTCCGGTTGGGAGGTTATGTTGAATAGGGGATAGAAGAGAGGAGAAGATATATGATTCTGTTTGTTAATGCTTGTGTTCGTAAAGAATCAAGGACGCTTATTCTGGCAAAGAGGCTCTTAGATAAACTTGATGGAGAGATAAAAGAAGTAAAGTTGGAATCAGTTGATTTCCCTGTCGTAGATGAGGATTTTATAAACAGGCGAGATAAGTTAAAGAATGCCGGAAAATATGATGATCCAATGTTTTTGCTGGGCAGGGATTTTGCCAACGCAGATATAATAGTAGTTGCTGCACCTTATTACGACCTTTCTTTTCCTGCAATGCTGAAGCAGTATTTTGAGCAGATAAATGTTTTGGGACTGACATTTGCCTATTCGGATGAAGGCAGACCTACGGGACTTTGCAAGGCTAGGGAATTGTACTATGTTACAACAGCCGGAGGCCCTATTATATCGGATGAATATGGTTTTGGGTATGTTAAAGCCCTTGCCAATAATTTCTACGGAATAGATGAAGTTCATCAGATTAAGGCAGAAGGGCTTGATGTTATTGGCGCCGATGTTGAAGCAATCCTTAATGCGGCCGACATTGTGTGATAAGATTATCTTCGTCATGGAGCCCATGACTGTGGACATGGAGGATGCCATCATTAACTTCCAGGATAACTTATGAAGGATTGAGTAATAGTGTAAAGAAGGAGGTTTTTTAATGAATGAATTATGTATGATAATCAAGGATATGGTTAAACCGAATTTTCTAAATATAAGGACATCAATTCAGACCTATGATAGAGATGCAATCTGTTGTGGTGCTCCTTGTTGGAGATGGGTCTATCATGCGCTTCATTCTGCTGATAAATGGTTTATCAATCCTTGTGTATATGATGAACCACCATTTCACGAAGAGGGACTGGATAATCCTGATAAACCTGCTTCGGTTGTATTGTCTGACGAACAGCTTCTTGATTATCTTGACAGGATTGAGCAGAAAACCTATTCATATCTTGATTCTCTCACAGATGAAATGCTTTATGAATGCCCCGAAAACTGTGAGCATACAAGAATGGAATTGGTGCTCAGACAGTTTCGTCATATATCATTCCATACAGGAATGCTAAATGGGCAAACTGCATTAGCAACAGGAAAATTTCCAATGTGGGTATCCCAGGCTGATAAGTATGTAGATGACGGTATTCTTTTTGGCAGATACCGTAAGGGACAAGTAACAAAATAATACTTGATATCCAAAACCACGTTTGGCGAAATGCTGGGATGGATAGTTAAATCGGTAGAGAAATATAACTATGAAAATAAGTGAAGTGATAGATAATAAAAGAGATTATATGAGTCTGCTTTTCCTGGCTGATGAACAGGAAGATATGATTGAAAAATACCTGGATAAAGGTACAATGTATGTCCTTGATGATGATGGAATCAAGGGAGAATGTGTTGTCACTGATGAGGGCGAAGGGGTTCTTGAACTAAAAAACATCGCTACCGTTCCAGAATCACATGGTAAAGGATATGGAAGATGTCTCATAGAGTTTATTTGTGAGCAATACAAAGATCGGTATGAGGTTATTCAGGTTGGGACCGGCGACAGCCCGCTTACAATTCCGTTTTATGAAAAATGTGGATTTAAGAGACATCATTTAATCAAAAACTTTTTTCTGGATAATTATGATCATCCTATATTTGAGGAAGGTGTGCAATTGATTGATATGGTGTATCTTCGTAAAAATATCTAATCAGTTATAGGAAGTTTTATTTCAGTTTTGTTGAATAGACATAGTGATATAGGAGAGTTGAAAGTATGTTCAGAGAAATGAGACGCTTTAAACAGCAGATTCCAAACGAGGAATGTATAGAAATACTGAAAAGCGAGCCGAGAGGTGTGTTATCCGTTCTGGGAGATGAGGGATATCCATATGGGGTTCCGTTGGATCATTGGTATTCGGAGTGTGATGAAAAACTTTACTTTCATTGTGCAAAGGAAGGTCATAAGCTTGATGCAATTTCAAAGTGTGATAAAGTCAGTTACTGCGTGATGGATAAGGGCTATAGAAAAGAAGGTGAGTGGGCACTCAATATCCGTAGTGTGATAGTGTTTGGGCGGATACGCGAGGTCACGGACGTAGAAAAGAAAAAGGAAATTTGCACTTGTCTCTGCCAGAAGTTTACGGATGATGAAGCATATCTTGAAAAGGAAATGAAAAATGCCTTCCCTCGTGTTTGTTGTCTGGAGTTGGATATAGAGCATATGACAGGGAAACTTGTGAACGAGGCATAGTGATTAACTTACAGGATAATCAACTAAGGGGGAAGAAAAACATGGACAAGTTGCGTAAGATAACGGGAATAGTGGATATATTTGTATTTGCAGCTACTACATTGGCTATTGCAGGTGTGTTTTATGAAGGGATGACATTGAAATGGTATGATTTTGTGGGAATTCTTGTGATTTGTATGGATTACTCATTTATGCCGGCGACTATACTTCATTTATTAGCTGACAGAAAAGAAAAGACCATATGGATACATCTTTTTTCGTTGCTCATGATTATCATTGCTGTAATTATGAAATTTGCTGCTATTAAATATCCGGCAATTACGCTAGTATTGTGGTATTTCTACATCTGGTTCTTTTACGGATATTTGATCATAAAATCAAAGTATTATGGAGAACGGAAATGAGTAAAATAAGTAAACAATTCCTGACAGTCACTTTTGCCATAATGGCAATATTTTGGGGAACCTGCGTAATCTGCAGTTTTTGTGGCCTTTCATTAAAGCAAGACTATTATTTATATTTTCCGTATATGATTGGGGGCTTGTCCCCAACGATCGCATCGTTTGTTGTTTTAAAGAAAAATGGGCAAGTCAGAAGCTTTAAGGAGTGGCTGAACAATGTGTTTGATATCAAGCATGGTATAGCCTCGTATTTACTTGTTGCTGTATTATCCGTTATTTATGTTTTGCCACAGTGTATCGTAGCAGGTTATGAAAAAGGCGCTCCGTTATATGTGATAATAGTTATGATACCCGTGATGTTACTTGGAGGGGGATTGGAAGAAGCGGGATGGCGTTATATTCTTCAGCCGGAGCTTGAAAAAAAGTGCCCTTATTTCGTAGCTACACTTATAGTGGCAGTAATATGGTGGCTATGGCATTTGCCATTATTCTATATAAGTGGCGTGGGTCAGGAAGGTAAAAGCTATATCGCCTTTGGATTTGGTGTGCTTGGGATGGCTTTTGCTTTGGCATGTGTTAGAAAATGCACGGATAGTGTATGGTTGTGCGTATTGCTGCATTGCATCGTTAATGCTTCAGGCGGGATTTACGAGATTAATGACAGCGTTTTGGGAAATGCAGTGATGGCAGGCATTATGATTGCGATCACGCTATTTATTGTATATTTGAATGATAAGAAGAAGTTTTTTAGATAGTCGAGAAAAACGGAAATTTTTTTCAGTATAATTG
>JAEEGH010019562.1_pt1 | contig 14189 bp, 13 predicted proteins | sample 9134181 | NCBI WGS metagenome assembly JAEEGH01 (sample SAMN16246544, study PRJNA631951) | gut metagenome | biome: gut microbiome; feature: rumen; material: DP-attached | host: Bos | place: Iran: Karaj | collected 2018-10 | reverse complement strand
TGAGATCGTTCCTCACGAGGTTGACGCGGATGAAGAATCTTTCGTTCTCAAGGTCGAAAACGAAAACGGCGAGATCATCGGCGGATGTATTGCGGAGGCCTATGAATACCATTGGTCGAGAATGTTCCTGGACATCCTCCGGGCGGATGAACGCTGCCGCCGTCACGGGATCGGCTCCATGATCATCCGCGAGATCGAGCGCATCGCGAGAGAGAAGGGCTGCCGGGTCATGACGCTCGGCACCGCCAGCTATATGGCGAGACCGTTCTATGAAAAACACGGCTATGCTAAGGCATACGTACGCTGCTATGCTCTATGATGCAGGTGTGGATGTAAAATCCGCGCAGAAATTCCTCGAACATGCCGGCATCAAGATGACTCTTTCAGTGTATATACACCTTACAAAGTTTAAGGTGGATGGCGCTTTTTCTTTATCAGCATGGTGCTTTAGCTGTGATTATATGGTATAATGAATACGACCATTATGATACGGGAGCGGAATAATGAGCACAATAGAAATCAGAAAAATCAGTATTACCGATGTAGATACAGACGCTGTAGTTAATGCGGCAAACGACGGCCTTTGGGCCGGAAGCGGCGTATGCGGGGCTATATTTGCCGCAGCCGGATATAAGCAGCTTCAAGACGCCTGCAACAGGATCGGACACTGCGACACAGGCTCGGCCGTTATCACTCCGGGGTTCAACATGAAGGCAAAATACATAATCCATGCTGTTGGACCGATTTGGAAGGATGGCAAACACAACGAGCCCGAGCTCTTGTACAACACATATTATCATTCTCTTGAACTTGCCTTACAGAATAACTGTACTTCTATCGGCTTCCCGCTTCTCTCTGCGGGAATCTTCGGTTATCCGCTGCAAGGCGCATGGCGGCAAGCTATGCGCGCGTGTTCGGACTTTCTTGATAAGCATCCGAAGGCGTCTATGGATATCGTCTTTGCTGTTTTGAATAGCGGGATCCTGGACGAAGGCAACAAAGTATTGCGTGAAAGCTCGGCTTCTCGCTATAAGATTGCGGATCGAGATGATTGGAAGGCTTTGGATATGCCTGCGAAATGCGAGCATTTTATACTGAAGAGGGAGTTTTCCGCTCAGCAGATGGCCGCGCTTCGAAAGGGCAACATCCCTCAGGAAATGGAAGATAAATGGTTTTGGTTTATGGAAGCGGATACCTTATATGCTCATAGGAGCTGGACGGGGATCTGTATCTATCGAATCGAATTCAAAGCTGATGGCAGCCATGCTGTGACAGTCAACCGTGATCCCGAGCAATATTCGTGCACAAGCATTGATGAAGACAGGCAAACTCTCAATGAGCTGTTGAACTGGTGGACACAGACCCATTATGATCACTATAACGAGTGGTTGTCTGAGACCGTGAATACCTTGAAGAAAGCCGGTAAGGTTTTCGACAGGCTTACGCTCGGGGGAAAGGAACACGACGCTGTTTTCTTCCACAAACCGGAGGAACCGTATGGATTCCTAAGCAATTGGTCTCCTTCACCGTTCGATCTCGACGGACTGCACTTCACATCGGTCGAACAGTACATTATGTACAGCAAATGCATCGTTTTCGGTGATGAAAAATCAGCAGCCGCGATACTTGCGACCGACGATGCAGCTCAACAGCAGGCCATCGGCAGAAAAGCGACAGGGTACAATGAACATGTTTGGGCGGGAATGCGTCAGATGGTTGCTTACCGTGGTCTTATGGCTAAATTCAGCCAAAACGACGAGCTCCGTCAGAAGCTTCTTGACACCGGGGATGCTGTTCTTGTTGAATGCGCCGGATCAGATAAAATCTGGGCGTGTGGTATTCGCCTTTACGATGACAGGCGTTTTGACGCTTCTAACTGGACAGGGGATAACATCCTCGGTTATGCCTTGATGGAGGTTAGAAATCGAATAAAATAAACGGGAGGGCACACTCCAAACAACGTTCGTTTCATGCAGTTCAGAAGGCGAAAAAGCAAGAAATAAAGGCTGTTTTCCAATGCGGGCGAAATGCCCGTATCGGAAAGATATGGAGAAAGAAAAAACCTAACGTACATAAGCTTTTTTCGATGGCAATAACGGCTGTATCGGAACGCCGCCCTATGTTATTGGATAGAAGTAATTTACTACAATTTACTACAAAATTTACCGGAAATTTCCCGTATGAAACTTTTGAATGCTGCTTCGATTAGAAAACGCAGCCTCAAAAAAGCCAATGAAAATAACGTTTTTTAGGACGTTTCTGTTGAAACCGATTCTACCCTGGAATGCCTTTTCCACCACTCCTAAGCGAAAGGTCGCGCGTTCGAATCGCGCCGGGGAGGCCAAAGGAAATAACCCGTCCTCGTGACGGGTTATTTCTTTTATTCACACTTGTGTGATGATTCGAACGCATAATCGCCTGCCGGGGAGGTCATGAAAAAGCCCTTGGTTTTCAAGGGTTTTTTCTTTATCACTATTCGTCTCTGTATGCCCAAATCTCCATTAAAAATGCCATTTAGCACCCACTCTGGGTAGGTTGCCCATATTTTCAGGGATCGCTGTTAACCGGGAAGTTCCTCGGTGTCGTGCTCTCTCGCAAGCTATTCGGTTGTCTGACCATCTCTGATCATCTTAATTATATCAAACCAGCAAAACCAATTCAACAACATGTTGATAGCGTTTTCCCCAAATATATTGACGAGTAATTATATCGTTTCATGTCGTGAGTTAATAACTGGCTACTTTGTCACGCCGCTGTTTCACTATTACGGGATAATCAACGCCGGAAACGCGGCGATACGCGGCGGCATGAGGGAGGAGGACGCCTTTACGCTTTCCGACGGCTACATTCAGCGCGTCGAGCTCCTTTCCGAGCACGGCAAGATAATGAATCTGCAGTACAACATTATACTCGAATTCACCGAACAGGTCGAAAAGCTGCATCTCGGTCAACAGACAACCAGGCTTGCCGCCGACGTTGCGAACTATGTGCGTCATCATTTAAGCGAACCGATCAGTACGGAGAAAATGGCGGAAGAATTCTATCTGAGCCGCCCGTATCTTTCCGCGAAATTCAAGCAGGAGACCGGCGAGACACTCACCGATTTCATACTGCGCGAAAAAGCGGAGGAAGCCAAACGCCTCCTCCGCTGGTCCGATAAATCCGCCGCCTCAATGGGCGCCTACCTCGGCTTTTCCTCCCACAGTCACTTCATCCGCGTGTTCAAAAAATACGCAGGCGTAACGCCGAGCGAATTCAGGGAAAAGCACTGCTCCTTATAATGGATCGTCGGATCGAGTTGCCGTATAAAATCGTCAACAACGGGAGTGTATAAACAATTGCCGAAATTCTGCAGCCTTGTTTTCACACATTTTAATTCACATATAGCCGGAAACAGGGACACAATGAACCGTCCGGACAGTTTTGTGGACTCCCAAAAGTCAGTGTTTTATCCGTCACAGGACATTTCAGAACGGTTTCAGTTCCATATTTTCCGTGCAGTTCACAAGGAATTCGGCGAGAAGGTCGATGCAGTCACGGACGTCGTTTATGGAGCCGACCTCGGCGGGATTATGCATGTAGCGGAGCGGGATGGAAACGAGCGCGAAGGGCACGCCCATGCCGGTCTGGTGCATGGTATCGCCGTCGGTGCCGGTGTGTCCGCTTGCCGCCTCGGTCTGGACCTGCATATCAAGCTTTGCCGCCGCATCGCGAAGGTATGCGTTGATCTTTTTATGTATCGACGGATTGTTGCAGAGGACCGGTCCCCTGCCGACCGCGACGTCACCCGTTTCGGCGTCGCTTATGCCGCAGTTATCCGAGGTATAGGTCACGTCGACAGCTATCGCGATATTGGGCCTCACGCGGGAACCCGCAAAATATCCGCCGCTGCCGGTGGTCTCCTCGCCGGTGGTGGTCACCGCATAGCAGCCGACGGATGCGCCCTTTTCCTTCGCCTTTGCGACCGCTTCCATAACTATGAAAGCGCCGAGGCGGTCGTCCAGCGCTCTTGCCGTGATCAGCCCGTTCAGCAGCTCGCGATAGTCCGTATCGAAAGAAACGGTATCTCCGAGCTCAACGTATTTGAGCGCGTCCTCCTTATCCTTTGCTCCGATATCTATCCTCAGCGCAGAGGGCTCCAGGTCCTTGTTCTTGGCGATATCCCTCGAGTTGGCTACCGCGCCGTAAATGACGCCGTTCTTCGTATAGATCCTGACCTTGTGACCCGGGTATGCGGTGGTATAAATACCGCCTATCCTCCTTACCATGAGCATGCCGTCGCTGCCGACTGCGCTCACCATGAGTCCTATCTCGTCCGCGTGACCGGCGAGCAGCACCTTGAAGGAGGCTCCGGGATTAACCGCGGCGGTCACGTTGCCCATTTCGTCGACGGTGACCTCGTCCGCCTTATCCTGCATGTAATCGTAGATCTTTTTTTCGATCTCCGCCTCGTTACCGGATACGGAACCCGTCTTCAACAGCTCGAACAAAAACTCCTTATTCATACTGAACCTCCGTTTTTTTAGCGGCGCTGACGAAGCCGCTCTTTTATGATATCCCGATCCATTTTAACCTTTCGCGCAGCTTAAGTCAATATAACGCGAGCAGCAACGTTATTTCTTGTTTTATGTTTTTCTGGACTTTTTCACAAAGCTGTGTTATATTATTTGAAAACAAGTGTATCGCGATCCGTCCCCCAGGCGGGGCGGTCGTCAAGCCGGAGCTACGCGGTACCTTGGCGCTTTATCAGCGGCAATCCCCGGCAGAAAGGAAATGTATGAGAACCGATGTTATTACGATTTTCGGAACGGGCGACGGCATAAGCGAGGCGCTTGCCGAAACCGAGAAAGCCGCCGTTTACTGCGGACTTGAACCCAAGCAGGCGCTGAGGCTCAGGCTCCTCGCAGAGGAGATGACCGGTATGCTTCGCACGATTGTGACCGGCGGCGATTAACGTTATTGGATCGAAAGCAAGGGAAAGGTGTTCAGCCTGCACCTTGCAACGGACGTGCGCGTCGGCAAAGAGGCTTATAACGAGCTCGTGAAGTCCTCCTCATCCGGAAAAAACGACGCCGCAAAGGGCTTTATGGGCAGGATCCGTGACGTCGTACTCAAGCTGCGCGATTCCAGCGGCGCTATACTGCCTACGGAATACGGCTACGCCTATGTTGAAGCCGGCGGCTGCGATCCCGAAATGATCTACACCTCCGCCGCCATGTTCGAGGGATGGTCAATGAAGGCTTACCGTGAAAAGGTTGAGGCGCATAAGCAGGAATCTCCCGAAGAGTGGGATGAGCTTGAACGCTCGATCATGGCAAATCTTGCGGACGAAGTTAAGGTATTCATCCGCGGGAATTCGGTCGAACTCGAAGTTGATAAGAACTTTTGACAGAACACCTGTAGGAAAGGCGAATTGAAATGAATATTTACCGCACAATTAACGAAGACGAGCTCACCCTCTCCCTTGAGGGAAGGCTCGATACCCTTACCGCTCCCGAGCTTGAGAATGAGATCAGAAACGGGCTGACCGGCGTCGAAAAGCTGGTGTTCGATTTTGAAAAGCTCGAATACATCTCCTCCGCAGGGCTCCGCGTGATGCTCCTCGCCCAGAAGATAATGTCCCGCCTCGGCGGAATGAGGGTCGTCAATGCAAACGATACCATAATGGAGATCTTCGAGGTTACCGGGTTTACGGATATCCTCACGATCGAATAAGCTGTAAGAACGCGAAAAGCACTTGCTTTACAGGCAAGTGCTTTTTTGTTGCGCTGCGTTAGTCCTCTTCCCCGTCGCTTTCGAGGGTCGGATCGTACTCCAGTATGTCGCCCGGCTGGCAGGATAGCGCCTCGCAGATAGCTTCGAGTGTGGAGAAGCGTATCGCGCTGATCCTGCCGGTCTTCATCTTGGAAAGGTTGACGTTCGACACGCCGACCCTTTCCGAAAGCTCCTTCAAGCTGATCTTGCGGTCCGCCATTACGCGGTCGAGCCTTAATATTATCTTGCCCATGGCCGCCTCACAGAGTCTCGTCCGATTCCTTCTGCAGCTTTTCGCCGCAGCGGAATACGTAGGACAGGAAGAAGAGTATGCCCGCCGTGATCAGGAACCAGGGGCTCAAGCGGCTGCCGGTGTCTACCGCGGAAACGATCGCGCGGTTGAATATAACGTCCGCATTGTACGCCTTGAACTCGATTACATAGGCGATCCGGGAAACGAACTCCGCGGCCCCGCCGCCGATGAGCACTGCGAGAGCGAGCTTCCTTACGTTCTTCGAGGCGCCCTCCGCAAAGACCCCGCCCTCCTTCATGGGAGCGAGGATCCCGCGCAGCGCCCTCATGATGAACCATGCCGCGAGGGATACTGTGAACAGCGCGGCAAGATCGGCGAATACGCTGCCGATCGCCCAGGGCCTGTCAAGGTATTCCGCCATATCCCCGGCAAGGGTCAGCTTTGCGGGACCGAGCTTTAGTTCGGACGCGTCCGCTATCATCTTATCTCCCAGGAAGGCGGTGCATACGGCAAGCACGGCGGCGACGATCATCCCGGCGATCGCAAAGCCCTGAAGGATCTTCATTATCCTGTCGACGATCTTTGCGGTTTTCATTATCTTTATTCTTTCCATGGTTTTGTTTTCCTTTCCGATTTCGATAATTTATTAACGGTTATCGTTAACTGTTGGGTTCATTATACACAGCCGATTTATGTTTGTCAAGCATAAATTAACGATTATCGATAATATATTTATGAAGCGTATAAATACGTCTTATTCTCTCTTTTCCGGGACCATGCCTTTTTTCAAATTAATCAACAAGCGCTACGTGTTTCGTATAATTATTGCTGCACGCCCATGTAATACATGATATAACATTTGCATCATCCGGGCGTTCATCGTCCGGACAAATCAAAAACGGAGAAAAGCTTTTCCACTTTTACGGAGACGCTCCCGTATATGATCCAGAGGATCCTCAAACCTGGGGCATGATCAGCACGTACGGAGGGTATCTTTACGAGGGTGTAAAATGGGAAAACATAAGCGGCCAGAAGCGCGCCACTGCGCTCGTGTTGGAATGGGCTGAAGAAGGCGACGAATATGTCGGCACGCTCGATCTTACAAACTGCTCAGACGCTTCGCGGTTTTCAGCCGGCAAAAACCATAAGAAACCGGGGATGGATCTCCATCCCCGGTTTTTTATTGCCCAATTCGTTTTCTCGGCTGAAAACCTGATTCTCCTTATGCGGATACACCCTTGGGGCCGCCTTTTTTCCGTTTCATATATTCGCTTCGAGTATCCGGGCGAATTCCTCGAGCCCCTGCCTGTCCTCTTCGGTGAAGCGGGCGAATACGGGACTGTCGATATCGAGCACGCCTATCACCCTTCCGTCCCTGTGAAGGGGAACGACTATCTCGGAGTTCGAGGCGCAGTCGCACGCGATATGCCCGGGGAACTCATGCACGTTGTCTACGATAAGTGTCGTGTCGCCCGCCGCCGCGGTACCGCACACGCCGCTGCCGAGGGGGATCTCTATACAGGCGGGTTTGCCCTGGAAGGGTCCCAGAACGAGCTTGCCGTCCTCGATAAGATAAAAGCCCGCCCAATTGAGCTCGTCCATGCTGTCCCAAATAAGAGCGGAAGCGTTCGCCATGTTGGCGACGGGGTGGGGGACGCCCGCTACGAGCGCTTCGAGCTGCGCGTTCATCAGTTTGTGATCGGTCATTTTTTTATGCCTTTGCCTGGAAAGGCGCCCTTTCGATTATTTGCCTGTAAAGCCGCCGCGCTCAGGCGGCGGCAGCACAAAACGCCGGTGATAAGCGAGCGGTTTTTAGCTCCGGGGGCGTCCTTTCGTGCCGATATCAAGCATACAGTATGATAACACGGATGTCGTCACGGAGCAAGGTCTGAAAAAGGAAAATCTTTTTAACGCGGTTATCGGCGCAAATTGTTGAAAAATGTCCGATCATACATTATAATTATTATGTGTAGATACACGGGCCCCGTTTTTTTATCCTTTTTATTCTCTGCGGCGCGGGGCTGCCGCGGCATTTATTCGTTATTTTTGGAAGGAGCCTTATGGAAACGAAAACGCTTACCGGCGAGCTGTTTGCCCATATGGTCGAGGGGGGCGCGGCGAAGCTCAACGTGAACCGCGTTATAGTGAACGAACTCAACGTATTCCCCATACCCGACGGCGATACGGGCGATAACATGTACATGACGATAGACTCCGGCTATTCCGCCGTCGCAGGGGGCGCGGCGGATGAGCTCGGCAGCACCTCAAGGCGCATCGCGAACGGTATGCTCCTCGGTGCGAGGGGCAATTCGGGCGTGATCCTTTCCCGCATTTTCGCGGGCATCTCAAAGGGGTTCGAGAACGTGACCGCCGCCGACGTAAGGACTTTTGCCGCCGCCATGGAAAAGGGCGTGCAGGAGTCTTACAGCGCCGTGCAGACGCCCGTCGAGGGAACCATACTCACCGTCTATTCGGACGCGGTCCGCTATGCCAATTCCCGAATAACCGACAATACCGATTTTGAAGAATATTTTGAGAATTTCCTGAACGAGCTTCGCGCTTCGCTCGACCGCACGCCCACGCTTCTCGACGTTTTGAGGGAGGCGGGCGTCGTCGATTCCGGCGGCGCGGGCTTTGTTTACATTGCCGAGGGCATGGAGGACGCGCTCCACGGCAGGGAATTCTCGAACGGCGGAGAGCGCGCTGCCGCGCAGCATGCCGACCTCGATACCTTTACGGAGGACGACGAGCTTGAATTCGGCTACTGTACCGAGTTCCTTTTAAGGCTCCAGACAAAGAAGGTCGGCAAGGTCTCCGAATTCGACGAGAAGCCGCTGATCGACTGGCTCATAGCAAACGGCGAGTCGGTGGTCGCCTTCCGCGACGGGAGCATGATCCGCGTGCACATCCATTCGATGGAGCCGGAAAGGATCCTCGCCCACGTTCACGAATACGGCGAGTTCCTGACCATGAAGATCGAGAACATGATGCTCCAGCATAACGAGACCACCATCCGCAACAACTACAAGCCGCCCAAGCCCAGGAAGAAATTCGGCATCGTCGCGGTCGCCGCGGGCGACGGCATAAGGAACACGTTCCTCTCGCTCGGCGCGGACGCGGTCGTGGACGGCGGGCAGAGCATGAACCCCTCCGCGGAGAGCTTCATAAACGCCTTCTCCGAAACGAATGCCGAAACGATACTCGTTTTCCCCAACAACGGCAACATAATCCTCACCGCGCGCCAGGCGGCGGCGCTGTATAAGGAAGCGGACGTGCGCGTCATCCCCAGCCGCTCGATAGGCGAATGCTACGCCGCGCTTTCGATGCTCGATACCTCCTCCGGCGACGCCGACGAGATAGAGGCGGGCTGCGTCGAGATAATGGAGAGCGTCGTCACCGGCGTCGTCTCCCGTGCGAGCAGGAATACCGAGAAGGACGGCGTGACCGTTGTGGAGGGCGACAGGATCGGCTTCTCCGGCGACACGATCTATTCCGATTCTCCCGATGCGAAGACGGCGGCGCTCAAGCTTGCCAATGCGCTGAACGCAGGCGACTTCGGCATACTGATGCTTGTCTGCGGCGCCGACGCCGACATGAATGAGGCGGAGGAGATAAAGGCGGGGCTCGAAAAGGCGCATCCGCTCACCGAGGTCATACTTCTCGACGGCGGTCAGCCCATCTACGAATACATAATGATACTGGAATAATTTATAAGGAGTAATAAATATGTTAAAGCTTTTCACCGACACCGACTGCGACATCACCCCCGAGGTAGCTGCCAAATACGGCTATTCACTGATCAGCATGCCCTATTCGATCGACGGCGAGACCGTCTATCCTTACGAGGATTTCGACGTGTTCGACGCGCACGCGTTCTACGATAAGCTGAGGAACGGCGCTCTGCCCAACACCTCCGCCATCAGCCGCGAGAAGTACGTTGAGATATTCGAGCCCCATTTCAAGAACGGCGACGATATCCTTTACGTCCATTTCTCCAGGGCGATGACCGCCACCTTCGACGCGATGGATCAGGCGGTAGCGGAGCTCAAGGCGAAGTATCCCGAGCGTAATTTCTACGATATCGATACCAAGGGCATCACCATCGTGAGCTATAACATAGTGCTCGAGGTCGGCGATATGGCGCTCGCGGGGAAGAGCGTCGAGGAGATCCTCGACTGGGCAAAGACGGAGGTCGATAAATTCGCCATCTACTTCTTTGCGGACGATCTTAAATTCTTCAAGCATTCCGGCAGGGTCTCCGGGCTTGCCGCCACGATGGGCACGCTCCTCGGCGTACGTCCCATCATATTCATGAACAGCGAGGGCAAGATGGTGTCCGTCGGCAAGGAGCGCGGCCGCGCCCGTGCGATCGACCGTCTGCTCAAATACGTCGACGAGCTGGGCGAGGACGTTAAGGGTCACCGCGTCATCGTCGGCAATACCGACGCGCCCGAGATCACGGCGGAGGTCGTCGCGCGTCTCAAGGAGAAATACGGCGACGATCTTAATATCGAGACCGAGTTCGTCAATCCCACCACGGGCGGTCACTGGGGTTCCAACGGCGTGGGCATCTGCTTCCACGCGATACACAGGTGATCCCCTCGCCGATGGAAAAACCGATGATAAAACTGATACTCGACTGCTTCGGGGGAGACAACAGCCCCAACGCGCACGTAAAGGGAGCGCTCCTTGCGCTTGAAGAGCTTGACGATCTCGACCTTACCCTTACGGGCGATGAAGCCGCCATTATGAAGGAGCTCGAGGGAAAAAAGTACGACGCTGCCCGCCTGCACGTGATACACGCGCCGGAGGTGATAGGCTGCGACGAAACGCCTACCCTTGCCATCAAGCAGAAGAAGGAGAGCTCGCTTATGAAGGCGATCGAGCTCATCCGTGCGGACGACGGTTATCACGGCGTTATCACGACCGGCTCGACCGGCGCGCTCGTCGCCGCGGCGACGCTCCGCATAGGGCGCATACGCGGCGTTAAAAGGCCCGCGTTCTGCCCGCTCCTGCCCACGATGAACGGCGGTATAGTCGGCGTGTGCGACAGCGGCGCCAACGTGGACGTTTCCGTGCGTATGCTCTGCGAGTTCGCGATCATGGGCACGATGTACCTGAAATGCGCCTACGGGATCGAAAACCCCCGTGCCGCGCTCCTCAATATCGGCGAGGAGGAGGGCAAGGGCGACGAGCTCAGAAAATCCGCATATCCCTTATTAAAGGGGATGGAGAGCGTCAATTTCGCCGGGAATATGGAGAGCAGGGACCTCCTTTCCGGCAAATACGACCTCGTCGTATGCGACGGGTTTTCCGGCAACGTGCTCATTAAATCCACCGAGGGCGCCTGCCTCGAGATGCTCAAGAAGCTCAAGAAGGACATCTATTCGCGGACTATCAACAAGATAGGCGCGCTCCTCATGAAGAAGATGTTCGACGAGGAAAAACGCTTCATGGATTACCGCAATTACGGCGGCAGCGTGCTCCTCGGCTGCAGGAAGATAGTCGTAAAGGGGCACGGCTCCTCGAACGATATTTCCGTGTTAAGGTGCGTCGAGCAGGCGTACCGCATGCAGAAGTCCGGCATGATAAAGCTTACGGCAGACGCCGTCGAGGCGTTCGCCGGGACCGTGCCGGAGGAATGAACGGACGGCGAAGCGTCCGCTTAGCGGCTTTATAACCATGATAAGAAACCGGGGATGGTCCGCCATCCCCGGTTTTTCATTGTCTTATGCGGATGCGCCGCCCCCGATCGGGGGATCGGACGCTTCTTTTATTTGCGTATCATTTTTCGGGAGCATGCACGAGCAGACCGAGCACGCATGCGCTGAAATCCTCCGGCGCGTACTCGAGCATTCGGGTAAGCTCCGAGGCGTCGGAATCGACGGAATAATGGATCTCGAGCATATTCCTGCCGTCCGAGCCGAAGAGCAATAGCTCGCTGCCCGGAACGTTCTCCATCGTGCGGGGCGCAGCGAAGCAGTCAAAGCCGTCGATAACGAAATGATAGATCTGCGGATCGGAAGGATCTACGCCGATCGAGATCAGCTTTTTGAGCGGATCCTCGTTCGAGACGTAAACCGTGTAGCTGACCACCCTTACGCCCTTCGCTTCGTTCGCCGCGGTGAAGCCCTGCGTGGAGTCGCTCACGACGGTGAAGCCCTCGGGCAGGAGAACGCTGAAGCAGCCGTTCGAGCTGACCGTGCGTCCCTCGTCGTTGAAGCGCGGATCGGCAGGCTCCGTCCAGCCCTGATCCTCGTCCTCCGAAAGGCGCAGGTTCACTCCCTCGGCGTCTACCGCGGGGAGCTTCGCCTTGCTGCCGCCCATCGCCTCGACAAGCGCGCCGAAGCCGTGCTTTACGGTGTATTCATACCCGGCGGGGATGGGGGAACCGCTCCACTCGTCGCCGCAGTGCTTCATTATTAGCTCGATCCGCATATAGTCGGAGCCTGCGCCGTATATCTCGGAAAGCGTGAGCTTGGCGCCTCGCCTGATGAGCTTCCACGAAACGGGGGACCCGCCGATCTTGCCCGTGAGCAGCACGCCGTCTTCGGACGCGGCGGCGGAGCATTCGGTGAACAGTTCGCCGATCCCGTTGACGACGATGTAGCAGCCGTCCGGGGAAAGACGCATCACGCAGTCGTTGGTGAGACCGCTGTTATCCTTGTATTTTCCGTCCGCATCGGTCACGGAGAACACACCGAACCAGTCGCCGAGGAGCGCAGCTTCGACGCCCGGCATGGGGGTGGGATCCGTTTCGGCGGGCTTCGGCTTTATGCAGCCCGAGGCAAGCGAAACGACGAGAAGAAGTACAGCGAAGAGGGTCGTTATTATGATCGTCTTTTTCATGATCCGGCTCCTTTCTCACGCGCCGAACGGCACCTTAAGGGGAGTGCCGGAGGGGTAAGCCTCCATCTCGCCTTTAGGCGCGGGGCGGAACAGGTAATGCACAAAATAGGTGGCGTTTTCCGTCTTTAATGGGATAATAACGGTGAACGCGCCGCCGCTCTCGGCAAACGCGGCGCTTAAGGAGCCCTTAACGGTCACTTCGCCGTCAAAGCTGTAGGCGTTGACCTTTACTCCTTCGGGAATGTCGCCGATCACGTTACCTATCTCTACGGAGTCGCCGATGCTGCCGATAAGCTGGAGCTCGAACTCCTCATCCGGAAAGTACCAGATGAACGAATCCGCTGTGAAACGCGCGTCGATCCCCGCCTGGGTGGGGGACGGCGGAAGCGTCGGCGGCGGAGTGGGAGTATCCGTCGGCACGGCGGGCGGAGCGATCTTCAGCTCGATGCGCGCCTCGTCCGAATCCAGGTTGAGGAGCGAATCGACCGTCACGTAAAAGTGGAAGTCGCCCGCCTTCGTGGGGGTCCCGCAGACAGTGCCGTCGCTTTTAAGCTCCAGACCGAGTCCTTCGAGGATGACTCCCTCGCCGGGATTCCACCATTCGGTGAACTCCGCCTCGGGATAGGTGACGGGTATCTTCTGGGAATAGTATTCGCCGACCACGGCGTCGGGCAGCCTTGTTACGGTTATCTTGAGCTTGTTCCATACCTTTAAGGTGAGCGACGCATAGCTGTGCATCGCCTCGTACGGACATATCTCGAATTCAACGGGGTACTCGCCCGCCTTCATGGGCGTTCCGGAAATGATGAAATCGTAAACGTCCTCGGTATCGTTGTACTCCCTGATAAGCTCCACGCCGTCGGGAAGCGTGCCGCTTATGAGCTTGACTTCGTCGTTTTCGTCATAGCCCTTCCACAGCACGTACCGGAAGCTTTCGCCGACGATCATGCTGCTCCACGGATCCCGGCTCGCTCCGGTGGGAACGGAGCAGAAAACCATCAGCAGTACCATAAGCGCCGCAAGCGTTTTCTTTACTTTCATTTTTTCGATCCTTTGCCTTTGACCTCCAAAGGCGTCCTTTCCTGAAATATTTGACGGTTTTCATCGCAAAACTGCCGCCGTCATGCAGCAAAGTCAAACATATTCCGGCGCATTTCACGGCGGGCGGATTTTTCAGCCGACAGCCCCGTTTCCCGGCGCCGCAGGTTAAACGAAATGACCGTTCAAAACGAGGGACAGACCTATCTCGAGCCCGGTCTTGAGCGAGGCTGTTTCAAGCCATTCCTCCCGAGTGTGCGCGCCGCCGCCGGAATAAAGTCCGAACGTGACGGCG
>JAEEGH010019561.1_pt1 | contig 14189 bp, 11 predicted proteins | sample 9134181 | NCBI WGS metagenome assembly JAEEGH01 (sample SAMN16246544, study PRJNA631951) | gut metagenome | biome: gut microbiome; feature: rumen; material: DP-attached | host: Bos | place: Iran: Karaj | collected 2018-10 | reverse complement strand
ATTAACTAATCAGTTCATTACTTGCCAAGCTCAGCAGCGATGAGTTCTTTTGCCTGAGCAACGATTTCTTCACAGCCGTACTGTTTAAGCCACTCTTGCTGATATGCAGTACCAGCTTCCTTGAACTCTGCAAATGCTTCATCAGTGAGTTCAATCACTTCAATACCAGCGTCTACACACTTCTGAAGGTCTGCTTCTTCGTATGCAACGCGGTCCTCAACTTCCTGAGCGCAGAAATCGATGAATACATTCTTTACGATTTCCTGATACTCAGCGGGAAGAGCAGCAAGCCGCGGCGTGCTGATCATCAAGAGATTGAGCGAGGCAATATGATTGGTGGTAATGTAGTACTTGAATGCAACTTCCTGGCCACGACCAATGATAGATGTAGGATCTGACTCAAACCCATTGATAACGCCGTTATTAAGGGATGTAATAACTTCTTTTGAACTCATATACTGAGCAGAGCACCCAAAGGAGTTCATGGTATTCATGTAAACATCGCCAGAAGGAACGCGTACCTTAATACCTTTGCAATCAGCCATAGTATGTACTGGGTGATCTTTGTCAGTAAGCAGACAACGAATGCCCTGACTCATGGCACCGATGCATATAAGCTTATCAGCCTCGCCAGTAGCCTCAAGTTGCTCATTAACTAGTCCGGGAAGAACTTTTGAAAGCGCAGTCATCTCATCATAGTTATCAACAACATAGGGAAGTTCGGACCAGCCGATGGCATCAACACCGCAGTTTCCACCCCAGACAGAGGGTCCCGAAAGGCTCATGTCAAGAACGCCTGCATAAACCTGGGGGTTGACTTCATCTTCGCCACCCATAACACCATCAGGTGCAGTGTTTACAACAACATGACCGTCAGTCTGGGCAGCAATCTCGGCCGCTGCTTTCTGGAACCACATTTCCTCATGGCCATTTGCCGGGAAGGTGTGGTAAATATTCAGCTCATAGACAGTGTCGTCAGCCGGTGCTTCAGCTGCCGGTGCCTCAGCCGCCGGTGCCTCTGCAGCAGGAGCAGCTGCTGCAGGTTCTGCTTTCTGGCCGCATGCGCAGAGCGCAAATACCATGACCAGTGCCAGCATTAGTGCAAGAACTTTTTTCATTTGTTTGATTTCCTCCTTAGTTTTGTTTTTCCCTGTGAGATTCTTCTCACAGGATCCTGTTTTTGTTTGTTTCTCACAAACTACTGGAAAAAATTTTAATATTTTCGATAAAATCTGTCAATAATTACTAAAAAAAATAAAATACTCGAATCAGCGCACATCTTTTCAAAACGAGCGAAACGCGCAAAAACACTTTAATTTTGCGCATATGTTTTGACGTTTTTTCCAAAAATCACTTTGTAACTTTGTATTAATTTTTTTCATGACAAAAAACACGGCTCCGGAGAAGGCAAAACGTCTTTTCTCCGGAGCTGTGATCTGCTTTATTTTTTATTCAGTTGATAATTTGTCTGCTGCCTTCCTTTACAGCAGGTTTTTTCTTTTTCTGCGGGAAGATGCTTACCGGGGCATACCGATTTCCCAGTTCTGTCAGCAGGACCATTGCGTCACGATCCGTCTGATAGCCGTTGCGGAGACGCAGCTCCACCATTTCCAGATTCGGTTCCTTCTCCTTCAACATCTGCATCAGTCGTTTTTCCGCCTGTTCCATCGTAGCCGTATGAGCATAAATATACAGTCCGCTCACACCAGGCGATCCCGCCTGCGGGCGGATCACAGTACGCAGCTTTCCTTTCTGCATTGCTTTATGCAGGCTGTATTCGATCTCCGCCATTTCAGTATCCTGTGCCAGAATCTTGAAATATACGATCTCATTCGGATCGTAGATCTCGCCTTCCAGATAGTCGCGATAAGGCGAACGGCGCATGCGGTCGTAAACTGGTTTCTCTATTTCGTTCAGAACACCCCGATGGAAAATACATGTCTTGTTGTTGTGAACGGTGTAAGTAAAGTAACTCAGCTTCAGCGCGTCCATCCTCTCCCGAAGATGTGCCGAGTCTTCCGCAGTAATCGTCTCTGCGGATAAATACTCGTTTTCGTTGATGTCGTAGATCGCAGCGCCATCCATTACAATCAGCGGCACGTTCATTCTGGTCGCACTCATCTGCAGTGCGAAAAAGGCCGGCGCATGCTCTGACATCAGGCAGATCCTCGCTCCGATGTCATACAGATTGTTGAGCCGGAAAAGCGCCGCAGAATGCATGGGTGAAAAGCGGTCGGGCACAAGGTCTTTGGTGCGGACAAAAAAGATCTGGTTTTCCTTCTTATTTCTGGGCAGATGAGCAACATTGACTCCAATTGCGACTATTGTACCGATAAACACATCGATCATGCGATCCATTGCCTGCCGCAGAGGGTTCTCAATATCCGGGAACGCGATCACAATGCAGAGGAAAACGATCGCTGCAAGTGACGCTGTGTCCGGTTTCCGAATCAAAACCGTTGAATACAGGGTCACCAGAATGCCGCCTGCCATGAGGGTATACAATACCAACGCATTATTTCCCAACCTCGGAAGCAAGAGCAGGATAAGCAAAAACAGCAACCCCCAGAATGCTCCGATCAACGTACCGCTTACCCGGTTCCAAGCGTAATCCCGGGTATCTTTCACGTATGGCTGCATGCAGATGATCGCTGTGATGGCGGATTCTGTCGGCATATTTTGCCCGCTGTAGCCACGCAGATAATAGATGATCAGGCAGAGAAAAACCGCGATCGTTGTCTTGGTAATACGCTGCCCCACATGAGGAAGCTGTTTTCTATTTTCGTTTTTTCGTGCTGTATTAGGTGATGCCATGAATACTCCTGTTCTTTCAATTCCTGTCCTTTTATCGAGCACGCATTATAGCACGGGCTGCCGGCAATTTCTATCCTCTGAAATATACGAAAAAGCAGCTTTGTTTCCGAAAAAACCAGCTGTTTTTTGTGGCAAATGCTCATGGTGACAAAAACATCTTCCATGTTTTTCAAAAAATCGCACGGAAGATGTCTTATTCCTAATTCAATCTTTTTTGTTTCTCACAAAAACTGATACAGATTCAGTCCCGTTCCGTCCGCATCCAGCCGGCGTTCCACCACACCTTCCAGTTTCCGGATGAAGAGCTCACAGGTTGCGGATATACGGCATTCATTCAGATGCCCTCCGATCACGGTCATATCCTCACGGCAGAGATTGATATGGCAATGGAGATAGTTCTCTCCGTCTTTTTCAGAGATATTGCCCACCAGAGATGTGATCTCCATAGCGCCGTCAAAGATTTGTTTGTGATACTGTTTTTCTTCAACGTTGTACAGACCAATCACAGCATAGTCCGATGCGCCGAGTCCTTCAATCATCCCCAACCGAACATTTTCTTTTTTACAGAAAGCCGCAAGACTCCGAATGACTTCCTCGCCGCGGTCCAGGCGAAGAACATAGGTATCGCCGAACTGACGGTATTCCATCATATTCCCTCCATTTTTTATTCTTTGCCGAGCAGACGGCGCCGCATCTCCTGATAGGCCCCCTCTACATTTCCAAGGTCTCTGCGGAAGCGATCTTTGTCAAGCTTTTCCCCGGTCTTGCTGTCCCAGAACCGGCAGGTATCGGGGCTGATCTCATCGGCAAGCACCAGTGTACCATCCGCTGTTTTCCCAAATTCCAGCTTGAAGTCGACCAGAGTTACGCCGTTTTCCAGCAAGATCTCTTTCAGCAGAGAATTGACTTTCAGCGCGTATGCTCTGATCTTTGCGATCTCTTCTCTGGTGGAGAGCTTCAGCGCCACCGCGTGATCATCATTGAGCAGTGGATCATGCAGATCATCATTTTTATAGGAAAACTCTACGACCGGCTCTTCGAAAATGATGCCTTCTTCCACACCGTAACGGCTGGCAAAATGGCCGGCAGAGATATTGCGTACGATTACCTCGAGAGGAACAATGGTGACCTTCTTCACGACAGTCTCCCGCTCATTCAGCTCTTCGACAAAGTGCGTCGGGATCCCTTCCTTTTCCAACTGCTGCATCAGGAAGTTCGTCATCTGGTTGTTGATGGCTCCCTTGCCGCTGATGGTGCCTTTTTTCAGGCCGTCGAACGCGGTGGCATCGTCTTTATAGGAAACGATCACCAAATCCGGATCATCCGTCGCAAACACTTTTTTTGCTTTTCCTTCATAAAGCTGTTCTCTTTTTTCCATAGCCATTCTCCTCCTAAGCCGGCACTGTTATATCTTTCGTATATCTATCTGTTCAAAACGAATACTATTATACACCGGAAATGGTCCCCTGCATAGACTTTTTATTTTTCCCAGGCACGTTTGCGTTCCAACACATAGGTAAACCAGGCCAGAAACTCCGGTCCCAGCCGCGTCACCAGGCTGCGTGCTTCTTCCGGTCTCGCCGCCGCCAGATACAGACACTGCTGTGCCAGCTGATACTTTCTGGCAACGCTGAATTTTGCAAGTTCTTCGTCAGTGTAATGTCCTAATGCCGCAAGCTGCTGCTGAGCCCGGAAGAACCGGATAAATGCGTCTGCCGTCTCCTGTCCCACGATCGGCGCGAGAAGAGAGAAATCGTTGCCAGACACATCCAGCACATGTGAAGCCATTTCCCAGCGCCGTGGATCGGCGTTCGGTTCCGTTCCCGTATATGGTGTACGCAGATACAGATCATTGTTCGCCAGAAATTCCATCACAAACGGATTGATCCCTTTTCTGACTGCCCACGGCATCCAGTTCTCCACCGTGGTCCGGATATAGATATGCGCAAATCTGCCAAACAAAGGTTCTGCCAGGTCATGAGCTGAGGTCGATTCACTGCGGTCGTTTCCCGCAGCCAGGATCCTTGCATTTGCAGGCAGTGCCCAGCGGTTATTTACAACACGCTCCAACACGATTTTGAATATGACCGACTGCGTTTGCTTGGTTGCGTTCGTCAGTTCATCGAAAAAAAGGATATGCGGCTTTCCGTCTTCACATAAACGTTCCAGTTTGACCAGCCAGACCGGCTTTACATCCACGATCTCGTTTTTCGTTTCATTGAATACCGCGCGGCCGTTAATCGTTTCCGGCGTCTCGTTTACCAGTTCGATATCCAGCGCGTCTGGATCGATCTGCCGAACACGGTCCGATTTGCCGTCGCCCGATAATCCGTGCAGAAAAACCGGAATATTGGCATCCACATAGGCCTGAATCAGGCTCAGCTCGTCGTGCTGTTCCAGATGATACTCTCCGGTATCGGCGACATCCTCCTCTGTAATTGGAGCGAGCTCCTTCAAAAAATCACCGGAAAGATATTCTATGGCTGCTTCCCTGCTGTATCCGGCGAACAGCGCCCGATTGGATACGAGGAGCCCGTTTGGCATATCATACAGCCAGCGTACCGGCCTCAGTTCAAGAAATACGTGGTCTCCTTCCGAAACGCAGGTGCCGTCCGACAGCTGAACAAAGCCCGCCGTATAACTGCAGTCTGCCGTTACACAGATGATCTGCTTTGCTCCCAGTTGATAGACCGGTTTTTGTACACCGGCAATGGTAACTGCTCGTCCTGTTTCCTTCAGGCGATCCTGAGCATAGGCTTTCTCCGCCATGTCCCGAAGAGAAAGCTCAAGAACAGGTCCCGGATATATACCGTACTCCGCAGTCGTAAGTAAACCATCAGACCGAATCCTGCGCAGCAGCGCCTCATCGCCAGCTTCCATAAGGATTGCCGGACGAACCGCGCAAACATTGCATTTCTCATCTCTGCCAAACCGATCGACACAATGCCCGTCCCCAAGATAATAATTGATGCCTCCCGCGTTGTCCACAAGAAAACCGTCATCATCAGCGGTCAGCAGCGCCAGATCCGAGGGCGGTGCCGCCGGCCCGATCGAGTCAAAAATAGTGAGTCCCCGTTTGGCAAAGACCTGTTCAGGTGATAAGAAAATCGATCTCATGCTTTTCGTGCTCCTCTTTGTCTCTTACATAAAGAACCCGACCGCCCTTGGGCTGGATGGGTGTGTTGCCATAGACGATCCATACGGCATCGCAGCGCTGGTCCGGCATCTCGGCATAACCATCTGTGAATATGATCTGGTTTTCCGCATCTCCGGAAAAGGCATTGACTGCAACTGTAAAATCGGTCCCGCCTGCTCCCCGAAGTTCCAGGCTGTCCACATCCTCCTCAGAGTTTATCTCATGAAAACCGTAGAACTGGGTATCAAAGCATCCGACTTTTACGACAGCGTCCTTCAGGATTCCCTTGACCGCTTTCAGAAACATCCGCAGCAGCTTTTCATCAACGGAGATGCTGGTGTCGACCAGAACCTCCGCGTGAGCAACAGGATACGCCCGGAAACTGTCACGGATCATTCCGTCGCGAATGGTGTCACCCGGGAACCAGTCGAAATCGAGTTCCAGGCTCGGCTCCAGCATTTCCATCAGCCCGTCGATCGCTGTTGCCAGTCCGGGATCCTCGACCTCTCTCCCCTGTCCCTGCGTTCCTTCTCCCGCCGTCTGTCCCGGTTCCTGATCATCGGTCTCCTGCTTTACCTGATCATTCTCCTCTTCCTCTTGCTCTGGATCTTTTTCAGAAAGGAAAACAGTATACAGGTCTTCCGCGCTCTTTTCAGCCGCGTCCGGATGAAAAACCGCGTCGCCCGGAGGTGACCAGCCATCAGCCCGAAGCATCGCGTTGACCACCGCATCGGAGGCTTTTTGCCAGAGAATCGGGTCTTTTCCGATGCCCCGTTGGAAATGGGCAAGCTGAATATGCAGAAGCTGCTGAGCAAAAAGGAACGTCCGAGCATCCGGGGTATAAAAGCTCAGATTTCTGCTGTTGTAGTAGATCGTGCGCCCGTCGTTTGCGACCATCGCCGGCATCAGCCGGTCCTCAAAAGAAACATGTTCCACAAGAGACGACCACTGCGGATACCGGTCGGTGATGTCCTGTTGGACCCGGTTCAAATCGAAGTTCCTGTTCATTCGGCTGATGCTGTCTCCCGGACGGCACTTTCAGGTGCAAGCACGATCGCTGTCCGGGGCGGCAGATACACATGAATCGCATTCCCTTTCTGTCCCGGTGAAAAAGCGCTCTTCCGATCGTGCGCTACGCGCCCGAATCCGCCGTATTTCTCGTCATCGCTGGAGAACAGCACCAGGTAGTCTTCTCCTCTGCTGACGGGAATCGTATAATTCTGATAGGCGCTCTCCGGCGCAAAGTTGAACAGGAACAGGAGTCCGTTCCTCTCATATGCAAGCACCTGATCGGCGTCATGGACCAGATTCAGCTTCGGGTACCCTTCTTTGAAGATGTCATACTGTTTTGCTGCTGCGATCATGTCCCTGTCAAAGAAATAGAGCTGTTCGTATTTGAGATTTTTGTCCCACAGAAGACTCCACTGTCTGCGGCAGTACTGATAGCTGTTGCCGTTGCCGGGACGCGGAAAATCGATCCACTCGGGGTGCCCGAACTCATTGCCCATAAAGCAGAGATATCCGTTTCCTCCTGCCGACATTGTGAGAAGGCGGAGCATCTTGTGGAGACTGGTCGCGCGATCGATCACCGGTGTATGGGTACTCTTTTCCATCTGATCATACATGGCGCTGTCGGCGAATCGGAAAATCATAGTCTTGTCGCCAACCAGAGCCTGATCATGGCTTTCCACATAGGCGATGGTCGGTGCGTTACGGAACGTCAGTTCTTTCCAGATCCAGTCGAGATTCCAGTCTTCATCTTTGGATTCTTTTGCCAGTTTGATCCACATATCCGGCAACCCCATAGCGAGTCGATAGGAAAATCCAATCCCTCCGTCGGCAACCGGTTCACACATGCCGGGCATCCCGGACATATCCTCCGCGATCGTAAGCGCATCCGGTTTTACTTCGTGGATTAGATCATTGGCCAGTTGGAGATACGTGATCGCCTCCAGATCCGTATTCATGGTAAAATACATATCGAGGCTGCTAAATGCTGTCCCCAGTCCATGGTCCAGGTACAGCATTGAAGTGACGCCGTCAAACCGGAAGCCGTCAAAATGGAATTCTGTCAGCCAGAATTTCAGATTGGAAAGCAGAAAATGCAGCACTTCCGGTTTGTCGTAGTTGAAGCACTTGGTGCCCCAGGCAGGATGATCTCCCTTTCCGCCCTGATGAAAGAACTGATAGTCAGTGCCGTCAAACAAATTGATCCCTTCCAGACTGTTTCCGACAGCATGGGAATGCACAACATCAAGCAGTACCCGAATGCCGTAACTGTGCGCTTTGTTCACCAGATACTTCAATTCATCGGGATAGCCGTACCGGCTTGATGCTGCATAAAAGTTGCTGACCTGATAGCCGAAGGAACCGTAATACGGATGTTCCATGATCCCCATGAGCTGCACGGTGTTGTAACCGGCGTCTTTGATATGCGGAAGAACATGATCGGCGAACTCCACGTAGCTGTTCACGCGGTAATCTTCGCCCGACATACCCACGTGTGCCTCATAGATCAGCGGCGCTTCGCTGCAGGAGAAGTCCGCATCTGTCCACGGATATTCCTCCCGCTCATCCCATACCTCGCAGCACCAGCTCCATGTCACTGGATCCTGAACTGCACGCCGTGTATACAATGGCAGATGCTGTGTGCGGTTGCCGTCTTTCTCTGTGATAGTGATAACCCGGCTCCCCTTGTGGATCGTGTCTCCCGGGAGAAAGATCTCCCAGTTGCCGTCAGCCAGTTTATTCAGCGGAGTCGCTGTCCAGTTCCAGTTGTTGAAATCACCGCAGAGATATAACGCATCCGCTGCAGGCGCCCACTCGCGATAAAACCAGCCGTCATCCACTTCATGAAATCCATAAAACCGGTGCGCGTTTGCGAAATCGCTGATCGTTTTACTGTCTTTTTGTAAGAGCTGGCTTCGTTTCGCTTCATAACGCGCCATGCGAAGCTTCAGATCATCTTCAAACGGTAACAGTTCCGGATGCGTTTTCAGAATAGTGAGCATTTGTTTTCCTCCCTCGCAAAGTGAGATCATCCACAGAAGACAAAAGTCATTCTCCGGATCTTCCGATTATCTGAAAGCCTTTTCAATATGCCGCAAACATCTGATAACCGATCCCATTCAACTTCGAGTATTATTTTGTATTTGTGTTTATTATAATAATAAAGATTATCCCTGTGGTCAAGACTCAGCAGAATTGATTCTTTTTTTAATTTATGATATATTGAGTTCAAAACTTCCGGCATACAGCTGAAGCAGGAGGATACTATGAGCAACGTTGAACTGTTTTTTGCCCAATATGAGACTGACCCGGAACTGCAGAAAAAAGTTGAGGATGCACTGGCTTTTTATCCGGGAAGTCTGGAGATACGGGAATCGGTGGCGGAGTATGTGCTGCTTCCCATTGCTGAGGAAGCCGGGTATCCTTTTACACTGAAAGACCTGCGCGCTTATGAGACGCGTAAAAAGCTCCGGAATATGCGTCCCGATGAGCCCTTTGAAGAAGGGGAAGAGATCGAAGAACAGGAAAGCTACTGGCTGCTCGATCGCGGTTGGGAATGGGACGACGAAGACATCCGCAAAAAGGAAGCCCTTGTGCGTGAGATCGCCGGGACCTGACATCTGATCAGCCAAAGAAAAACAGAGGAAAGGTGCTTGTTCGTTAAGCCCTTTTCCTCTGTTTTGTACTTTTTTGTTATGAAACACGTCGTTTTGCCACGCAGGTCTTATAGATCGTGATCACCGTTGCCGCCAGTACGATTAGGCTGCTCCCCTGCCAGATATAGCAGCGAACATACTGTGCGGTGCGCTGCACGCGATATTCGCCAAAGAATCCGGCACCGATGAGGCTTGCAACAAACAGCAGGATCGCAAGAATATGATACCAGCTCCAACCGTTCACTTTTACCGAGATCCGCATGTAGTGGATAAAAACAAACAGGATCAGGAACGCAGAGAAGACCTGAGCTATGGAGATAAAGCAGGCGTAGGGGTTCAGTCTTTTGATCAGGAAAAAGTGCATCAGCGCTGAATCATACCGTGTGGAATCGGCAATGATTTCAACGACGCCGACCAGAATCAAAAACATCCGCGCGACATTCCCTTCGTTGCGGTAGTTTTCCCACAGCTCTTCTGATCGATGCCGACAATAGAATCCGGACAGGATCGCTGTGATCAGAAGCAGCGCGATAAACTCCAGAAAGAAGGTGGCCAGACGGTACTCCACATTCCCTGCCGCGTCAGTCAGCGCCACGGCAAACGGAAGGCGCTGATAAACAGAGTTTGCAATCACGATTCTGCTCCTGCAAGTGGTATTGAACAAAGAACTGAGCCGGATCAGCGCAAGGCAGAGCGCAGTTCCCGGAGCATCTGCGTCCAGAAGTTCGCCCACGCTTTCTGTCAGATGCAGAACGCGGACGAGGAGCGCCGCCAGCCATGCTCCGATAATAATACCCTGGATACAATACCCGCCGCCTGTAAGGTCCTGCAGGGAGGCAAGCAAAGAAGGATACTGCTCGATATGACTATACCAGTGGATCACACGTGACAGCAGAACACTAAAGACTACGGCAAACGGAAACCATACCCAAACAGCCGTATTATGGCGATGGTCCATGGGATACAGCGCCAGTGTCAGGAAGAGACCTGCCGCTGTCCCCAGCGTAATGATGATAGAACTCCAGTAGATCGTAAGATTACCGGTGTAAACAGCAATTTCCGTCATGACACAGCCTCCTTTTCAGGAAGAGCCGTTGCAAAATATATGATATCGCTTACTTCGCGCTCTCCGCCAAAGTCGATATAATTATAAGGAGTCCCTCGGAAAACTACTTCGCTTGTCTGCCCTCCGTCCAGGCAGTACGCCTGCTGCAGTCCGCGGGCATACATCTGTTCCCCGAACTTGTTTACTGTCCAGCGTGCCTCTTTTTCCGGAGAGTGGTTCAGAGACATGTAGAAATAATGCAAAGAGTCCATCTGCCCGATACCGGCTCGGGAATAACCTCTGTCGATTTCCCCGGCGGGATACCAGTCGCAGACCTTCAACTCACCGTTCTCTACGAGGATCGGTCCGAAAGCTATGGAGAAAACGATGTCGTTGTCCACAATAAACTGCCTCATTTCAGCGGCAGAAGCTTCCTGCAGGCGATGCCAGAACAAGAAATCGCCGCTCCCGTTGATAAACAGTGTATCTGTGCAGTTATACTTCTTATAGTTGCCGGTATAAACCGATTCACCGAATCGGTACAGCTCTCGGTTATATACTACGATTCCGAAATCGCGGAACATGTAGAAATCCGCATTCATAGCAACTACCGCATTGACACTGTTCGACAGGGATGTGGCAAACAGCTTCGTGGATGAGCCAAAGGTGTCATCCGTGATCTTTCTGCGGAATTGGCTGGCATCAGCGATCTTGACTTCGCAGCATGTTACGGTATTCCCGTCGATGATCTCTTTCCACAGGATCATCAGGATCGTCTCGTCGTAATAGTACTTGATTTCGGTATCTCTCCGGAAGTTGAGCTCCGGACTGAAAATGACGTTCTGTCCTTCCAACAGGCCGGAATCTCTTGCCTCCTGGATAATGTCCATAACTGCTGCTGCGTCGTCAGGGCTGACGCTGCCGAAATTTGCTTCCTCCGGTGCCGGTGCGACCGTATCGCTCTCCGGAATGCTGTAATGCTTGGGAATATAAGCAATGCCGCTCAGCGCATTGGCTTTTGAGTTATTGATGCTGGTATCGAGCCTGGCGACAAGATCTGTTGTTGCCGTTCCTTTCTCCACATGGTCCATGGGAGAAGTATCCGGACTTACGTTCTGTAGAGTCCAGAGAAGCGCTGCCAGCGAGAGCGCGGCGAAAATCAGTGACAAAACCCCAAAGCCCAAGCGCTGAAAAAAGCCTTCTTTTTTCTTCTTTGGCTGATTTTTATCTTTTCCCGCTGCTTTGGTTTTTTTCTGTCCCGTCTTATCTGTCTGATTCTTATCTGCATAAGTTTCTCTGTCAATCTGCGTGTCGTTTTCCGGTACATGAAACACCTGCGTTCCCGATTGTGGCTTTTCCGACGGTATTTCTTTACGCTCCGGCACCGCAGGCGTTTCCGCTTCATGAGCCGTCTCTCTTTGTGATCCCTGTGGTTTTGGTTCAGCAGGTTCGTCTGTTGCAGCTTCCTGCTGTTTTTCCGGATGATCAGAAAACTCGGCAAGAATACTGTCCAGTTCAAATTCTTCCATTCTCATAATCTGCCTGCCGCCTCCCTTCAGGCTTCTCCGCCGGCAAGAGCGTTCATGAGCGCCTTGTCAGCATTAATCAGCCATTGTTCTCCGTTGTTTTCCAGTTGCAGTTCCAGTTCTCTCTCCACACAATAGATATCCGCATCCGCAAGGACCTGATGCAGCGCCGTCAGGTAGACTTCATCTGTCACCGATGTCAGATATTTCCCTTCTGCGTCGTAAAGCTCTGCCGCTGTTCTTTCCGCCGCTACTTTTTCCATGATTCCATCTACGCGGTCAGCAATCTCCGACTCGATCCTCTTTATATTCAGCGTCCGCACCTTTACCTTCTGTGTCGCCGAATATCCATTGATGGCGCAGTCTCCTTTCAGATTCCAGGTGAAATTGCTGCGGACGGCATCATAGATCAGTTTCCCTTCTCCGGTTTCCGGCTCGTTTTCCAACCCAAGCGAAGAATAATTCCCCAGTCTGGTATAAGCTTCCTCGTAGTTTCCTGCTGTCACGTTTTCAAAAAAAGCTGTTACCGTTTCCTGAGGATCTCCCTGAGGTGTATTAATGATTGAGCCGAAAAGCCCAGCATAAAAGCACGCGAGCACCGCTGCCGCCGTGAACAGGATGCCGGTAATAAACCATATCATCCGTATTCTTCCGTTCATGGGATTGTTCCTCCTATTCGTCCAGCTTCAGAACAGCCAGAAATGCCTCAGTGGGAATCTGGACCGTACCAAGCTGACGCATCTTTTTCTTTCCCTCTTTCTGCTTTTCCAGAAGTTTCTTCTTTCTGGTGATATCACCGCCGTAACACTTGGCCAAAACATCCTTTCTCATTGCTTTCACTGTCTCTCTGGCGATGATCTTTCCTCCGATTGCCGCCTGGATCGGCACCTCAAAAAGCTGACGGGGAATGTTTTCCTTCAGCTTCTCTGCCAGTTTCCGTGCTCTGGGATATGCCTTGTCCCGATGCGCGATAAAGCTCAGCGCATCCACCTGATCGCCGTTCAGCAGCATATCCACTTTGACGAGATCGCTCTTCTGATAACTGGAGAATTCATAATCGAGAGAAGCATATCCCTTTGTTCTTGCTTTTAGTGTATCAAAAAAATCGTAGATGATCTCGTTCAGCGGCATCTCATAATGCAGTTCCACCAGTCTGGTGTCTAGATACTGCATGTTCTTGTATTCTCCACGCCGATCCTGGCAGAGGGGCATGATATTACCCACATATTCATTCGGCGTGATGATGGAAACTTTCACATACGGTTCATATGCTTCAGCGATCGTCACCACATCAGGGTAATTATGGGGATTGTCCACCATGACGGTCGATCCGTCGGTTTTGATCACTTTATAGATCACGGAAGGAAGTGTAGTGACCAGTTCGAGATCGAACTCCCGTTCCAGACGTTCCTGGATTATTTCCATATGCAGCATACCGAGAAACCCGCAGCGGAAACCGAAGCCCAGTGCCACCGAGCTTTCCGGTTCAAAAGAAAGCGAAGCATCGTTCAGCTTCAGTTTTTCCAGTGCGTCCCGAAGATCCGGGTATTTGGACCCGTCTTCCGTATAGATGCCACAGTACACCATTGGCCTTGCCGGCCGATATCCCGGCAATGCCTCCGCCGCAGGCCGCAGGGCTTCTGTCACTGTATCACCGACACATGTATCGGAAACGTTTTTAATACTCGCCGTAAAATATCCGACATCTCCTGCATGCAGCCGTTCGCAAGGTTCCAGTCCTATGGGGCGCAGATATCCGACTTCCAGCACTTTATAGCGCGCCCCGGTCGACATCAACAGGATTTCGGTATCTTTCGCTATCGCACCGTCGATCACTCGGATAAAAACGATTACTCCTCTGTAATTATCGTACTGACTGTCAAAAATCAGTGCTTTCAGCGGCGCTTCCGGATCACCTGCCGGTGCCGGTATCCCGTTTACAATAGCTTCCAGTACCTGCTCGATGTTTATCCCCGCCTTTGCGCTGATCTCAGGAGCATCCT
>JAEEGH010019560.1_pt1 | contig 14189 bp, 28 predicted proteins | sample 9134181 | NCBI WGS metagenome assembly JAEEGH01 (sample SAMN16246544, study PRJNA631951) | gut metagenome | biome: gut microbiome; feature: rumen; material: DP-attached | host: Bos | place: Iran: Karaj | collected 2018-10 | reverse complement strand
GAAAACTGGACCATTTAGTATTTTTAGAGACAAGGATTTCGCAGAATTTGAATTTATCCTTTTGGATAGTGGGGAACATGAATATTATGGAACGGAAAATCCAGATGAACTGGAACTGTTCATAAAAGTAAAAAAGACCTACAATAAAGAAACTAAGTTTGAATATCGCGAGGATAGTGTTGAAACTATACCGATAACAGTTGACATTTTAGAAGAAATCTTACGAAAAGTAAAAGAGAGATCTAGATAAAACTAGGTCTCTTTTTTTATTTATTATATTTTTAAGGAGGAAACAACACATGAGTAATTCTAATTTAGTTACAATGACACACCTTTCTCCTCACATGAATTCGCCAAGAAACAATGTGATTAGAAAAATTACACCGCATCATACTGCGGGAACGGGTTCATTGGAATTCTACGCACAGCTTTTTGATCGCAATGAGAGCTCGGCTAACTATGTAGTCTCAAAAGATGGTAGTGGAGTACTGTTAAATGTTGACGAAGCTAACAGAGCATGGACCTCAAGTAGTCCAGCTAATGACAATCAGGCAGTTACTATCGAAGTTGTAAATGATGGTGGAGCCGATACAAATTGGCATGTATCTGATGGTGCATTTAACAAACTTATTGAGTTATGTGTTGACATTTGTCAGAGAAATGGTATCCCAGCTCTTGTATGGACAGGCGATGCTAATGGTACATTAACAACACATAATATGTTTGCGGCTACGGCATGCCCAGGACCATACCTTTATTCTAAAATGCCTGAATTGGCAGCCGAGGTAAACAAACGTCTTGGTATTGAACCTCAACCAGCACCTACTCCAACACCACAGCCATCAACACATACTCCTAATATTTATTATAGGGTTAAAACACAGAAACATGGCTGGCTTCCAGAAGTTAGAAATCTTGAAGATTATGCTGGATGGGAAGGCTCACCGATTGTTGATGTTATGGTTAGAGTTGATGAAGGTGAATTATGGTATCAGGGTCATGTATGCGGCGGAGGTTGGTTAGGCCGCATTTCAGGTTATGATGAAAATGACTTTTATCGTGGCTATGCTGGTGACGATGAAAATCCATTGGATGCCATTATTATATATTACAAAACTCCAGCGAACATCGTCGAGTCTCAGGGATATTACAAAGCTAAATATTCGGTTAATGATTATCCATGGCAGTATGATGATGAAAAAGTGCAGGGTCAGCAGGATGGTTATGCTGGCGCATTAGGCACACCTATGACAAAACTCAAAGTTTGTCTTGAATTAGCTAAATAATGTAGTACAATAAGCAGTGCCAAATTATATTTAGTTTTAAAAGACTGAGCTTATTGATGCATTATTCATATATGAATGGTTGGTTTTGATGTATGATCCACGCCTGTTATTTTCGGTACTTGGAAAAAATTTATTGAATCGATACACCCTTTAAAAAAATAATACATCAAGGCGGGAGTAGCAAAACTGTATAGATTTTAGTCTGTTTTTATTTTTATACATTACTCCCGCAATACCATTCATACATTAATTATATTTAAAAAGGAGAAAATATGGACAAAAAATTAACGGTTGGAATACCGGCTTATAAAGCAGATAAGCATATTAGAGATTGCTTAGCATCTATACAAATGCAAACTATTCGAGATGAGGTTGAAGTAATTATATATTCGGACGAAGATGGAGATCAACGTTATGAATATTTAAAAAATGAGTACCCAACTCTAGACTTAACAATAATCCGTAGCCATGGCAATGTTGGACCTGGATTGGCTAGACAAAGATGCCTCGACGCGGCTACTACTGATTGGATTACTTTTATAGATGCAGACGATGTATTATATTCTCCGTTTGCATTAGAAAGTTTATATGGAGGTACCCTTCAAGCAAATGTAATAGAAGTACAAGGTGTATTTCTACAAGAGGTAGCTGAAAATCCACAAGGTATAAGAAGCATACCTATTGAAAATCCTAATCATCCATGGGTATTTGGTAGATTATATTCTATCAAATTCCTTAAGTCGGCGGGTATTACATTTGATGAGACTCGTGCCATGGAAGATGGTCAGTTTAATTGGAAAATTCGTATGACTATAGAAGGTAGTCAATTTCAAATAAATATGATTCCAACACCAGTATATTTATGGAGAATTGGTAGTGAACACTCTATTACTAGAATGGGCGCCGATGATGAGGACGGAATACCACAATATAATTTTGATCTATGTCAGATAGGTGCCACCATAGCTGCTATTAGAGCTGCTAAATTCTGTAAAGAAAAGAATCCTTTTAATGGTAATATAGATAGATTCGTTACGGAAATGATGGTGGATAAGTATTTTACATATATTGAATGTGTAGCGAAGAAACCTATGTTCGCTATTCAAAATATGTTTAACGCTAAAAGATTCTATCATGAATGCTTCAAAGATATTGAGAATAAAATATCCGATAAAATATTAAGTGATATTTATACAGTACAGAGAGCCCAGCATGGCGAAGAACTTATAGGCGTTATTCCTAAAATGACTTTTGGCGAATTTATGAATTATATTAAAAATGAAGAATATGGCGGCGAAGATGAATTGAAGAAAATTAGGGGAGCATTGCCGACGGAAGTCATTGAGAACGATTTGAAAACTGGTGTGGCTACATTTTAATTCGTAATTAAAACACTTTCTATATTAGAAAGGAGGATGCGTGTTATGAATGCAGAAGATTTGAAAGATAAGATGGTTAAGTCCTGTACTTTGTATAATTTAGGTATGTCAGTACCTGAAATAGCAGAGAAACTCGACTTACACATCGCTCAAGTTAACTATTTCATAAGTTCTAACTTGTAAATTTAAGGGGGTGATCATTATGGTCATTCCCTTATTTTTTCGTAAACCATCCTAGTTCTATTTTTTTTCGTAAATTAATCATACGCTATTATAGAAATTGGAGGTGAATAATATGAAATTTTTTGAATGTGTAACTAAAGTCATTGCCGCAAATGGCGAGGATCTAACGCAAATTTGTTTTGCGGACTATCTTGAATTATTTTGTGGAATGACCTGGGGTTATTTCGACAATAATTATTCTAATACATCCGTATTTGAAGAGGATTACTTCTACTACATGGAACATCCCGAGGAATGCAAAGAAGGCGTTCTTCAAGCACTCCTTGTGGAAGAGGCTTAGTCCTCTTCTTTTTTATTTTTCTACCTCGCAAATAAATCAGTTTCTTTTATAGAAGAAAGGAGTTGATTATCATGAAATGGTATGTTGAATTACAAAAACTTAGAGCTTTAGACTGGAAAACTAAAGGTTTATTAAGAATTAAATTAGATGAATCAATTAAAGAAATCGTTAGTATTAGAAACTATATGATTGCTAATAATTGGACCCCTGATAATGATATTATGGACCCTGAATTACTTAATGATAGACATTTTATGGTTGACTATAATGGTCTAGATCATGAATGGTGTTTAAGAAGTATTGGATGGAAAAAAGATCTTGAATCATCAGACGAGGTTAAGATTATGAATCGTATTGAGTTTATTAATTACTATGGTAAAATTATGTTGAATTCTAATTTCAGAAACCGTAAAGAAGGTAATAGAGTTCGAGAAATCAGAATCAAAATGAATCAACTGTATAAAGAGGCTATAGGAGACTAACAATCTCCTATTCCTTTTTTGCCTCGTAAATAAATCTATTGCTATTATAGAAATAAAGTATATTTCTAATTTCCATTAACTGTATAGGTTTAGCATGAGTACAAATTAGTCTTGTGCTAAATCTATTTCTTTTGCCTCGTAAATAAATCTATTGCTATTATAGAAATATTTGCATATAAGGAGGAAAAAGAAATGAGAAATTACAATGAATTAAATAGTGAAGAGAAAAAGATGGTAACAGAATTAAATGATTTTTGGGAAAATAATCCTGAATTAAAGAATTCGTTTTGCAACGTCTTTGGATCAAAAGCAATTGTAATGTTACAGCAATATGTAAGACAACAAAAAGAAGAGGCTTAGTCCTCTTTCTTTTTTAGCGTATTTTTTCCACGTTCTATTTTTTTTCTTTTGTATTATATTTTTACCTCGTAAATAAACCACCCTCTATTATAGAAAGAAAAACTTTATTTCAAGGAGGTAATTAATATGAAAGGAATGACCGCTTTTCAGAAAAATCTTTTAACAGTAGGTATTGCAGTAGCAGCATATGAGGTAACAACTAAGGTTGTTGTACCAAAAGTTTGTGAAACTGTGGAGAAAATTAAAGTTAAGAGTAAGATCATAAGAGACGGTAAATCTAAAGAACCTAATGCAAAAACAGTAAAGTTTAGAAAAGTTAAAGAGGCTTAATCAAGTCTCTTTAATTTTTTCGTAATATTTTCACACACTATATTGAAAGGAGTGTGATGAATTATGATGACTACTACTATAATAAAAGCGGCTACCATTATAGGTACAATTGTAACTGGGGCCGGTTCAGCAATATTAGGAGGCATTAAATTACATACCTTATTTAAGGGCGCAAAATAAGCGCCTTTAATTTTTTATTTTTTTAAGGAGGAATAGAACATGGTCAAAGAAAAAAGAAGCACAAAAAGAGCAGCTGGTATTATTGGCTGTCTGATCGGTATTGTAGGATTGACAACTGCAGCATATTTATTTGGAATATTTGATGGAAAGAGAAAATTCATCGATAAATTAATTGACGAATGTATGTTAAATGACTCTCGCGATAAGATGGACTTTCCTATAGTTTTTTCATCAAAACCACAATATGGTAGTTTAATGTTTGAAATTTCAGCCGAATGTATCGGTGATTAAGGAGGAATAAATAATGAAAGAGTTCAAAATATTATTAGAAAAGGCAAATTCACCTTGGTGGAAATTAGTATTGATAGTGGCTATTATAATTGGCGGCTTATTTATTTTTAGAAAGCCTATTGCCAAAACATGTCGTCGCATAAAAGTGCGTAGAGCATTTAAACGCTACAAAGAAAGCAAAAAAGCTATGGAAGATTTTTACGAGGATCTATGCGAAAAGGAGTGGAACTAGAAATGTCTTCATACGATCCAAGATATTGCAAAAATTGTAAGCATTATGTTATTTCACATAAAATTTATCATAATGGATCAATAATCGCATATTATAAATGTACATTGGCAGGATTTTTTCAGATATTGATGATCTAAAAGAAAAATGCAAATTTGAAGCTATTAATAAAATAAAAGAGGAAGAGGACACATGAAAAATATTGAACAGTATACCAGAATATCAATGGTAAAAGAATGCATTCATGACAAACACTGTGACGATTGTGATGAGTGCATTACGGACGATGATATCAGGTATTTTTGCAGATTAAAATTAAATACGGAGGAACCAAACAATGATAGACATAAATGAAATGGTTAATATGATTAAAAATAGTAATGCAGAAATAATTAATGAATGTACGGCATTAATAAAAAGAAGAGAAGAAACAAATGAACTATGTGAATTGTTATATTCTGCATATATTAAGCTAATAACAGATTTAAAAAGCGATGATAAAGAAATGGTTTCGAGAGCGGTTTGTGCTGGCATTGAATTATCCAGGAATTTTACCGATGACTATAACGATATGAAGCGCAAATTACGAGACTTGGAGTATGTGAGCAATGGTTTAAATGGATTAACTAATGTATATGCTTCAATGGGTTTGGAGGACATTGTCGAATCATTTAATGCTGTTAAAGAAGTAAACAAAAAATACATGCAAATATTAAAAAATACTGTTGAACTTTTTGAAAATAAATATCTTAAAGATGTAAACTTTGAAGCTGTAGGAGGTATAAAATGAACATAATAGGTTTATTTGAAGATAGTAAAAAGAATGGTCACCGTATGGTTAATATGAGTATATGTCTCGAGGCTCGTGATACTATTGGAGATCTTGCAGAGCATAGTAAATTTACAGTAACTCAAGTAAAAGAAATTATAAAAAATAAATATATGGATGTATGTCCAATCGAGTTAAATGACGATACGACTATTGGTGAAATGTCGAGACATTGCAATTATACATACAATTCTTTAATAAAACAGATTCAGAAAGATATCATAAATACGGATGATGTTGATGATATTTCCGAAAAAGAAATTGACTTGTTAGCGGAATATTGCAGTAACGATATCGACGCAACACTAGCTGCATGGAAAAATATTAAACGTATGACTCCAGAGCAAGAATCTTATATTTTAAGATTTTTTGAAGCTCTCAGAAGACAAGCTTATATAAATGGCTGCTCGGAGTGTATAATGTGTGACTCATCACGTGGCTGCATTGATACTTCTAAACAAAAATTATGTGACTTACTCGAGGGGTTCTTTTATGAAGAAAAAGAGATTGGAGGCAATAAATAATGAGAGATAGAATTAAATTTAGTGACTTTTTGAAGTGTGTTGGGCTATACACACCATTAAAAATAGACCTTATGGGCTATGATGACGATTTGGAGATTAAAGAAGGTGCATATAGACCTTTATCTAGTTCCATTCCAAGGGTTTTAAGTTCTATAGACTGTATTACAAAAAAGAAATATATTTACTACTAATAAAGGTTTTATGGTTTCATATCCAATTGAGGATGTAAATGAAGTTAATAAGTTATTGCCGGATGATATTTTAGATTATATCGTGTATACTGTAAGACCTACCACACTTAATCTTGATTTTGATATAACGGTTGCAGATATTCCACCATTGGCATTACAAGTTCAATTAATAAAAAAGGAGGATGCTAAATAATGTTAGATAAAAATGAAAAAAGAAGTAAAAAAGATTTTGAAATGCTAGATCAATTTTGTATTGATGGGGGAGGATATGTAAAGATTAATGATATATTAGCGATCGCTAGACCAGATGATGTTTTAGTCGTAAGAAATGAGCAAGGTATCATAATATATAACGCACTAGTAAAACAAAAACATGTAAACATGTTCTTAGATTTATATGTCAAATGGTGTAAGTGCTGTTATAGCGTTATACCAGATTTTGCTCAGTTTGAAGTTATGGTTTGTGATATGGTTCGGTTTGAATCCATGCAGTGTGATTACATTACCAAAAAAGAAGAGGTAGATTCCAACGACATGGTAAACCATCCAAAACATTATATTCAAGGAGGGCTCGAAACTATCGATGTCATCGCAGCATTTACTCAGGGTCTTGAAGGAATTGAGGCTGTGTGTACAGCTAATGCTATTAAGTACATCTGTCGGTGGAAGAACAAAAATGGTGTTGAGGATTTGAAGAAAGCGCAATGGTATATTAACCATTTAATAGCAAAGCTTGAAGGAGGAGATAAAAATGAAAGATGATGAAATTAGAAATGAGTTATCATTACGATTATTATCAAGATTATCACATGTTAAACTTGATGATATTTTACATTTTGCAAAGAGCTATGATGATATATTAATAAAAAATAAGAATGATGTTGAATTGTATCATTTTGATTGTTGTCATCTTGCAGATAATTATAAGGAAATAATGAAGCGAATCGGCTACGATGGCTCCATTGAAAATTTTCTATTAAAAGACGTAATTTCATGGAATTTTATATTTGATGAGGAAAGGGATTATGCTAAGTTCGAGATTGTGATTAGGGACTTTTTACCATGTTCGATTGATAATGTTTCCGCACCGAATGAAACATATAAAGAAACCTGGGTATTGGTGGATCATAATTTGGCATGTGTCTATAAATGGAATGGCGAACCTAATAAATTATATTTATTTAGAGCACCAAATGATGTTACAATATCGGAAGGTGACCTGGTTTTATGCAAAACTCGTAAACTCTTTCCATCTTATGGGAGAGTTGTAACGGTGGCTCATGATATAGACCCGAACAGCAAGGAGGCGGATTTTATTAAAATCTGTTGCGGTATAAAGGAAGCACATGTGAAGCAGCCTTTAGCCAAAATAATAAATGTAGCTACATGGTCGCCAGAGTTAAATTACGGAGACCACGAATAGAATAAAGGAGTTGTATTACATGAAAACTGATATTGAAAATAGATATGATGTAGTGCCTGAGGACAAATTAAAAAAAACTTTTAAGAGCTCTTTATATAAAATTAGAAAGGATCCTTTAAAACTCGAAAAGGCAGATGCTTTAAGAGCAGCATATGATTTATTTTATGATACTAAATGTATAGAAGAAATAGAAACAGCAAAAACAATATGGGACATTGATAGGGCTTTAATAAATGCTAGACTGAGAAAGTTTGGTGATTGCTAATGATAATTATAATGTTCACAATATCTATTATATTACTTATAAGTATCTTCGGATTATTAACGGTCATCATTATATTTAAAAAATAAAAAACGTAAATTTTCCACGTTGTATTATAGAGGCATTGATTTTGTATGTCTATTTTTTTAAAAAGGAGGAAAAAAAATATGGATGAGGAACAGAAAAATGTATCTAAATTGACGGATGAGGTGATGAAAAAACTGCACAAAAAAATGTGTGACCGTTATTTGTCAGATTCGACTGAGGACTACGAGGGAATAAAACATTCTATAAATATGTTTAAAACTCTGGGCGAGTTGGAGCTTGAAGGAAAGAAACTAGATGCGACAATTTTGGACATGGAAGTTAAACGTGAACTGGAAGGTGAACGAATCGACCTTGAAAAGGAAAAATTAGCTTTTGAAAAAGATAAGCTTAAATTTGAAAAGGAAAAATTGAACGCCGAACGTTCCGAAAAGAAGAAATGTTCAAAGTTAGAATTTGGTAAGGAGCTTGCTAAAACTCTTATCCCAGCAGCTATTAGTGTATTTACAGTTGTGTTCTTTGCTAAGTCGGCTACGAATTCGGCAGCGGCACAGTGTGCTGTTGAAGACCGAGGTTTGTTCAATAAGGCATTTGGAAAGAATGCTCAGACATATGCAAACCAGGCATTAAACAAAATAAACAGAATTAATTAAATGCTAAAAATGAACAAGGACTATGGATAATTATATTCATAGTCTTTGCTTTTTTAAATATTTAACAGGAGGAATATGCAATGAATAATTTATGCAAATTTTTAGAAAAAGTAGGTATTATGGCAGCAATTGTAGGGGCTGCATGTACTGCTATATGCAAAGCAAATGAATTAAAAAATAACATTACAGGAGAAAAATAATGGGATTGGTTGACTTGTTTAATAACTTAGGGGCTAATGCAAAGAAAAATGCTCCGGGATTATGTATGGCTGGTAGTATTATCGGCATTGCTGCTGTGGCAGTATTATCAACATGGGCCGGCTACAAAACCAAAAAGAAGATCGATGAACTAAAAGAATCTGACGAAGATATAAAGCCGATTACGGTTGTCAAAAAGGTCTTTCCATATTATATTCCTGCAGCAGCAGTTGCAGTGGCAGCATCAGGTCTTTCATACAAAGGCTATAAAGTTCAAAACAATCGTACAGCCGCAGCATTAACGGTTGCTTATATGTCTAAAGAAGCTTTAGCACGTTATAAAGAACGTATAGCCGAACAGTATGGAGAAAAAGTTGAAGAAAGTATCGAGCATGCCGTAGAAAATGAAAAAATACAGCAAATAGCACATGTCGATAAAAAAATTAGAATGGATAAACTCAATCCAAAAGAATTGTGGTTTGTTGAGACATTCTCAGGGCATGTGTTTCGAAGTACACCAGAAGAAATTAAACACATAGAAAGTACATTAAACTATGAATTTAAAGGCATAGATTGGTTAAGTATGAATGATGTGTTATATTATTTCGATGCCCCGCCATGGGAATGTGGCGAATATCTTGGATGGAATGAGGGCAGTAAAATTGAATTCAAAATTGATCACGATACAAGAAATGCTGTCGATTTAAATATTGGAGGTATTAATATTAAAGCCATAAAAGTTTATCTCGATGGTTATAGTTATCGTTATGATAATTTTGGTGACTTTGTCCGGCATTAAAGGAGAAAGAAATGACTGTAATGGATGTAATTGCTCGTACGATTGATTACGGAGATGTATATAAATTGTACGAGGACTTTACAAATGATTTAATTGCATCAATATCTAAAGACTATATTTCAAATTTGGCTAGCTATTCTAAACAAAGGGTAGCTAGCTATTCAGTATTTACTATGTGTAATATAGCAAATGAAGATAATAATGGAGACGAATTTAATGTAGTTGAAATCCGTATATTATAATTCGTAAAAAATCCATGTACTATTATGAAACAATAAAAAATTATATTTCTTTATTAGGAGGAAACAAAAATGGAAGAAATGAATAACTTAACAGAAGAAACTATGGTAAACGACACAATGGTTAATGAACCTATTAATTGTGAGGCAACTAGTGAACCAGGCACAAACAAAGGCTTATGGTTTATGTTAGGAGCTTGTGCAACGTTAGGTGTAATTGGCGTTGTTAAAGGTGTCAAATTTGTTGTAGGAAAGGTTAAGAACAAAACTTCAAATGAAGCACAAGAAGAAACAGCAGAAAAAGTTGAAGGCGAAGTTGAATAATTTAAAATTATTATTCAGGTAAGAGTGTTGGTAATATACTAGCACTCTTATTTTTTTGCTAGGGAGAACATTATGGACGAAAAAAAAGACAGCAAAAGCACACAGAAGAAGCAGTCTGTGGTAAAAGGTGCTACTACAGCAAAAAAGAAATCAAAAGCAAGAGCCTTGGCTGACAATCTTATTACTAATGAAATAAATGGTATCAAAGATCATGTATTATTTGATATATTTATTCCGACTTTTAGAGATTTTATTCATGAAGCAGCTGTATCAGCTATTGATATGTTGCTATATGGTTCGTCTGGCAGTCGCGGAAATATAAGAAAACCACCAAGAACTACAAATTCAGTATCTTTTAATAATACAAGTTACTATTCAAATTATACAAACTACAGAAATTATGCACAACCACAAAGAATGGTAGCAAATTCTTCTAATAATCGTACTAGGGATGTGCTTGAAATCGAGTATGAATTAATGGATGATGCAAATTATGTTTTACATAACTTAAACGAAGCTATAGATGAATATGGTATTGCATCAGTTAGTGATTATTACGAGCTTTCAAATATGCCATCTAATTGGTCCGATAATGAATGGGGTTGGTATGATGTCAGTATGGCAAGGGTAAAACCTAGAAATGGTCGTTGGATTATCACAGGGTTATCAAAGCCAATATATTTAAATAAAAATTAAAGGGGTATGCCATATGGGTATGAGACTTGAAACTATGAGGGGTAAAATTGCAGAATGCTATCCTGGTAAAGCTTGGCAAAATAGGGTTGCTAATATGAGCCCTAGCCAGGTATTTGCAATTTTTAAAAAATTTGAAAAAGACGGAAGATTTAAACGTCTTAAACAAAAACCTAAGTATAAACAGTTAACAATCTGGGATATTTACCCGGAAGAAAGGAAAATATTATGAGTAACTTTAAACTTAAATTACAGGATAAAGCTCCTGAATTATTATCTATCGGCGGTATTGCCGGATTTGTTGTGGCCACTGTGTTAGCATGCCGTGCAACTTGGAAATCAAAGGATAAAATTGAAGAATGCAAAGAGGTGTGTGCAGAACTTGAATCTGATGTGGCTAATCAAGTAGTAGATGTCGAAACTGCAAAGAGATGTAAGAAAGAAATCGTTGTAAAAACAGCTGCAGTAACAGCAAAAGAATTTTTACCAGCAGCCATTGTTATGACAGCATCTATTTATTGTTCTGTTAAATCAAACAAATTACATAGTAATCGTACAGCAGCGGCTACGGCAGCAGTAGCTACATTAAGCAATATGTTTGAACGTTATCGTCGAAATGTTATTGCAGATCAAGGCGCTGAGAAAGATCTCGAATATCGTTTAGGTTCAAAAAACGAAGTTGTCGAACGTGAGTATGTTGACGAAAATGGAAAAAAGAAAAAATCAAAAGAAACAATTAAAGTTATTGATCCCAATGATTTTACAAATGATTCTTTTTGTAAGGTCTTTGATGCTTCTAGTGGTTTTTATGAAGATAGTGCCGAATATAACATTAGTTTTCTTAAAGCAAAAGAGAAAGAATTAAACAGGCAATTGAAAAGAAAGGGTTATTTGTTTTTGAATGATGTACTCGAATCTATTGATTTGCCTGCTATGGCAGCTGGTCAATTTATGGGATGGTTACATGAAAAAGATAATCGTCTTAATGGCCCTAATTCATTTAGTTTCAATATGATTAATGATTATAATCATAGAACTTTAAATGGATATGAACCTGTTGTTATATTAAATCTTAAACCGGATGGCAATATTTATAGTTTATTATATAAAACACCTGACCAGGAGATGCCGTTGTTAAATCGTTAAGGGAGAACTTATTTATATTATGAAAACAAATAAAATATCTAGAGTGTTGGTAGGAGCGTCATTTATTATATTTGGCGCTCTTTTTGGTTCTAATTATATTTATGGTAATAGTAACATAATATATGAAGAATCTAAGGCAAATGTAGCAGAATTTTATAGTTCATACGCACATGTCGATGGTACTCTAGATTCAACATTGGTAGCAGATGAAATTGTAGAAGTGGCAGCAGCCGAACCAGTAAAAATTGTAGAATCTTGTGAAATGGATGCTGAATTACAGAACTGGTTATATGACTATTGTAATACACAAAATACTGACCCATATTTGATTATGGCGATGTGTCATCATGAAAGCCGATGCAAAAATGATGCTATTTCTAGCTGTGGATGTATTGGTATGATGCAATTAAGCCCATGGTATTATGATTGGATATTATATTCTTTTGGATTTGAAAACCCTGATTGGTATAATCCTCAGCATAATATTATGACTGGCATTGTTATAATAAACAACCTTATTAATGCTGGAAATGGCATAGAATGGGCTTTAGCAGCGTATAATGGCGGGGGTGCATATGCAGATGCTGGTAATGGATTGGATTATGCACAGATGATTTTAGAAACTACCGAATTATATCGATCTGAAGCCATAAAATAATTAGGAGGCACAAATGAATAAAGGAGCAATTATATTTTTTCTAGGTGCTTTAACTGGTGCAGCAGCAGGTGTACTATTTACAAAAAAGCATTATGAAAAAGTAGCAGAAGATGCAATGCAAGAATATGCAGACCATTATTTTGCTAAAGAAGAAGAAGTTAACAAAGTATTAAAACAACTCAATGGCGAGGAAGTTGAAGATGCAAAAAAAGAAAAAGTAAAAAAGAAAAAAGAAAAGCAACTAAATTATGATGACTATGAAATGCAAGCATATGATCCCTACAAAACCAACTATAACAAAGTAAAGAAAGATGTTAAGCCAAAACAAAAAGCAATCAGATCACCTTTTATTATATCTAGTGATGAGTATGATAATGCCATCCCAGACTATGATAAAGTATCTTTAGTATATTTTGCAGGTAGTCAGATATTTATGGAGCAGGACAGCGGAGATATTTATGAAAATGGTGATGTTCAGCTTGACATGGAAAACAATATTATAGGAAACAATGAGTTCAGTTCTACAGGTGATATTATATTTATCAGAAATGAAGATGCTGAAATTGACTTTTCTATTATATTTGATGATAGGGATTATGAGACTTTTCAGGCAGACGCTGACATATTAAATAATAAAGAAGATAATATAGAGATTAGTTAATATGGTCGACGATTCATTATATTTTGAATGGCTAAAATCAATTGTGACTGATAAATTAAAGAATAAATTTTATAATAATTTATTTGAGTATTTGTTTAATGTTGATATGCTTTGTATTTTACCTATGGATAATAATTTTATAGAACATGGTATTATGCTTAGAAAAAAGTATATTCAACTTAATCATGCTAATTTATCAGCCGAATTGATTTTTAGATCGTGCAGCGTCTTAGAATTTTTAGTTGCTTTAAGTATTGCAGCGGAAGATGTAATGGTAGATGATATGTATGGTGACCGTACCCCGCAATGGTTTTGGACTATGTTAAATAATTTAGGACTAAATAATATGGATGACGGCCGCTTTGAATCCGACCATGTATGTTATATTTTAGATGTTTTTATGAATAGAAAATTTAACGACGATGGAAGCGGTGGTAATATTATTATATTACACGACACTAATCAAAGTTTAAGAACTATTCCT
>JAEEGH010019559.1_pt1 | contig 14190 bp, 6 predicted proteins | sample 9134181 | NCBI WGS metagenome assembly JAEEGH01 (sample SAMN16246544, study PRJNA631951) | gut metagenome | biome: gut microbiome; feature: rumen; material: DP-attached | host: Bos | place: Iran: Karaj | collected 2018-10 | reverse complement strand
TTTATCGACATTTTTTTGACGGAATAATTATCGGCTTTTATTCCCTATATATCCCAGCCGCGTCCTCGTGCCACTGCCGCATTTCATCGGCCAACCATTGCGGTTCAAGCACTTTCAGCCATGCGCCTCGCGAAAGCAGTTGTCCCTTGAAGTCGGTGGTGGGGCGCAAAATGAGTTCATAGTCGGCAAAATCATGTTGCTCATCGCAATGGATTTCCTTTTGCGCGTGGTGAAGGGGCAAGTCAAGGAGATAACGCGGGTGTTTTCATAATTCACTCATTTTGTTCATTCTACAAAGCCCTGAAATCGCAGATTCGACGAAGTCAAAGGGCGGCCCTATTCAATCGGGGATTTCAATCCCCGCGTTTCACGCCGCCTCACTTCCAAAACCGCAAGACCACAATCTCGCCCAACAGAGCCAACAGCGCAATCAAAGCAAAGAGTTTCCATTGCGAGGATTGCCGCGCCATAGCTTCCACCCAGTCGTCGGTGGCCAAATCGGTGGTGTCAAGGACAGCGGCCACGTTGAAACCGGCTTTTTCGAACTCCAGCTCGATGTCGTCGCGGTCAATGAAGTCCATGCGCGACTCCACACGGCTCTTGTTCCAAGCCGTCACACGGTTCAGGGTGTCGTTGACGAGCAGTTCGTAGAAGCCCGCCGAAGGCAGGTTGTCGTTGAGATAGAGGTAAACCTTGTTGTTCCTCACCTCTGAGGAAGGCATCAGCTCAAAGCTGCGGTCGGCGTTGGCGAAGAGGAACCGACGGTCACCCACAAGTCCAATGTCGTTCAAAACCAACATTTTGTCTGTGCCGATGGTATACGAAATCCGTCCTGCCTGCGCACCCAGCAAGGCTGTCTTGACCATGGTCGGGACGAAAAGTGCATTGTCGGCCAAGTCGCTCCAAGCAGGACTCAAACCCGTGGCAAAAATGAAGGCTTGCCCCTTCCCTACTTGTTCCGAAAGCAGCAAAGGATCGGCGTTTTGCAAGGTCAGCAATGTGGCAGGTATGCCATTGGATTTCAGTCGGATATGGCGTTTTACTTTAGGCAAATCGGGATGCTGCGGCAGGTCGAGTATCATGTCGCTGAAAAAGGCGTGTTGAAGGGCCAGGTCTTCCGTCGCCGTGGCGTTGGTGTCGACTTCCATCAAAGTAAGTCCCAGTCTTCCATACAAATAGCTGTTGTTTTTCGGATTGTCCAAAGCAGGAAACACCACGAGGCTCGCCCCTTCGGAAACGGCATCCAAAAGGGTCTGTTGTAGGGTTTCATTGAGGTTGGCGGTCTCGTTCACGATGAGCAACTGCGCCTGCGAAAGGGCACTCAAATCGAAGCGCGAAGGCTCCATCAGCGTATAGTGGAATTGCTCGTCATCGTCGAAAACCAAGGAACCATACGGGCTCTCGCTGCCCAATTCGACCACGTTGAGCTTGTTTTTCACGCTCAAAACGAAATCGTAAGCATCGTCGAAAGTGATGGGATGGTCGGTCAAACTGACGCTGCAGCGTTGCTCACCCGTGCCGTCCACCACAAACTGCATCTCGATTTCGACCTCGCCGTTCTTCTCCAAGTCAACCGTGGTGGAGGCCGCCATTGCGCCATTCATCGTGAAGCTGACGGGCAAGCCTTTCACTTCCTTATCGCCTTGATTGACAATGCGCACGTTGAGGTCGTTGGTCAGTCCAGGTTGCACGATGGGCGAACTGAGCCATACCGAATCGATGTAGAGGTTGCTCTTGTATTCAGGCACCATCGGGACGACAACCACTTGCAGGGCTGTATCGGCCTTAGCTGCCGAAAGGTCAAATGTATTACGCTGGAAATCAGAATACAGAAACAATGTCGAACTATTGAAACCATGCTGCTTGGCCAACATCTCGAAGCGGTCGATGACCTCGCCCATATCGGCAGGCGGACCGTCGGGATTCATGCGGTCGAGCTGGTCTAGCATCTCCTCCTGGTTCATCGGGTATTCGTTCTGAACCTCGAAGCTGTTGGTCATCAGCAGGTAACGGTTCGAGGGGTTGAGCTTGTGCACCAAATCCCGCGCCGACTGCCGTGCATCCTCAATCAAAGTCGTGCGTTGCGACTGTCCCTTCATGCTCATGGAGTTGTCGACATACACGCCGATGAGGTTGTCCGACGTGTTGACATTCAGCTGTTTCTCAGGATGATACGGGAAAGCAAACGCCAACACCAAAGCCGCAATGAAGAGGCAACGCAACAGCAATGTCACCAAATACTTCAGTTTCCGCGTCTTGGCATTCTCCTGCTGAATGGAGCGCAGTACGGCGGTATTGCTGAAATACACCAACTTGTGCCGCCTGAAGTTGAACAAGTGGATGAGGATGGGAATCAGCAGGGCGAACAGGCCCCATAGCATATTCGGATAAAGGAAACGCATCGGTCAATTCATTTCGAGGCGCAAAAATACGAAATCTTTGTCAATACCCGAATAAATGTCTACCGCTACCACGTCGGCGGTAACGGTCGTTCGAGAATGAGGCACAGGCATCCTTAAGCTTTGCCTTTAGCGGGATGGCAATGCCCAAACTGACCTCCAAGCCTTGCGGCAAACGGTTTCCGCTAATCTGGTAAGCGTTCACATTGACCGCTTGTGCCGTTCCGTTTTTCTCGTAACGCGAATAGCTGTCAAGAAAACCTTGATGGAACGATGCACTGAGTTTCAGCAAAATATCCTGATTTCCCAAGGACAACTTGCTACGGATGCCCAATCCAGCAAAGGCTCCGGCATGTATCAAATTCATGTTGGCACTGTCGACGGCTACGGTTTCATCAAGCACAATGGGAGCCGTCCTATCCAAATGAATCTTGCCAAACAAACACATTCCAGCCTCCGCCCCCACCATCACAAAAGGCTGAAAATACGGCTTCATTTCCCAACAAAACTCCAAAGGAAGCCGCAAATCCACATTGGAGGTCGCAATCGTATAATGGACTTGCGCCCCCGAATTGGCGTGTACATATTTCATGTCCGTGCCGCGCTGTACATACACGACTTCCGGCGATAAATAGGCGAATTCCATGATGGGAATGTCCACAAACAAACCTCCCGTCGGGGTGAAAACAAAGGATTGAGGCAGGCGCATCAAGGCGGGATTCTTGAAATACAACATCCTCGGCATATTCACGCCACCCTTTATGCCTAAAGCAATAGACCTGTCCATTGGCTTGTTTTGGCTCATTTGGGCAAAGATTCCGGTGCTGCAAGCCAACAAAATGCTCAATATCAAAACGTATTTCTTCATTGCTAAACTCTTTTATGGCCAAGGCCAAACACATCTTTCGGCCAAACCGTCGCCGTCCTTGTAAAAGTAATACGTGCCCGGCGTTTGGGCTTGATTGCCTTCCGACTCCAACACGACGAAAGCCATGCGGAAATTGGAAAGTCCGCCTTGTGCCCAAGTGCCACATAGGATGACACCGCGCTTCACATGCGAGTCCGTACTAACGACCTTGTCTTCAACAAAATACACCGTAAAATCATTGTTGTTTCCCATAATGTATGCGGTATCGGTGCGCTGTTCGGTGGATTCGGCGAGCTCCACCACGACAATGCCGTTGTGCTGCTTGCTGAAACGCATATAGACATCGGGATAGGCAATCGGCGAGGTTACGTTATAAAGATTGGTCTTGACCAACAAGTTGGCATGGACAACATACGCATCTTCCGGTACGCTGTCGGGAACGGCTATGCTGACAGGAACGGCACCCGTAGGAATCCCCTGAAACATCGTCTCAAACTTGCCCTGCAGCGTGTCCGGAATCAACGAATTGATGTCGCGAACATAGTCCTCCGTCCCAATGAGGGCGACGGTTTTGCCCAAGTTTTCCTTGATGCAGGAACTCAATACCATGCCGCTTGTCAGCAATAGACAAAAGCCCAATATGATTCTCTTTCTTTTCATTTTCAATCCTTTATTCAATGACCACTTTTTTGGCAACCGTGCCCGCTTTCCCGTTGGCCACAATGAAATAGATGCCCCTGCGACCACTCAAGTTGTACTGCATCGCCTTGGATTCCATATCATTGTAGGTCACAAAGCTGTCCATCAAGTTGCCCATCACATCATACACCTTGACCTCCACCTTGCCTTCCATGCGCTCGAAACGCAGCTCCATGGCGCCGTTGTTGGGGTTGGGGACAACATCAAAGCCGAACCTTGCCGTTTCCTGTTCGCCGACGCCGAAGAACGACGACTTGAGGTAGAACCTTCGCGTGATGCTGTAAGGCTGGCAGTGGTGGTTGTAAATGGTGCAACTCAGCTCTGCCGCCGTGTTGTCGTGCTCGGCGACATACACCCTACAATAACGTCTTTCGGGCTCGTTTTGGTATTCAGCGGGGTCAGGCTCAATCAGCCACGATTCCTTGCTGATGCGCCACACGCACGAGTCCCAACCATTGAAGTGGCCGAGCGAGTCCTCCACGAAGAAGTCGTACTGGAACGAGAAAAACTCCGTGTTGGTGATGACGGCAAGGGTGTCGCCGTTTTGATAATAGTCGTCCTCCGTATAAGCGATTATCGGCGTGGGCGTGTATTGCATGTTGCTGATGTGCAGGTTGACCTCATAGAGGCATCCATCGGGTGTCAGGCCCGAAAGCAAAGTGTCGCAGTTCTTGGTGAAATAGAGCATTTCGCCAAACCACGGGAGAGATATAGTGTCACATTCGCCAACATATTCCATGGTTTCTTGGGTACTCGACTCGTTGATGGTCAGGTTGAGGACAAAGGTACTGTCGCACACAACATTACCAAATTCTTGCAGGAAGGATTTTGTGATCACATGGTTGCCAATCTCAGTGTAGGTCTCTCCAGTAATCGGCCAATAATACTCGTCGCAAACAATGACGGGCGGCAGCTCTTCATAGAACTCTTGGTGGAACTTCAAGTTCAGACGGTACTTGAAGTCGCAGCCGCCTTCCGGGTCGGGAACGATGGCTTCATCGTAAGTGTCGGCAAAATACTCCACGTTGTTCTTATCCCATTTGAAATACGGCGTTTCGTCGTGTCCATAGCAGATGTATTCGTACTGAACAGGCGGCATTTGGTATTCATCAACGCTCAGCATGAGTTTTTCCACCTTCAGGCAGCCGTGGTTGTCGATGGTGTCGAAATAGCCTATGTCGCCGTCATTGCTGTACCATTCGCCGTGGAAATTGTAGGATTGCCCGATACAAATGCTCGCATCGACTATCGTGGTGTCGTTGGGCGGATAGACGGTGAGGTGAAGGCGCACAATGCTGTCGCAACCGTGGATGGAATAGTCGGTATAGGCCACATCGCAGTTCGTGGTGTAGTCGGTGCCATAGAATGTGTAACTCTCGCCGTCGCAAATGAAGGCCGTGACGGTTGTCTCGTCGTAGGTCGGCCAATTGCCGAGATGCAGGTAGATGGTCTTGTCGCAGCCGAATTGGGTTGGCTCGTGGTGCTCATACACGCCTGGTTCGCTCACTTCTTCGCCGTAGAAGTTGTACACCGAGCCACTGCAAATGGTCTCGATGACGGTTTCCTCCTCGTTAGGATGCACCACAATGCTAACGCTGACGTTTTGCGAAGTGCCCCAGCTGTTGTCGGTGATGTGGCAAGTATAAGTCGTAGTGCCCACAGGCGGGGTTGCCACCGGATGCTGAATGTTGGCGTTGTTCAAACTGTTGGCAGGTGTCCAACTGTAGCTGTAGTTGCCGCTACCGCCCGTTGGCAGGGCATGAAGCGTGGTCGATTCGCCTTCGCAAAGCTCCGAGTCGTCGGCGGTGGCGGTGGCACTCATGGAGCCCACATAGACCGTGCAGGTCGGGGCACCTACCAGCACCAACTCGCGGAAGGAGATGTCGTCCAAGCCGAAGTCGTTGCCATCGCCATTGGTGTTTTGGTTCAGGATGGTAATGGTGGCTGTAGTGGCTGAGCCACTGTACCAAAGCTCATAGAATTGCTCCCAAATCATCGTCGTTGCCGGAGCCGAAAACACGCTGCCCAACTGTGTGCCGTTGATGCTGAACTGGAGCAAGGCCATTTGGCCGGCCACACCCGCCAAGGTACAGGCCCAAGTCGAGAAAGCGTACCATTTGTTGGGGGTCACGCTGATTTGCTCCGTCCACACGTTGGTGCCCGGACTGATGGAACCGTTGACCATCATGAAGTTGCCGTTGTCGCCGTGGCCATAGCCGTGGAAATTCTCATGGTGCAGGCTGGCGTCGGAGTCGACGTAATAGGTGCCTTCGTTCCAAAGGTTGGAATTGTATTCGTAGGCCGAGGTGAAGCCCGTGTTGCCTTGGCTGAAGTCGCCGTTCACCACGCTTTCCGCGCCTGGGGCATAGCCCTCGCAAGTGTAGGTGGTGGTCACCGTGGGCGACGCTACCGTGACGGGGCCCTCGGTGGTCGACAAGCCCGTAGCCGGCGACCATTGGTAATAGGTGGCTCCCGAAGCAGTGAGTGTCACCGAACCTCCAGGCTGAATGTTTGCGGATGGCGGCGTGATGACCACAGGCTGGGCAAAGGCGCACACCACGGAAAAAACCAAAAGGAAACTGAAGAAAAACCTAATTCTCATGGCGGTCAACATTTGGTGGCAAAGTTAGCAATTATTTCCTTGCTCTCTCCTTTTTTGTGAATTATCTGCACAGAACCAAGCGTTTTTTCACCATTCCGTATGCCGTTTCAATCTCCAGCAGATAAACCGACGGCGTATAACCGTTGAGGTTCAGGATGATGTTGTCAGAACGGAGGCCTTCGCGCTTTTCAAGCACCTGCCCCATCATGTTGGTCAGCCGTATGCTTTCCATGCCCTCGGCTTCAATGGTCACGGTGCCTCGCGTCGGGTTGGGGAAAACACGGACTTCGTCCTGCCAGTCGTCCACGCCATAGAACGTGGCATTGATTTCGAAAGAGCGTTCCATCTCGCCACAATCCTCCACATTGAAATGGGCGGTCAGGAAGGCCGTCACTGGCGTCGTGACCAAGATACGGCAGAAATCGATGCCCGTTTCCACAATCTGCCAATCCGAATTGGACAGCGACCAAGTGACCTGTCCCGACAGACCCTCCATGTCAATCTCATAGCGATAAACACCGCTGATCAAACTTGAGGTCACATACACAGAGGTGTTGCCGCTGATGGTTCCCATTTGTTCGGAGTCCTTCACGGTCAGATTCAGCAGTTGGATTGAGCTGATACAACCGTTTTGTGCGAACAAGGTATCATGAGGAATTTCGTAGATGCCTGGCCCGTAGGTAACGCCATGGAAGGTGTAGGAGTTGCACGCCCGAACCGGTTCGTCAGGAAGGGTTTCCGCTTGGACAAAGGTCACATTCAAGAAGACGGTGCTGTCGCAGCCGGAAGGCGTTTGGAAAGTGTATGACGCTTGCCCGTCCTCGTTAAAATAATGGCCATTCCAGGTGAAAGGCTCGCAGACCAAAGTGTCCGCAGGCGGCATCACTATCTCAGGGGCGAGACTGAAATGCAGCGTCACGATGCTGTCGCAACCTTGCGACGAGACAAAGGTGTGTTGATAGTCGCCTTCAGCCACGCAATAGTGCTCATGCCACCACATAGGTTGGCACGAAACCACACTCTCCTCCCCCGAAAGCGGAGGAATGATGGTCAGATTGTAGAAAATGATGCTGTCGCAATGGGTCACATTGGTTTGCAGCGAGTCGTACAACACGGCATCCGCATAATAAGGCACGCCGTGCCATTCAAAACCGCTACATTCTATCATGCCGCCTCCGTCGATAAGGGTGTCGTGGCCCAAGGTCAGTTCGAGATAATACCAAGTGTCGCAGTCTTCAGGAGTTACGGCGGGAACAAACACAGAGTCGCGCTGGGTCTCGTAATAGACATGTCCAGGGTTCATTTCCCAAACGTAGGAACCGCAGGCCACCCTATTGTGCGTGAACGAGGAATACTCGTCGAAATTGAGGTTCAGCTCTACAATGCTGTCGCAGCCATTCACGTTTGTGAGCGTATCCCAGGCATATTGGGTCTGCTCCATGCGATGGAAGATGCGGCCATGCCACTCATGCTCTTCATGGCAAGAGGTAATCGGTTCCACCACATAATTACTGTAATTGATGACCACAGGCTGGTGGATGACATGGAAGCAAGGTTCAAACTCTTCGTATTCAACCACTTGAGTTTCAGTAATCACCTCGCCGGAAGGCAGTTGGTAGGCATCGCAGGCCGTGATGGTTTCCAACCACTGGTCTTCAGCCGAAAGCACCGTGATGGGCACAGGTCCGAGGATGTCGTTGCCACAAGAATTGTGCGCATAGAAACGGATCCAGCAGCCGTTGTGCGACATTTGCATCAGCATCTCAGGATTGATGCCGGTGTAGGTCCCGTTTTGGGCATTGGCCATCTGCCATTCCGAAATGCGGTCGTTGACATCAGTGTTCCTCCATTCGACATCGACCTCCGGCAAGTCCAAGGGGTTGTTTTCGCAGACTTGGAACGCGCTCAGCTGACCCTCAATCACGGGCGTATCGTTCACATTGAACGGCACCGTATTGCTGAAGGTGGAGTCACACTCGTTGATGACCACGAAACGCAAATAATAGCTGCCATAATCCAAATGGTATGTGGCCGGGTCGAAAGGATGGAAAGGACCATTGGGCGAAGCCGCATAATCCCATCTTTGGGTGCCGCCTTCGGTATGGTTCATCTGGTAAGGTGGTGTCGTCACCATCAGCGGACTGCCCGAGCACACATCCGCAGGTGCCTGCAAATTGTCCGAAATGGTAGGCGCATTGTTGATGGTCAGAATCAAGGTGTAAATGCTGTCGCAGATGAGCGGGTCGCTGCTATCGTAGGTATACGTATCGGTGCATGAAGCGTAATAGGTTTGCCCGTTCTTCGGCCAGGTGAACATCTCACATGCCGTAAAGCTCTGTGTCTCAGTATAGGCTTCACTCAAGGTAAAGTTCCACGACACCTGAATGGTGCAGTTGTTCGGCGTAATGGAATCGGCCACGTAAACGCCATTTTGGTCGCACAACACGCCATGATGGTAGATGACATCGCAAGCGGTTATCTCGCCCTCGTCGATGGGGTCGGTGGAATACACTGTCACCTGCACGTTGTTGGTCGAATAGGCCGTACCACAGCCATTGACGGCCTTATAGCGGATATTGCAGCCATTGTAGGCAAAGGGGATGTTATTGTTGGGCAAGGGCTGCCAAGTGCCGTTGATTTGGATTTCCCAGCCCTCGAAATGGGTATTGGGGTTGTTGTCCCTCCAAGTAACTTGAGGGGCGGTCAAAGCGAAGGCTTGGCCTGCGCAAATGCCTGCCGGAGCGGTGATGGCACCCACCAAAGGCTCATCGTTCACCGTAATCTGAACAGGAGTGCTATACGTTTCACCACAGTCGTTTACAGCGAAATAACGAATCCAATACTGGTTGTAGGTATAAGGCACATTATTGTTGTTGAATGGGCTATAAGTGCCGTTTTGCGTGGCCGCAATCTGCCAGCCTTGGTCGGTGATGGTGGAACCGTTGTTTTGAATGGTCGGCGTGTTCAGGGTAAAGCTGCTGCCTGCGCAAATGGCATCTGGCGGAGTGGGTGTAGCTATCGTAGGCTCGTCATACACATGGATTTGCACCGCATTGCTGACATCGCTGCCGCAGTCGTTGCTCACCTTGTAATGCAGATACCAGTTGTTGTAAGTGACCGGCACATTCTGGATGCTGAAAGATTGGTAATTTCCCGTCTGGTTTTGGCAGATTTCCCATATACCCGTACCGTTTCCGTCGTAGGTTGGTGGCGTCACATTTAAGTTGTCTCCAGCGCAGATGGCTTCAGGGGCCTGCAAGGTACCTGTGACATCGGGAGCGACATTCACCGTCAACAGGCGGGCGGGACTGCTGTAGACAAAACCGCAGCTGCCCTCTATCATATAGCGGATATACCAGCCGTTGTAGGTGGCAGGTATATTGTTCAGGCTGAAAGCGTTGTAGTCCCCGTTTTCGGTCGGCGAGGCCACCCAGCCTTGACTGAGGATCTGGGAGCCGTTGGCGTTATAGGCTGGAGCCGTCAAGGTTAAGCTTTGTCCTGCGCAAATGGGCTGGATTTGAGGCGTTTGCCCCGAAAAAGTCGGTCCGTTGGTCACGGTGATTTGCACAGCATTGCTGTGGCCTTCGCCACAGTCGTTGGAGGCCGAATAGCGCACCCACTTGCCGTTCATCGAAAGCGGGATATTGGTCGGGTCATTAAGTGTCTGGAAAGGACCATTCTGTGATGAGCCATATTCCCAATGCCCTGTTGCACTTGGATTCACCGAAGGCGTTTGTATACCCAATGCACCTCCAGCGCAAATCGGGCCTGGTGCGGAGATGTTGGCCACCACAGGTGCCTGTCCCACCGTGATGAAAACCCACGCTTCATCGTAAATGCCCTGGTTATTAAAACCCACACGGTACTTCAACTGGTCGGTCCCAGAAAATGTCGCATCGTTAAAAATATATTCGATTTTCTTGTTGGAAAGTACCGTTGCCTCGCCATGCAAAGGCTGTTGGAGTATTTGAACGGAGGCCGTCTGTATGCCAGGAGAAATGATGTCATTGTCCAGCACTGGAATCTCCACGGGAGTCCATATACAGGCCAACGGCCAAGTGTCATTATTCGCGGTGACGCTGTAGGTTTCATCGGGGACGAAGGAAATGTCGTCGAGGCAGAAATCGTCGCCCAAACCCTCGTTTCCCGTATAGGTGTCATAAATCTCAATCACCGCTTGCGTGGCATTGCCGCTGTTCCATTTCGTACCGTTGTTGTTCCAATCATGCCAATCGTTGTTTTGGGGCAGCGTATTGACCCCACCGAAATTGGTTCCATTGATTTTCACTTGCAATTTGGAAGGATAGATCTGCCCGTATAGGACCCTGTTCAGGTTCACGTATCGGTAAGAAAGCGTGTAATTGGTTTGTGCCGTGACGTTCACCGTCTGCCTCCACACCACTTTGGTCGGATTGGAATTCCCGCCAAAACCGTTCACAATCATGTATTTCCCGTGTGAATTACTCGGGTTGGGCCAGCCTTGTCCGCCGCCATGTCCGCTGGTTGTGGTATTGATGACATAATGGCCATATTCCACCACATAGTTCGCATTCACACGTGTATAATCCGTGGAAGACGGGGCTGTAATTGCGCCATAAATGTTGTAGTCCTCAAAATCGCCGTTCACGATGACATTTTGCGCCGATGCCGTTTTTGCCATCGCCCACATGAGAAACGGTAAAGCGACAAAAAGGCTTATCCTTGTAAGGTTCATTGTTCTTGCCATGATAGTTCAGTTTTTTGCATATTAAACGCAAAAATAAACAAAAAACATACCAATCGAAGAAAAAAAGTTCGTCTACAGGCGTTTTCCATCCAAAACGGCCTCTTTCAGGGTGTCGTTCTCGTAGGTCAACTTCAGGGAAAAGAAAGGTCGATGCTCGTCAATCAGCCTCAAAAACAGCTTGTCGCCTTCCCATGAAGGCAGTTCGATAAGCCGCTGTTTGTCAATCCATTCGAGGTCGCCCTCGTTGCAGTCGATGGGGTCGCCAGTCCAGTCGGTGCAGACGAAAATGTGCATCTGCTCGGCGGGCCAGATGTTGTGCACGAAGGTGACGATGCCGCAGTAGCGCCAAGCCGTGACGGTGAAGCCCGTTTCTTCGCGCACCTCGCGCCTCATGCAGTCTTCGGGGCTCTCCCCTTCCTCGAACTTGCCGCCCACGCCAATCCATTTGTCGTGGTTCTCGTCGTTCTCTTTCTTGGTGCGGTGCAGCATGAGGTATTGGCTGCCGCGCTCAAGGTAACATTGGGTGGTTTGTTTCATAGGGCAGCAAAAGTACGCTTTTTTCCCCAATCACGGCGCCACCCGAGTGAAAACAACGCTGTCGCCTTCACTCAAAGCCTTCACGAACACGGCTGTGCAAGGCGGAACGGGCACGGTGCTCGGGATGGCCTCGGGATTGATGTCCGTGCCGTTTGCACTTAGTACATAATACGCCCTGTCGAGATAGGCCTCGCAGGGGAACGGGTTGCCTACAAGGTTCCAACACTTGCGGCTGTCGGTGGGGTCATACTCCAGCGCGATTTCGCCGCTGCCGTCGTAAGGCGTTCCTGTGAAAACAAGGGTGGTGTTCTCGTGGCTGGCATAGAGGTAGCCCTTGCCGTTGGTCAACACGAACCCATTGGCCTTGTGGTTCTCCCATTCGTTGCCTTGACCCGACGGGTTGAAGCGGTAAAGGTCGTATTCGTTGGTGAGGAAGCCGTTCTCAGCCGTGGGCGTGACGGCCTCCACCACGGGCGAGGCAATGAGATAGTAGCCGCCTGCGCCTGTGCCGTAGCCGGTGATGTCCTTGGTGAAGGTTGTGCCTTCCAAGGTGGTGAAGTAGGCACTCGCGCTCCACTCGGTGGCCTCGCCGTCGCAAAAGCCTTGCACTTGCCACTCGTATGGCGTGTTGGGTTGCAGACTGCTGAGGAAGCCCTCCTCCGAGTCCCATTCGCCAGTGGGTACCCAATCGTCGATAATGATGTCGTCCAAATAAACACAGTATGAACAATCGCCGTAATAATGGAAGGCAACGTATTTCACGTCGGCGGGAAGCGCAAGCGTACATTCCTGCCATGACGAGCCTAATGCGACCTCGGTCCAAGTGAATACGCCTTCTGTCTCCACGTCGTTGGTGGTGGTGGAATAACCCACTTGAAGACTTTCGACAGCGTCGTTGTATTTCCTGTGATAGAATTTCAGCGTACCTGTCACTGACAGTTCGGGAGAAACCAAGTATTGGTCGTAGGCTTCCTCTGAACCTATACCGGAGTAGGACGAGAACCTGAAGGCTTTCTCGCCGCCATGTACAGGCGAGTATGCCCATTCGTCTCCAAAGGCAAAAATTCCGGCGGGATGCTCTCCGTTGCCTCCGATGCCGTTAACGATGTTTTTGCTGATGAAAGTCCAGTTGCCCGGGGCGATGACGTCTTCACCTTCAAAGTCTTCGGAGAAGGGATCTTGCACTGCCGTTCTGTACCGCACGTTGTAACTGTCGCTGAAGCCCGTCCACGCCAAGGTTGCACCCGTCGCCGTGACGCTGCTTGCCGCCATGTTGAAAGGCGCGGGGCAGACCTCATAGGTGGTGAACGTGATGGACTCGCTCCAGTTCTCGTAGCCCGCGCAGTTGCTCTTCACCTGCACCTCATACAGGGTTTCGGGCATGAGGTCGGTGAGCGTGTGGGGGCTTTCGGCCTCGCTGACGGTAATCCATTCGTGTTCGACGTAGAAGTTTGTGACGATGTCGTCCAAGCCCACGCCGTGGCCGCAGTGGTCGGTGCAACGGAAGCCGATTTGGTAGTTATTGGCAAGGCCGGTCAGGGTAACGGTTTGGTTCGTCCATGCTTCGTGGTTCACTGTGGTGCTCCACAGTTCGTTCCATTCGCCTTCGTTGCCGATGCGGTAGCAAACGGCCAACTCGTCGGTGACATTGCCCCGCTTCCGGTTGATGTACCAGAAGGAGAGTGTCAGGTTGGTTTGTCCGGTCAGGTTGAAGGCGGGAGTGACAAAATAGGTCACTGCGTCCAAATAGCCGTGTGTGATGAGAGCGTTGTAATGGCCGCTGTGGGCGCCGATTGAGCCGTCGCCAACGCTGGTGTGGTAGTCGCCAACGCCGATGCGCCAAGTCTTGATTGGGTCTGTGTTGTCGCCCTCAATGCTCCAGCCTTGGGGCATCGTGCCTTTCTCGAAGCCTTCGCCGAAGGAACGGGGAACCTCGCGGTAGCGCAGCGCGTAGCTGTCGCAAGCACCCTTCCAAGTGATGTCGGCGGTATGGTTCGTGATGTTGACGGCGGCAATGTCGTAGGGCGAAAAAAATGCGGGATTGATGGAAACCGTCACGTCATCGATGTCGCAAATCATGTAGGTTGCGGTCCACTTGAACACCAAACGCTGCGCCGTTGCGGGCACGTTTTCCAAAACCGTGCTGCGTTGCACGAGACTGGAGAAGTTGTGGTTGTTGTAGTTTGCAATGACCGTAAAGCTGCTATAGTTGTCGTCCTCGGCAGTGATGTAGCCCAACTGGAGTTGGCCTGCATAGTTGCTTTGACCGCTCACGTATCCCGTTCTCATCCAGAAACTGATTTGCAGTTGGTTGAGAGGATTGCTGAACTCAGGCAGGATGGCGTAGTTGTCGCCATTG
>JAEEGH010019558.1_pt1 | contig 14190 bp, 9 predicted proteins | sample 9134181 | NCBI WGS metagenome assembly JAEEGH01 (sample SAMN16246544, study PRJNA631951) | gut metagenome | biome: gut microbiome; feature: rumen; material: DP-attached | host: Bos | place: Iran: Karaj | collected 2018-10 | reverse complement strand
CAGGCTTCGTGCACATGCTGGCGTCGGTCACCTCGATTCCGACACCGTCCGACGCCTCCCAGCTCCTGCAGTTCGAAGGCGGCGCAGGGGCCGACATCGCCTCGTTGACGCCGGCTGCCAAATGCCCGGACGATTTCGATGCTTTCTGGGCGCGTCAGCGCGCGCTGCTTGACACCGTGCCGCTTGATGCCGAAGTCCGCCCATGGCCTGGCATCTGCTTCCCAGATGGTGTAAAGATTCCCGAATCGCTGTCCATCTCACTTGTGAAAGTTGCCTGCGCCGGCGATCACCCGGTTACCGCCTTTCTTGCCGTGCCAAAAGCGGAAGGCAAATATCCGGTGCGAATCGTATTCGACGGCTACAGCAAAGAGCCGAAACTCTCACACCGCATGATGACCGAGGGCATGATAACCCTCCACGTAAACGCCCACGGTTACGACCTCTTCCGCGATCAGGCCTACCACGACTCCGTCTTCGCGCCCTACTAGCGCGACGTTCCCGCCTACGGACTGTCGCCAAAGGAAAACAGCGACCCCGAGACGGCCTACTTCCGCGGCATGGCGCTTCGCGTGATGCGCGCCTTCGACTTCGCGAAGACGCTTCCCGGATGGAACGGGCGCGACCTCATAGCCACTGGAGGCAGCCAAGGCGGCCTCCAGGCGATATGGGCGGCCTCGCTCGTCCCCGGCGTTACGCGCTGCGAAACCTCCATCACGTGGTGCAGCAACATGGCCGGCGCGGCGCTCGACAAACGCCTTCCCGGCTGGCATCCGGAATACGTGCGCGGCCTAGACTACTACGACACCGTCTTCCACGCCGCGCGCATCCCGGCGGCCTGCTTCGTCGACTTCGAGCGCATCGGCCTCGGCGACTACACCTGTCCGCCATCTGGCGTGACGATGGTCTACAACGCCGTCCGCGGCCCCAAGCGCGCCGCCTACTACCAGAACTCCACGCACGGATATGTTCCTCCGGAACCCTCCATCTTCCGCATCTTTGATGTATAATAAGGCAATGACAATCCGTTTTCAGAAATTGAACCCACAGGCCACGATCCCGCAGCAGGCGCATCCGGGCGATGCGGGCATGGACCTTGTCTCCATCGAGGCCGCCGAAATCGCGCCAGGCGGGCGGCGACTTGTGCACACGGGATTGGCCGTTGAGATTCCCGTGGGCTTCGAGGGGCAGGTGCGGCCGCGCAGCGGCCTTGCGCTCAAAAACGGCGTTACGGTGCTGAATGCTCCCGGCACGATTGACGCCGGCTACCGCGGCGAAATCGGCGTGGTTCTTGCCAACTTCGGGGAAGCCACGTTCCAGGTAGAGCCAGGCATGCGCATTGCGCAGCTCGTAATCGCCGCCGTGGCCAACGTCACCGTGGAAGTGTCAGACACCCTGTCCTCCTCCGAACGTGGCGCAGGCGGTTACGGGTCAACAGGAGTTTGACGGTAAGTCAGTTAGTCTGCCTGTTATTTTTTCCGTAGTTGCTTGACATGCGATTTGAAAGAGAGTATCATCACAATGTCATGATATCGTAATTTCAGAGGTCCAACATGCATGCACAATCATTGATACAAGTTCGCATAGATCGTCCGCTTAAGGAAGATGTGTCCCAGATTTTGGAATCCGTAGGTCTCGACATTTCCACGGCGGTACGCATGTTTTTTCTGCGTTGCCGCGCTGAACGAGGAATCCCATTTCCACTTTCAGTTACGTCTGCGGCAAATAAACAAGTGAAAATAGGCCTTGCAAAGGGAAAATGGACTTTCCCGGATGACTGGGAAGCACAAGACAAGGCGCTGGACAAGGAGCTGGAGGCAGATTTCTATGCGGATCCTACTTGATACGCACACACTTCTCTGGTTCCTGACGGACAACACAAAACTCCCAATGGAGTTGAGACAACGGCTGATTTCCCCGGAAACAGTTTTACAATATAGTTCCGTATCGATTTTTGAAATCGCCATTAAGCACTCACTAAAACCAGAAACGATGCCGTGTTCTGCTGAGGAAGTTGAATTGGAGTCCAATGCTTCCGGCCTTACACACCTTCCATTTACCGCCGCGCATGCTAAAATAGTGGGAGAACTGCCTTGGATTCACCGTGATCCGTTTGACAGAATGCTAATTGCGCAAGCTCGTGCTGAAAAAATAGTCCTTCTCACGCATGACGAAACCATCGTCCGCTATGGCGAGGGCGTCATGTCCTTTTAACCGAGTTAACGGCTGTGTTAGTTGAAGGTAAAAAGCCGAAAGGCCAAACGGAAGCGTCAAACTTCGCCTCGGCGAGGCAATGCCTCGGTCCATCCGGTCTGTTGAGCGTCGTGATGCCGGCGTATCGGCTGGCGGGTACAATCGCAGACAACGTTCGGCGTGTCCGTGACCTGCTAGCTGGGCAGATACCCTTTGAAATCGTAGTCGTCGACGACGGTAGCGGCGACGGCACGGCCGCCGCCATCCAGACGGTCGCGGACGAATCGCCAGATGTCATTCGTCCGCTGATTCTCGATGCAAACGCCGGCAAGGGCAATGCCGTCCGTCGTGGCTTTTATTTCAGCAAGGGCACGCACATCCTTCTTCTTGACGCCGACCTCGATCTTCTTCCCGAGATGATTCCCGGATTCTTCGACGTGATGCAGCGCGACGGCGCGGACATCGTCATAGGCTCAAAGCGGCACCCCGACTCGCAAATCGACTACCCATTCATGCGGCGGCTGGCAAGCCGGGTGTATTACGGCATCGTCAAGATGCTCGTCGGCCTTCCGACCACCGACACCCAGACCGGCATGAAGCTTTTCAAACGAGAGGCGCTGCAGTGGTCTTTCGACCGCATGCTGGTCAAACGCTTCGCATTCGACCTTGAAATGCTCTCCATCGCCTACGAGCACGGCTTCAAGGTCAGCGAGGCGCCGATCAAGATGCACTTTGGCGACAAGATGGGCGCACTTAACTTCGCAGCCGTGCGTTCCGTGATGACTGACACCCTCGCCATCTTCTACCGCCTCCGCCTCATCCGCTACTACCAGCACGTCGAACTTTCCGAGCTTTCCTCGCCACCCCCGCGCGTCTCCGTCATTATCGCCTGCCCCGGCCCCTCCACCTACCTCGACGAAGCACTTGAAGGCCTCTCCCGCCAAACCCTGCCGCCGTATGAGATCATCGTGCTTCCAGACGAGGCTCTGCAAGCGGAGCCTCGTCTGGAAGGAGGGAATAGGCCGGCCGAACCGGCCGTGGGGACTACGCGGACATTCGCGAATGTCCGCGTAGTCCCCACCGGCCGTGTTCGGCCGGCGGAGAAGCGCAACATCGGAATCCAGGAGGCCACTGGCGAAATCATCGCCTTCCTCGATGACGACGCCTCGCCGCAGCCGCAGTGGCTCGCGCAGGCATGCCGACATTTCTCGCGGGAAAAGGTCGGCGCGGTCGGCGGCCCGGCCATCACCCCGCCGAGTGACCCGCCCCTCGCGCAGCTTGGCGGCGAAGTGTACGAATCGCCCTTGGTGTCAGGCACCGCCCGCTTCCGTTACGTCTCCGAACGTGTCCGCAAGGTAGACGACATTCCCAGCTGCAACCTTCTCGTCCGCGCAAACGTCCTGCGTGAAGCGGGAGGCTTCAACACGCGCTACTGGCCAGGGGAGGACACCATTCTCTGCCTCGATATCGTCCGTCGCGGACATGAGATGGTCTATGACCCCTTCGCCATCGTCTTCCACCACCGCCGTCCGCTTTTCGGGCCCCATCTGCGCCAGATCGGCCGCTACGCGCACCACCGGGGCTTCTTCTGCCGCGTCTTCCCGCAGACATCGCTGCGCTTCTCGTACATGGTGCCGTCGCTCTTCGTGCTTGGTGCCGTGTTCGGTCCCTTGGTCTGCCACTTCCAGCCAGTTCTGTGGCCCATCTACATAGGCGTTATGGGGTTTTATCTGTTTATCACCCTCATCTTCGCCTTTAAGCGCCGTCCGTACGAATGGATCATTCTCTGGTTCGGCATCATGTCAACCCACGTTTGGTACGGCATCCGGTTCATGCAGGGCCTCATCTTCGGGCGCATGCCGAAAGAGGTGCGCGCCTTCGACCACGGCGGCGGCGCTGCCTCCGCCGTGGCCGAAGGCACGCAGATAATAGATAATAGATAACAGATAATGGATAATAGATATTTTGCGGCTTCGCCGCGCCAATCCCTCAAAAACCTCTGCGGCTCGGCTCCCTCCGCGCCTCTGCGTGATAAACCATTTCCGCCTCACCCTCTTAACCTCTTAACTTTTTAACCCCAGTTCGACCATGAAAAAGACAGCATTAGTCACCGGAGGAGCCCGCGGGATAGGGCTTGGAATTACACGGGCGCTGGTCGCCCAGGGCTTCACAGTCGCGGCATGCGGCCGCTCGGCGGCGGCCAAGGCCGCGCCGGCCCTTGCGCCATTTGGCGACGCGGCATCGTACTTCGAGTGCGACATCGCCTCGCCCGATTCGCGGGCGGCCATGCTTGAGGCTGTCGTCGCCCGCTTAGGCGTGCCGGACATCCTCGTCAACAACGCCGGCGTGGCGCCCGAAGTCCGGGCAGATGTCCTTGAGATGACTCCGGAAAGCTTCGACCGCGTCCTCAACATCAACCTCAAAGGGCCATTCTTTCTGACGCAGGCGGTCGCCAAGCTGATGGCGGACAATCCGTCGGAGTCGTTCCGCTGCATCGTCAACACCGGTTCGATTTCTGCAGACTACGCCAGCATCAGCCGCGGCGAGTACTGCCTCTCCAAGGCAGCCGTCGCGATGGCGACGAAGCTTTGGGCCGTGCGTCTTGCGGAGTTTGGCATCCCGGTATATGAAGTCCGCCCGGGCGTTGTACACTCCGATATGACCTCTGTTGTGACAGCGAAGTACGACAAGATGATTGCAGAGGGCCTGACACTTAATCCTCGCTGGGGGGAACCGGACGACGTCGGCCGCGCCGTTGCCGCCCTGGTGTCAGGCGACTTCGCATACTCAACCGGCCAAGTCATCAACGTCGATGGCGGACTTACCGTACTTCGGCTTTAGCGCTGAGCGCAAAAGCGTTCAGCCGCCACAAGCGGCCCCTCCCACCAACCAATTATCAAGTTATTAACAACTACTTTATCCCATCTGCTAATAATCTTAAAATATTCGATTTAAAGACTATACAGTCATATTCCCTCTTCGTCGACATAGGTTTGTTGATATTTTATTAACAACTGTTGATAACGCTGTTAATAACCTTCATCCTGCATTTTGTGCTATAATTTGTTAGTTCAAGTTGAGAGTTGGAGTTTTCCCATTTCCACTCTTAACTCGCACTCCAACTTTTAACTCGCACTCCAACTAAAATGAACCGCATAGTCGAGAAGAAGCAGCTCTCCGAGCTGGTTTACATGATGAAGATCGAGGCGCCGCTCATCGCGGAGAGCCGCAAGCCCGGGCAGTTTATCATCCTGCAGGTCGACGCAGACTGGGGAGAGCGCGTCCCCCTGACGATTGCCGATGCTGACCCCGTCGCCGGCACTGTCACCATCGCTTTCCAGCCCGTCGGCTACTCCACGAAGCTTCTCGCCACGAAGAACGTAGGCGACTACCTTCCGGCCTTTCTCGGGCCTCTGGGCAACCCTTCCGAAATCGAGAACTTCGGCCATGTCGTCTGCGTCGGCGGCGGCTTTGGCACGGCGCCGCTCTACCCGATAGTCAAGGCCCTCAAGGAGGCCGGCAACAAGGTGACCGTCATCATCGGCTACCGCAACAAGAGCCTCATCATCATGGAGGATGAAATGAAGGCCATCGCGGATGAGGTCGTTGTCATGACGGACGATGGCTCCTACGGCCGCCAGGGCGTTGTGACAATCCCGCTCAAGGAGATGTGCGAGTCGGCGACGCCGCCTGACCGCGTCATCGCGATCGGGCCGCCGATCATGATGAAATTCTGCGCCGAGACGACGCGTCCCTTCGGCATCAAGACGATTGTCTCCCTCAACACAATCATGATCGACGGCACAGGCATGTGCGGAGGATGCCGCGCGGTCGTCGGCGGCGAGACGAAATTCGTCTGCGTCGACGGTCCCGAGTTTGACGCGCACCTTGTCGACTTCGACAACATGATGAAGCGCCTCAAGGCCTTCGTGCCGCAGGAGAAAGCGGTACTGGAGAAGCACCAGTGCAATCTAGTTCGCATGGCGGCCGAAGCCGCCAAAGCGAACTAGATTGCACTGATGTTCATTTTGAGTTTTTGTCATTAAGGAGTACCCTATGACCCCCCGCGAGAAGATGGCGATACCGCCGCAAGAGATGCCGAGCCAGGAACCGAAGGTTCGCGCCCGCAACATGAACGAGGTGGCACTCGGCTACACCGCCGAGATGGCCAGGACCGAGGCGAGCCGATGCCTCGGGTGCAAAAACGCCCCGTGCATGGAGGGGTGCCCTGTCAAGATCCGCATTCCGGACTTTCTCGCCAAGGCGGCCGAAGGCGACTTCGACGGCGCAATCGCAATCATTCGCCAGAGTTCGCTTCTTCCCGCAGTCTGCGGTCGCGTCTGCCCGCAGGAGAAGCAGTGCCAGGCCAACTGCACGCTTGGCAAGGCGCTGAAGGACGTCGGCAAGGCCGTCGCCATTGGACGCGTGGAGCGTTTCTGCGCCGACTTGCAACGCGAAAGCGGCAAACAAAAGCCCGCGGAAGTCAAACCCGCCACCGGCAAGAAGGTCGCCGTAATCGGCTCCGGTCCCGCCGGCATCACCGTCGCTGCGGACGTACGCCGCGAGGGGCACGACGTCACCGTCTTCGAAGCCTTCCACAAGCCTGGCGGAGTACTTGTCTACGGCATTCCCGAGTTCCGTCTTCCCAAGGCCATCGTGCAGAACGAAATAGACGGCCTCAAGGCGATGGGCGTCAAGATTGAGACGAACTTTGTCGTCGGCCGCACGCGCCGCATCGTCGACCTAATCGAGAAGGACGGTTTCGACGCCGTCTTCATCGGCACGGGCGCGGGCCTTCCCAAGTTCATGGGCATTCCGGGCGAGAACCTTGTCGGCGTCTATTCGGCCAACGAATACCTGACACGCGCGAACCTGATGAAGGCATACGACACGGAACACGCGCACACGCCAGCCGTGGTGTCGAAGAAGGTGGCGGTCCTTGGCGGCGGCAACGTGGCGATGGACGCGGCGCGCATGGCGCTGCGCCTCGGCGCGGACGAGGTGCATCTCATCTACCGGCGCAGCGAGAAGGAACTACCGGCGCGTGTGGAGGAGGTCCACCACGCCAAGGAAGAGGGCGTTGTCTTCCACATGCTTGAGAACGCCGTCGAGGTCCTTGGCGACGAAAACGACCGCGTGAAGGCGATCAAGTGCATCCGCTTTGAGCTGGGCGAGCCCGACGCGTCGGGTCGCCGTTCCCCGGTGCCGATTCCGGGCAGCGAATTCGAGTTCTCCGTGGACACGGTAATCGTGGCAATCGGCAACGGCTCGAACCCGCTCATCTCACGCACGACCGACGGCCTTGCCGTGAACAAGCGCGGCAACATCATTGTCGACGAGAATAACAAGACGTCTGTCGACGGCATATACGCCGGCGGCGACATCGTTCTCGGCGCGGCGACGGTGATCCTCGCAATGGGCGAGGGGCGGCGCGCGGCCGCGGCGATCAACGCCTACCTCGCGTCGCGGTGAAGCTAGACTCCCCCCTGCGGAATTTTTAACGCAGAGGGGCAGAGGCGCAGAGAAGCAGAGTTTTTTATTTGCCTGCGGCGCATTCAGGGAGCAAAGGAGTTCAGGAGTAGGGGAGCTTTCTTTGATATTTACATTTTCATTTTTGTCATTGATGCTCAATTGGAGTTTTTGTCATTTCCAGCCCCGCACCCTCTGCGTCTCCGCTTCTCTGCTTTCTCTGCGTTAAAAATCTACCCCGCCTCCTCTGGGTTCTTTGCGTCGCAACGCGGCGCAGACAAGTAGCAGAGAAACGTACCACGCGGCCAGCATGGCCGTGTTGAACTGCAAATTCGGCGCGGCGCCGGGGAGATGCGCCGTCTGGAAGGAGATTTCCTTCATAAGCCACGCAAGGCAGGCGGCCATGAGATTTGCCGGAACGGCGCACACGGGATGAATGCAGGAGAGCGCCAGGCCTGCGGCGGAAAATTTCATGACATATCCGGCGAGTGGAATAACCACGATATTGGCGAGCAGGGCGTATGGCGTGCAAAAGCCGAAGAAATGAGCCGTGAGCGGGAAGGAGACAAGCGCGGCGGTAATCGCGACAGGGATATGTTTAGCGCACTTTATGCGTAAGGACAGGGGGATGTGACGCGCCTTGAAGACCTGCCTTTTCCAGAAAGGCAGCCTGCCTGCCGCCAGCTCGTCGATGGCCAGTGCCTCGGTCGCGGCTTCGGGGCGGAAAAGACGGTCAAGCAGTGGCTGTACGTAGGGAAGGAAAATCACTATGCCCGTAACCATGGAGAAGGAAAGGATGAAACCGAGATCCGTGACGATTTCCGGATTTATCGGAACAAGTATGAGCGCCGTGCAGGCTATTGCGTTCAGGCCGTCCGAACGTCGTCCGAAAAGCGGTGCCGCATAGTAGATTGTGGCCATCAGTCCGGCGCGCATCGCGCTTGGTTGTCCGCCTGTGAGAAAAACGTATGCTGCGAGTGTGGGCGCCAGCGGAATGACCCAGTATTTCCGCGAAATGCCGAAGACGCCAAGGCCCCATGCGATAATTTCCGCAATGAGAAGAACGTGGAGTCCGGATATGGCGAAGATGTGTATTGTTCCGGCCTGGCGGAATGTGCGCATCGTCCTGCGGGGGATGTCGGAGCGGAAGCCGAGCGTCATTGCCAGGATGAGGGATTTTTCATTTTGCATTCGGCCGAGTCCGCGCGTTATTCTTTCGGCGGCGGAGTAGCGCACCCGGGAGAGGAAGCCGGTGGGGCCGTCGCGTCGGACGTCGAGGACCCTTGTGGAACGGGCGCGGGAGATGAGGAAGATGTCGTCAAGGGATTTCGGCCTTCCGTCCATGACGCTTCGCCTAACATAGATTTTTCCCACAAGGTCGAAGACGGCGCCTTGCTCCGGGGCGAAACCTGCTTTTTTCGGACGCGGCGAATACCAAATGACGGGCAGGGAACCGCCAATCTCCCGGATTACCGATCCGTCTTCATTGAGGAATTTTGGATTCTTGAGCCGGAAGCGGAATTTGAGTTCCCCACGTGTGGCGGAAACCGGCGCGCGGACTGAAACGACCTCCCCCTGCACTTTGATATGCGCCGCGCGTTCTGCGTCGAGCGCGAAAGCGGAGATGAACCGCTCCCTGCGCGGCAGCACGATGCAATGGACATACGCCGCAGCCGCCACAATTGCCAGCACAGCCACCGGCACCAACGGATAGCGGCGGACGCTGTCGCGGAGATGTTGCAGAAGGTTCATTTATAATGACAAAACTCCAAATTATCACAATTGACACAAATGCAAATCAAAAATCTAATATCTCAAATCTCAAAACTGCTATCTGCTATCTCATCTTCTGGATAGGTATCGACTAGGCCGCACGGCCTAGTCGATACCTATCCAGAAGATGAAGTGCTCGTGGCGCGTGTAGTGGTCGTCGGAGACGAGCGGGAAGGCGTAGTCGAGCCGGATCGGGAAGCTTGGTATGTCAAATCGCACGCCAAAGCCCCAGGACGAGGCGTATTCGCCAAGGTCGGCGTCGAATGGGTCTTTCCAGACGTTACCAATGTCATAGAAGGATGCTATGCGGAAAAAGCTAATTATTGGGATTGAGAACTCGGCCGAGAACATCGCCAATGTCTGGCCGCCTACAGGATGGGCGCGGCCGCCTGTCATCTCATCAGGTATGGCCTTTGGGCCGACGTTGCGGTAGCGATAACCGCGAACGGAGCGTCCGCCGCCAAGGAAGAGGCGGTCGTTGACAGGCACTTCTTCGGTGTCGCCGTAGGCGTCGATGGACTCGGCCCGGAAGCGGAGGCTGACATAGTGGTTCCACCATAGCGGGACGTATTGGCGGAGGTCGCATCCGACCTTGTAGGTGTCGTATTCCGAGCCGAAGGAGGAACTTGTTATTTCCGAGAAAACGGTGTTGTATGATCCGCTGGTTGGCGTGAAGTAGCGGTTGCGTGTGTCGTAGAGCCAGGATAGGCGCAAGGGAATGCGCCAGTAGGCATCGTCCATGTCCGTGTAGGCGAAGGCCGTGTCCGGGTCGTCGTATAGCGTGTAGGAGCCGTGAAGGACGTCCTCTACCGCGACATGCTCGGCGCCGAGGCGGACGGTGCCGCGTCCGTAGTGGAGGGGAACGGTAAGCGACACGCCGCCGCCGATGCGTGTCTCGTCGTATTCGTTGTAGCTGATTTCGCGCCGGTAGATGTTTATGGTCAGGGACTGGCGTCTGTCGAGGAACCAGGGGTCGGTCCATGAAATTTCGCCGGAATTTGAGTCCGAGCCCATTTCGATGCCGAGTTTTGCCTTCTGTCCGCCTCCGCGGAAAGTTGGCCAGTTGCCGATGTCGAAGTTGTTCTGCGAGAGTTCCAGATAGCCCAGAATGTCGTCGATCGAGCTTGTGCCGACGCCGACCATGAGCTGCCCCGTGTTCTTCTCCTCGACTTCGTAGACGAGGTCGCGCAGCAAAGGATCCTCGCGTGACGGCGTCTCATGGAAGCGGACGTTTTCAAAGAACCCCAGGTTTTCAATTCGCTTCTTTGATTGTTCGGCGGCGACTTCGTTGAGTATGAGGCCCGGTGCGACGGTGAGCTCGCGGCGTACAACCTTGTCCTTGGTTCGTGTGTTTCCGTGTATGGAGACCGAGCGGACGTAGGAGAGGCCGCTCTCTTTGACCTCGAAGTCGGCGCGCACATGGCGGAGGCCGTCGTCAGACGGTTCTTTTGCCGGGGCGAGACGGAGCCTTACAGTTGTGTCGGCATAGCCGCGCGAGGTGTAGTATTCCCGAACTGCCTTTGTGGCGTTGGAAAGGGATTTTGCCGAAGCGACGTCCTTTTCGCCAGAGCGCGAGACCGCTCGCTTGGCGATATCGGTCAGTTCCTGTTCCGGGAAGAGCGAGACGCCGGCAACGGTAACGCCATCGACGGCGTATTTGGCGCCTTCGCGTATTTCAACCTTCAGCCGCGGGGGGTCGTCGTCTTCACGGATAATGACGGGCTCGGAAACGGTGGCGTCGAGGTAGCCTCGGTCGCGGTAGTATGTCGTGACTGTGTCGCGGACATGCTCGAAGTCGAGCGCCTGCTGACGCCAGCTGAAGTAAAAGAAAGGCACCGGGTTGTACCATGCGGGTTTGCCGAGGGCGGAGTTGAGTTCGGAGGAGGGGATGTTGTCGTTGCCGTGGAAGTCGAAGCCGGAGATACGCGCCCTTTGGCCTTCGTCGATTACAAGGGAGACATTTGAGAAGCCTTCCTCGTCCGGTTCCGAGACGGTGGCGTCGATGCTTACGTCGTAGTAGTAGGACTTGCGGTATTCGTCACGGATCTTGTCGCACCTCTCGTCAAGTCGCGCCTGGTCGATGCGGTCGCCTCCGGCCAGGTCGAGCAGGCGACGGATCTTCCGTTCCGAGAAGGCGTCGTTCCCGCTGACTTTCGCCGGCGCTAGAAAACGCGGGGCGATTACGACGCGGTAAATGAGTTTAACGGCTCCGTCGCCAGCTTCCTCGGAGAGAACCTTGACATCGGAAAAGGTGCCGGTGTCCAAAAGCGAGCGCTGATCTCGCGCGAGATCGGCGGCGCTCACAAAAGCACCTGGTTTGGCGAAGACGCGGGAAAGAACGTATTCCGCGGGGTCGGTCGCAACGGTGCCGCCCGACGCCTGCACGGAGACGTCCTTCACCTCGAAGAGCCCCTGCTTTGCACCTTGCGCGATGATGAGACATGGAAGCGACAGCACAGCCAGTATGAGAAGACATAATCTAGAATTCATGTATTTAGTATAGCAAAATATCTGTTATCTATTATCTGTTATCTGCTATCTAGTATCTGCTCGGAGCGCTCATAGTCAAAGTTGAGACCTCTCAACTTTGACTATGAGCCGCTCCGCGCCAAGGTTCGGGTTGCCGAGGTGGATAAGAACTCGGCCAATGGTGGATTCCGCATGGTGGCGGACCTCTGTGATTTTGATGCCGTTTTCGGTGCAGAGCCGAATGAAGTCGCGCAACGTGAATAGGTGGATGTTCGGCGTGTTGTACCACTCGAGCGGCAGATGCTCGTCGACAGGCATGTGGCCGAGGAAAAACAGCTGGGAGCGAGTCGTGATGTAGCCGAAGTTCGGGAAGGTGACGATTGCGCTTTTAGCGATTCGCAGGCTTTCCTTGAGCACCTGGAGCGGCCGCTTCATGACCTGAAGGGTTTCGCTGAGGATCACGGTGTCGAAGCTGTCGTCGGGAACGAGGTAGAAGTTTTCGACGTTTTCGTTGCCGGCGCCTGAGCGCATGTCGTCGAGGATGACGTCGTTGCCGCGGCTCAGCGCCTCAAGGGTTGCCGCGAAGTCAATGTCGATGCCCACGCCTGTGATATCCCTCTCGGCTCGGAGAAGTTTCAGAAGGCGTCCACGGGCGCAGCCGATGTCGAGGATGCGGCTTCCCCGCTCAACCATGTCGGCAATCGCGTGGTATGACTTTTCCTTTGCGGGTTCGAGTTCGTCGGGCGTGTTGTCGCGCGCGACGCCGTTCGCAAGGAAGGCGCGGATAACGGGCAGGAGCTGGTCGATATGCGTGAGGAAGGCGTCGTGTCCGGCCGGGGCCTCGAGGTTGAAGTATGAGACGGGCTTGCCGAGCTCGAGGAAGGTCTTGACCATGTTCTCCGACTGCTCCGGCGTGAAGAGCCAGTCTCCGCTGAGGGATGCCACCAGGACGTTGGCCTTGACGGGCGAAAAGGCCTGGCGGAGGGAGCCGTGGCGCTCGGCAATGTCGAACTCGTCCATCGCGCGGGTGATGTGCAGGTAGGAGTTGGCGTCGAAACGGCGGACGAATGTCGCTGCCTGATGGTCGAGGTAGCTCTCGATCTGGAAAGTGGTGCGGAACTCCCTCTTCGTTTTGCTTAGGAACTCGTCGCCGGCGGCGAGCCATTCGGGGCGGCGCTCGCGTCCAAACTTGTCCTTCATCAGGCCGTCGGAGAGATAGGTGATGTGCGCGAGGCGACGGGCCTGCGCGAGGCCCGACTCGGGCTGCGTACGGTCGGCATAGTAGTCGCCGTTGCGCCATGTCGGGTCGCGCGTGATTGCGCGGCGCCCAATGATGTCGAAGGCGAGCGCCTGTGTGCTGAGGGCGGGGGCGGAGGCGATGACGAGGGCGTTGGAGAGGGTGTCCGGGTATTCCACCGCCCAGTCGAGGACCTGCATTCCCCCGAAGCTTCCGCCAACAACCGCGAAGGCCTTCTTTACGCCAAGCTGCCTCAGGAGCATTAGATGGACCGTGACGACGTCATGCACCGTGATTTCGGGGAAGGCGGAGCCGTATGGCGCGCCGGTATCGGGGTTGATGGAGCTCGGGCCGGTCGTGCCCTTGCATCCTCCGAGGATGTTGGCGCAGACAACGCAGAATTTGTCCGTGTCGATGCCGCGTCCGCTTCCGACCATTCCCTCCCACCAGCCGTCGGGATCCTCGCCCTCGGCGCGCTGGCCGGCGACATGCGCGTCGCCGGTAAGCGCGTGGCAGACGAAAATGACGTTGTCCATTTCTTTACGGACATTGCCGCAGATTTCATAGGCGACCGTCACCTCGGGCAAAACGCCGCCGCGCTCGAGCCGGAGTCCGCCTTCCGGCAGTTCCAACTTGAGCGTGCGCCCCTCGACGAGGCCGACTGTCGAGCCTGTGTAATCCCTTTTTTTCGCCATGGAATTATTATACTACAGTAATTGCGTGAAGCGCATCTGCTTCGCGTAGCGGGGCGCCCCGCTACGCGAAACAGATGCGCTTCACGCATTCCTTGAAGTTTTCGTAGCCGTCCAGAATCTCGATTTCCATGCGCATGTAGTATGTCGGCACCTTTGGATTTTCAAGGTGCGGCAGACGCACGGCGTCCTTCTCCGTGGTGAGGATGTAGTCCGCGCCAAGTTCATCGGCGTTGTTGATGATGTCGATTATTTCCTGCGGGCGGTAGCGGTAGTGGTCGGAGAAGCGTTCACGGGCGAGAATGGTGGCGCCCATCTTTATGATAGAGTTTTCGAAGCTTTGCGGCGACGCGATGCCGG
>JAEEGH010019554.1_pt1 | contig 14193 bp, 9 predicted proteins | sample 9134181 | NCBI WGS metagenome assembly JAEEGH01 (sample SAMN16246544, study PRJNA631951) | gut metagenome | biome: gut microbiome; feature: rumen; material: DP-attached | host: Bos | place: Iran: Karaj | collected 2018-10 | reverse complement strand
CGATGTGGTTCGACAGCTTACGGGTGTTCATACTCTCCAGATACTTTACACGGCCGTACCACTTGCCGTAAGCAGCATTGTGCTCGTTCTGGTTCTGGTACACTTCATAGATAATCTTCGCCATACTTCAAATGTTTTTCATGGTATTAGACTTTATTTCGGCCAGCTACATCGGGTGACCGACTCCCGCTTGTTTTCAGATCTGATTTCTGATGCAAAATTACTAAAAATATCAATGCATTCCAAGCCTTTTTCGAATTTATTTCCGATTTATTTCAAATGTTAAAATTTGGAGTTGCGACATATTTCGACGAAGTCAATATGCCCCACCTTGCGCGCCGGCGACGAAATTACTGCAATCTCATGGATTAAATTATTTTTCGACGTAGATTGCAGGATTCACGCTAATTCTACCCCCAATTTGCTTTCGTGCCATCGTGCCAACGTGCCATTTGGTATTTTGCCATCATCTTATTTTTGCCTATTTAATATTTATATATTATATATTATATTATAATATAATATATAATATATAAATATATAGAGTACCTTCCATCCCATCATCACGCTTACCTTAAAATAAAAATCGAAATGGCACGATGGCACGTTGGCACGTTTTATGTGCACAAGGGGTCAGGAACTCTGTGTTGCGGTGAAGGTGATAGTAGCCGCACTCACGGCCTTCCTGACGGCCATCAGCACCACGAGTTGCATGGGTTTAGGTCCATTCTAAGAGAAATCCCTCGCCACAATTGGCGAGGGATTTTCTTGTGAGTTTATGTCAACTGTATAGCCTTTTCGCACCAATCTATAACGGAATCCAGATCCAGAAGACAGATCCACGGCCGTTACCTTCGGAGACGACACCGATGTCACCATGACAGGCATCCGCGAAGGCCTTACAGATGGACAGGCCAAGACCCGTTCCCTGAACGAAGTCGTTGATCTTGTAGAACCGTTCGAAGATCTTTTCCTGAGCTTCTAAGGATATGCCTGAGCCTGTATCCTCACAATAGATGTAAAGACCCTGCTGCTGTCTGCCGTCCTTGGTCCTCGTTTCTGTACGGTAGCCGACTTTAATATGTCCCTGATGGGTGTACTTCACGGCATTGGTGACGAAATTGGTGATGATCTGTGACACACGGTCGGTATCGATCATAATCTGAAGGGTGTCGTAGGGATTGTCTTTCAGGAACGCCACACCGGGTTCCTGCACCCTTGGACGCAGCGACTCGAACAACTCATTGAACGCCTTGGAGAAATCGACATGGACAGCCTTAATGCTCATGGAACCCGTCTCAAGCGATGAGGCGGTCAGAATGTCGTTTATCAGGCGCAACAGCATGTCGCAGTTGTTCTTGATGATCTGTACGACTTCTTGTTTCTCCTCTGGTGACGTCAGCGTGGTCAGGACTTCCGAAAAGCCCACAATGGCGTTGATGGGCGTGCGTATCTCGTGGGTCATGTTGGCCAGGAAGAGACTCTTCATCTGCCCCGACTCCCTGGCGCGCTGGGTCTCCCTGCGCAGCTGATCCTGTTTATGCATCAGGTCGTTGATGTTACGCCACACGCCGAAGGCGCCTAATAGCCGACCATCCTTGTAGTACTCGGGAATGCAGTTGATCTGCACCCATTGCGGTTCTGTGCTGCTCTGGGTTACCTTCGGGTACATCAGCCCGATATAGATCTGCGGTTCTTTCAGGGCCTCGGCCGGGTTCGACAACGCCTTGACGAAGTCGTCTTCCTGATTGACGAAGATGTCCCGCAACTGTCTCAGGTTGAACGAGCGTACCACGGTGTTCAGGCCTCTATAGAACTCGATGATGTCGCGATCGAGGCTGACGCGCCAGGTCTGCATCTGCGAGGCCTCAAGCATGTTGCGCAGCTCGACCTCGTAGTTCTTGATGGCCTCGTTCACCTTCTGCATCCTGGCGTCGTTCTCCGTCACGTTCAGGTACATGTCGCGTTCCTCCGTCACGTCGTTGGCTGATACCGCGATATACATCAGCTGCCCGTTTTCGTCGTAGATGGGGTGGATGCTGATTTCCAGATACACGTACATGTTGCGCTCAGGGACGATGCTCAGCGAACAGGCCCAGTACTCCTCGGGATGGTTGCGATCCAGCACCTCGTTGAACGGCATTATGTCGAACAGGTTCATCTTACTGAAGAACTCGTCGCCCTCGTCGCTGTCGAAGTTACATATCCTGCGCATGATGCGGTTGGCATCTAGCAGCCAGCCATCGGGGGTGTAGAACGACAGGCCGATGATGGAGTTCTCGAAGATGGTCTTGTAGCGTTCCGACAACCGCTCTATCTCGCGCTCCTTCCGCTTGGGCTCCGTCTCGTCAGTGATGGTGGCAATGATGTTCACGGGTTTGCCGTCTTCATATTCGGCGATGGCTACATTATAAAGGTCGTGCCAGTCGGGGGCGCCTTGTCCTGTGTAGTTATAGTTCCAGCGGAAACGGCACTCCGCTTCACTGTCGGTACCGTCGGCCAGTCGCTCTATGAAGGTACGGAACCTTTCGCAATCGTCAGGATGGATATAGGTGTAACACACTTCTATGCCTACATTATTGCCAAACATTGCCTTTCCGTACAGGTTGTACACACGGTTCTCGCGTAGGTCGAGACACATCACGTGGTTGCCGCTGATATCGAGCGCCATCATCATGGCCTGCTGCTCGTCAAACATGTTATTCGTACTCATACCTCTGTTCTTTTCTTTTCAATGACTGAGGCCGTGCAGGGAATCGATACCCATATACTCGTGCCCTGGTTGTAGTCCGACTGTATCTCGATGGTGCCGCCCATCTGGTGCGTCAGCTGCTGTACGATCGGCAGGTCGAGACCCGAACCGATCAGCCCGCCTCTTAAATTTCGCGTAAAGTGCTCGAAGACGTGTGGCAGCACATTGGCAGCAAAGCCAATGCCGGTATCCTCGAGATGGATGGTCAGCTCGCCGCGATGATACTCATAGCTGATACTGATTGAGCCTTGGCTGGTCAGCAGGCACGACAGACTGCACAGTCGACGGATGATCATCTCCACATGATGGCTGTCGATGTCTACCACCAGTCGGTTGTAGGGCTGTACGATGTTGGCCTGCACGCCATCCTTGATGGTCGACAGACCGTTCTGACAGTAGCCCTCGAAGGTCTGTGCAAAGTCCGCGGGCGCCCTCTTATACTCCTCCATGTTGGCCTCCAGACGCGAGATGTACAGGATGTCGTTCACCAGCAGCAACAGCTCGTCAGTGCTTTGCTTGATCTGCTTCATGAAGAAGGGCTCGTCGCTCTCGTCGTGGTTGCTCGTAAAGAGGCCGGCATAGCCGATGATGTTGTTCAGCGGTGTGCGTATCTCGTAGCTCATGTTCGTCAGGAAGGCCTGTTTCAGCAGCTCCGTCTCCTGTGCCTTCTTCGTCTCCACGGCCAGGCGCTGCTCTGTCTCCACCATATCCGTGATGTCGCGATAGGTGCCGAAGTAGCGCTCCACCTCGCCATTGGCGTCAAGCATGGGTACCATGTTGAACAACAGCCATATCTGTCGGCCCTTCTTGTCGCGAATCTCTATCTCTATGGCCTGCACAATGCCGAGCTTCGTCAGGTGGTCCATCCTGTTCAGCGTGGTGTTCACGGTGCGGCGGAATCGCGGCGTGGCCAGTCGGATACAGCGCAGCTGCGACATGTGGATCTTGGTGTGGGCCTCTCTGTTGATGAGCTCGAAGGTGTAGGAGTGGGGGTAGTAGTTCACCATCTGCACGCCACTCACGCTCAGGGCATAGTCGATGTTGGCGATATACTGCTTGATGCTGTCTGTTCCCTGCTGCAGCTTCTTCAGGCCTGCCTGTTGGCGATGGAACGAGTTCACCATCTCCGAGATGTCGTGGCCCGACATATAGATGCCCTCCAGCTCGCCCTCTTCGTTGTAGATGGGGTTGATGGCCGACTCGTAATACATCCTGCCACTCAGGCCAAGCTCATCCACGCGGTATATTTCCTCGTCCCTGTAATCATCGAAGTTCACAATGCTGCCTGTGTGCGAGTTCTCCATCTCGTCGAGCGCCATCTTGTTATAGAAGGGATTGTTCTCCAACAGGAAGCTGCCGTCGAGAACCTGTTCGCGGCTCTTCACGCCGAAGGCCTTGCAGGCGCGCTCGTTGATGTCTTTCAGCACGCCCTTGTTGTCGTAGTACAGCATGTCGAGCAACGACGTGTTGAAGATGGTGTGGTAGCGAATCAGCAGCTGTTTGATCTTCTGCTGTCGGCAGTACTCATCGGTCACATCGTGCTGGATGCCCATCAGCGTAGTGGGCATGCCGTTGTCGTCACGACAGGTGACGGAGATGGATACTTCATAGTGACGGCAGTCGGCATCCTTGGCCGCCCTGCTGCGTATGGCCACTTTGCCGCTTTCCTGCTTGCCATCGCAAACATCGAAGATGATGCTCCGCATCTCATCCAGGTCATCAGGATGAAAGAAACGGCAAAACTCAACGGGGTTGTACTCGCGCTCATAGTCGCCAGTTTCAGACAGGTAGCAATAATGGCGGGTGGCTGGGTAGAAAAACCATAGGCGTAATTTGCCTGTCTTCAATATCAGAGCCAGGCGGGCCTTCTGCTTTTTATTGTCCATGACATTATTCATAGGCTTACAGTATTCATTAATAGTCTTCAGTTTGCAAAGATAGCGTTTTTTTCTTAAAACTACGATAAATTTGCTGGAAATGAATTTAAAAACCTGCGTAATTAACGCAAATTAACGTCATGGGATGTGTGTCACATCATTGTGGCTTGGAAAAGTGTGCACAAGGGGTCAGGAACTCTGTGTTGCGACGAAAAGATGGATAATAGACAAATAACCACGATAATGTGAATTTGGTTATTCACTTTGGTTATTTTTGGTTGAATAGATATTGTTTTTTAAATTAAATGTCTGATAATCAGGGTGAAGCAAAATAACCAAAACAAATGTTAATCGTGTAATTCGTGTATAATTCGAGTATAAATTGTTTATGAAACTGATAGTAGAAGGATATCCATATGAACCGCAAAGGGTGGAATAACATGTGCACAAGGGGTCAGGAACTCTGTGTTGCTCGAAACCGTTTGTGACATGGACAGATAAGATGGCCCCTGTGCATGGGAAGCACTATCTGAGCTATTACATTGCAGGCGCTGCCATGCAGAAAAAACTCCCATAAAACTCCCAAAAACTCCCAAGATTTTCACCAAAACTCCCAGAAATCAGGCGAAATCGCCAAAACTCCCATAAAAACTCCCAGAAACTCCCATTGGGCGACGGATTTTTTCCGCCGCCCTTTTTTTATGCGTAATTTCGCAGTGTCGAAAGACAAAAGTAACAAAATGTTGAATCTGAGGTTTGTGAGGTCTCATGAGGGAAGTCCGGACGCCGACCACATATCTCGCAAAGCTTAGAGACAATGAAACAAGTTGTATTGCGTATTGACGACGCAGCTTTTGAGAAGTTTATGGGCATGGTAAGCCTATGCCCACAGGTAGAGGTGCTGAACGTGTGTCAGAGTGGCGACAAGAAACTGACCACTGACACCTATGTAGCCTCGGCCATTCGCGAAATGCGACGTATGCTGGCATTTCGTTATCCCTGCGACTATGCTTACCTGATGGTGGCTTTCAATGAGAGTGTAGTAAAAGGACTGCCATTCTTTTACACGCCCAAGGATTTCCTTGACTACATGCGTGAGGCAGAGTTTGACAATCTGCCTGGGCGCACCACTATCTATGACACGATAGCCAAGGTGAAGGGCAAGTATCCTGACTGGACGTTTACTGATGCGCCAAAGGCGAGTGAGGCTTTGCGCAGAAAGAACCTGATTAAGCAGTTTTTGAGTGCCTTTATGAGGGCTCAAAGCAGAAAGTCGGACGGTTTGTCGGACGAATTCTAAGAGGGTCGGACGATTCGTCGGACGATAGAAAATAAAGCCATTGAGGGCTGAAAAATCATGTCTATCTTTGCATCGTCAATCAGAAAAAAGGATTTTAAAACAGATAAAAATTATGTTAGAACAAATTAGATTTCAAACGATGAAACATCAGGAAGTTTGCTTGAACGCTTATCACATCAGCGTGAAAAAGATGTGCGCCTCGTGTGCCCATAAGGACATCCAGAACGACGGCGAGCGAGTGTGTAAGAAAATGCAGTTGAAGGTACGACAGCAGTTCGTTTGCTGCCATTGGCAGATGAGCGACGGGCTGAAGAACGCCGGACTGCAAAACGGAGGAGTGGTTCGCCTGAAAGGAACGCAAGAAATTTTAATCAAATAAAGAGTAATAACCGAGTCGGAGGATGAGCGTGGAAATGTGTACGTACGAAATGAGCTCAACTAAAACCCCGCAATTCCAAAGCTCACTAATTCGAATCGATTATGAAACAAGAAATGAAAATTTTCAGTCATGAGATGTTTGGAGACATCCGCACCATGACAAACGAGAATGGAGAAACCTATTTTGTAGGTAAGGATGTAGCAACAGCATTGGGTTACAAGAACCCGTCGAATGCGCTACAGGTTCATGTTGCCGAAGAGGACAAAACCTCATACCTGATTCAGGTATCAGGTTCCAACTACAAAGCTAACACATTGATGATTAACGAGAGCGGACTCTACAGCTTGGTACTCTCTTCGAAACTGCCGCAGGCGAAGGTGTTCAAGCACTGGGTGACCTCAGAGGTACTGCCTCAGATTCGCAAGACGGGCGGGTACATTCCTACTAAGGATGCCAGCGGTCGCAAACTTTCTGATCTGGAGATTATGGCATTGGCGCTGCAAATCCAGCAGAAAACCATCGAGATGCAGGAACAGCAGATTGAGGACATGGCTCCCAAAGCTGAGTACTGCGACGAGGTGCTGGAGAGCGTGAGTTGCTTCACGACCACACAGATTGCCAAGGAACTGAGCATGACCGTTCACGACCTGACACGCCTGCTGATCGAGCGTAAGGTGATGTACAAGCAGTCCGGACAGTATCTGCTCTACGCTGACTTCGCCCGCAAGGGTTATGCCAGGAACCGCACCCACTCGTATTACGACGACGAGGGCGAGATGAACACCCGTACCTATCTGGTATGGACGGAGCGTGGCCGCAGGATGATTCACCGCATGGTGGACGTGGTGATGCATCGCGAACTGAACACAGCGATGGAACACCTTGAGATTGAAGAGATATTAGATAATGTTTAACTTAATAATTTGAGACTTATGGAAGCATTAGTAACAATTATTGCGGTGGGCGCATACGCTGAGCGCCAGTATCAGAAGCAGGACGGCAGCTCTGAATACTTCAAGAGCCGTGGCGTGACGATGAAGCGAGGTGGTGACGTGATCTATGGTGAGATGACTGGGGAACTGGCATCAAAGAACCGTGATACGCAGTTCCAGCAGGGGATGCCTTACATTGTGAAGGGATTCTGGAAGCATCGCACGTGGGGCGACAATAATGATCGCCATGAGAACGCCTTCTATATTACTGACCTTCAAACACTGTAGGACGTATGTTTACATATCAGAAAGATACTAAGAGCCTTTTTGTCGCCGAGTGCGGCAAAAAGGACTTCTGGAGGGAGATCCGCAAGTCGTCGACAGCCTTTAATATCGACACGCGCAGGGATATTCTGCGTGCCGTTGAGGCCAACGACGAGGATGCCATGCAGAAGTGGGCTGAGCATACGGACTATCAGAAGTTCATGCTCAAGACGCTACGCAACCTGAAGACCAAGGCTGGCAAAGAGAAGTGGCAGAAGAAGCCGCTCGACAAGAAACTGTTGGCATGGGCTGACGATCTGAAGAAATCGCTGACGGCTTTCCAATTCTGCTGCTATCAGTTTGATGAGGCAATGGTGAAGACCAAGGACGGCAAGACCAAGAAGGGCGCCAGGCGCGTGCTGAAAGGCTGTCATCTGAACGGACTGGTGATGCTGGACATAGACCATGTGGATAATCCCATGGAGGTGTGGGAGAAACTACAGGCCAATGAGGAACTGATGAAGCGTGTGATGCTGGTACATATCACCAGTAGTGGTCATGGCATCCGCATCATTTTCATTGCCGACAAGCAGGTAGGCAACCTGGCTGATAATCAAATCTCGTTTGCAGCTGTGCTGGGTTATACGCCCGATCAGAGCTGCATCGATGCTACTCGAAATTCATTCGCCCCCAAGGAGGATGAAATACTATTTATTGACGAAGAACGACTTTTTACCTATTATGATGAAGAATTTGACAAGCGATTCACGCCTGAGTACCGTGAGAAGAGGACTCAACCACTGTTTCATCAGTTTGGTGCTGGGGATGAGAAAACGACAAGTGCCAATAATAAAACGACAACTGAGACAACTAAGACAACATGTAATGGCGACAATTCGTCGTCAATAAAATGGAGGGGTTATGATATACAACGTATTATTGATGCTAGGTATGCAGACAAGCTGCCCTGCGCAGCCGACAGTAACCGCCATACGGAGTCACTTAAACTCGCAACAGACTTGCTGCTCATGCTTGATGGCGACAAAGCCCAGGTGCAGCGCATTGTGGAGGCGCAGCCGTGGGTCAAAGAAATCATCGACGAGAGGGATGAGAATGTGGGGCAAACAGTGGAATCAGCCGCCAGTTGCATTGCTCAAAAGGAAAAGAAGTATGCTTCTTCTCTGCCCTCAAAGGCGATGCTCGAAGCGATCCAGAAGGCCACAGGCAAGACGTATCAGGAAATCACGAAAGCGCAGACGGCGGCGGTGACGCTGAAGGATGACGATATGGCTCGATGGCTCTGGGAATGGGGCGCTGAAATCGAGGCTCTTTCAGAAGATTATCCGTTGCTGCGTGACATCTGCAAGGGGCTGAAACGTAATCAATATCCTGCGGCGTTGTTCGTGGGCGGTGGTCTGCTGATGACCTTGATGACGCGCTGCACCTATAGGTTTTATCATCGTCCTGAAGAGTTGCGCAGGCTCAATAATTCGACGCTGATTATTGGTGATCCAGCAAGCGGTAAGAGCTTTGCTACTCGTTTGTTCAAGTTGCTCGCTGCGCCTATCGTCGCTGCTGACAAGGTGGGTAAGGATGCTATCAATGCCTATCGTGAACAGATGCGCACCAAGGGTGCTAACAAGGAAAAGCCCAAGAAGCCAAAGGTCATCGTGCGTGTCCATCCGGCACGAACCTCTAATGCCCAGTTCATTCAGGACATGGTGAACTCAGTGGAGGAAGTTGACGGCCAGCCGATGCAGCTACACATGCTGACGTTCGATACAGAGCTGGATAACACGGTAACCGTTCAGAAGGGTGGTTCGTGGATTGATAAGCAATCGATGGAGTTGAAAGCCTTCCATAATGAAGAGGATGGACAGGCGTATTCGAACAACGACTCAATCATGCAGGACTTTATCGTGACGTGGAACTTTATCTATACAGGCACACCTATCGCCCTGAAGAAAAAGGTGAATGAGCAGAATTTTGGAAGTGGTCTCGCTACTCGCTTGACCTGTATCCCTCTGCCAGCCACGAACTTTGAAATGATGGCGCGTGAGAGCCAGGTCGATTTCGAGAGCGACGAGCGCTTGAAGGGTTGGGCTGAAAAGCTGGATCGTATGAAGGGCGAACTCTCAGTGCAGAAGATCGTCGATGAACTTTACGACTGGACGACACGCCGTATGGAGGATGCCAAAGAGAATGACTCCAAGGCTGATGAAATGCTGTTGAAGCGTTGCGCTTATCATGGACTGAACTTCGCTGCACCATTCATCGTGATGCGCCATTGGGACAAGATGCATCAGGAGGGTGACTATTGGTGCGGCGAGTTCGAAACAGATGCTACTGATTGGAAGCTCGCTGAGTTGATAGTCAATATCCAGTACGCTTGCCAGCGTCACTACTTTGGTGCGATGGCAGAGGCTTATTTCGATAACAAGTTGAAGGATGCCAGCGTCAATGTACAGCGTCGCCAAAAGACCTACGAGGCCTTTGCACGACTGCCTGAGACCTTCACCAGCGAAGACGTGATGCGCTGCTTTGGTCTGTCGAGCGACGGAGCCGTGCGCAGTAAAACGCGCCGTCTGCTGAGCGATCACCTGATAGAGAAAGTGAGTGATGGTAGGGGTACGACTACAGGTCTTTCGACCTTCCGCAAGACTGGTGTCCAGATGCTGTAAACGTGCCATCGTGCCAACGTGCCATTTGTGTATGTAGAAGTTAGAAGACGTTATAAGAAGATAGAAGAAGATGAAAGAAGTAGAAGTAAATAAGCAAGCAAAACTCTCCGAGCATTTTTCGCTCGGAGAGATGACCAAGACGAGTTATCATCCGCAGGATGGGAATATACCATCAAGGGTGCATATCGAGAACCTCATCAATCTTTGCGTGAACTGGTTGGAGGAGTTAAGGAGCAGGTATAATTTGCTTTACGGTCAGAGGAGGGTGACACGCGAGGGACAGTCCCCCTGTAATTCGGTCGCTGAGCTCCCTGCTCACAGAAGGGACAGTCCCTGTGTGTCACAGGAGAGCCCCATCGTGATCAATAGTGGTTTCAGGTCGCCGGAGGTGAATCAGAAATGCGGAGGTGCCAAGAACTCGAACCATCTGACGGGTTGTGCGGTGGATATCCACTGCATGGGTAAGGAACAGGCCATACGCTATGCCTGCATCCTGCTGGACATCGCGGATGGTAAGAAGCTGGACTTTGACGAGCTCATCCTCGAGAAGCGCGGCACGACCATCTGGGTGCACTTCGCGGTGCGGCCCAAGGGCAACCGCCGATATGTGCATTTCTAAATTTATTGGCCGAAAGTCTTGGAACTTTCGGCTTTTTTTCGTAACTTTGCCCTCAAGTATCGGCTAATCGTCGAAAATGGTATTTAACAGTGAGATTAATATGGAGAGTATCCGGAGCACAAGGTTCCTGTCCCCTTAAAGACATTGCTGAATGAAAAGGATATTACTGACATTCCTGGTACTGAAGTGTTCCCTCATTATTTCTGCCGGTGAGGTGGTGTGGTTCGACGGACAGCACCCGGTGACCTACAATATTCCCAAGAAGGCGGAACTCGTGGTTGGTACAGCACTGTCGATGTGGAAGGATGATATGCTGCAGGTAACAGGAATGATGCCTGTGGCATCCAAGAAGGCTGTCGTCAACTGCCAGTTGTCAAAGACTCTTCCTGCTGACGCTTTCCGCATATACACAAAGAATGGAAGCATCTTCGTAGAGGGTGGAAATGGCAGGGGAATGGCATATGGACTGCTGGAGCTCTCGCGCATGGCTGGTGTCTCGCCTTGGATATGGTGGGGCGATATAGTGCCTGAGCGTCGTGACAGGCTGGTGCTTAGCGGAGACTTTACCACAGAGCAGAGCCCGAGTGTAGCCTATAGGGGTATCTTTATCAACGATGAAGACTGGAGTATCCGTCCTTGGAGCTGCAATACATTCGAGCCAAACTCCAATGGGGAGATAGGTCCCCGCACTTATCGCAAGATATTCGAGTTGTTGCTGCGCCTGCGTGCCAATGCCATCTGGCCTGCTATGCACGAGGGTACAAAGGCATTCTTCCTTACACCAGGCAACAAGGCTGTTGCTGACTCGTGCGGCATCGTCATAGGAACCTCGCACTGTGAACCGCTTTTGCGCAACAATGTAGGCGAGTGGAATGTATCCGAACGAGGACGCTTCAACTATCGCACCAATCGCGAGGCAGTACAACAGTATTGGATTGAGCGCCTTAAAGAAGTAAAGACATCCGGTAATAACATATTTACTATTGGCATGCGTGGTATTCACGACAGTTCGATGGAGGGCTATGCCACTGAACAGGAGAAGTTCGAGGCCCTGCAGCAGGTTATCGACGACCAGCAGCAGCTCATAGTGAAGTACGTCGGAGCACCCGAAAAGCAGATGCAGATGTTTGTGCCGTATAAAGAGGTGCTGCAGTTGTATGAGAAGGGCCTCAAGGTGCCGGACTATGTCACCCTGATGTGGTGCGATGACAACTATGGGTATATCACCCGTCTCTCTGATGCCCGCGAGCAGCAGCGCAGCGGAGGTGCGGGAGTGTATTATCACCTCTCTTATTGGGGGCGTCCTCACGATTATCTCTGGCTCACGACTACACAGCCCGGACTTGTCTACAATGAGATGCGTCAGGCGTATGACCACAATGCCCGAAGGCTTTGGATTGCCAATGTCCACGATCCGAAAGTGGCAGCCTACGACCTGGAACTCTTCCTCGACATGGCTTGGAACATCAACGCTGTCAGCAGTTCTTCGCTTGGACAGCATCTCCGCTCCTGGCTCTGTCGTCAGTTCGGTAGTGAGGCGGGCGAGCGGCTCTATCCTGCTATGTTCCAGTTCTATCGTCTCTGTGGCGAGCGTCGTCCGGAGTTTATGGGATTCACACAGGTGGAGCTCGACAAGAAAAAATATCATCGTGGCCTCTCCACAGTTGGCGATGTGCAATTCTCCCGTCAGGAGGCTGCAAGTCGTCTGGCCGACTTCGAGTGCATCAAGGCTCGCATCATCGAGGCTAAGGCCTATGTGCGTCCAGAACTGTATGATGCCTTCTTCGCAGCCATCCAGTATCCCGTGTGGGCTGCATCTGCTATGAGCACCAAGATTCTCACAGACTCCGCAGAGAGCCGCCGGGCATACGATGAGATCCAGTCGCTCACTCGTCAGTATAATGAGATGCGTGGAGGCAAGTGGCGCTGTCTGATGGATGCAGCCCCGCGAAAGCTGCCTGTTTTTGAAGATGTCCGTGGGCGTCTGAGAGAAGAGGTTAAGACTGTTGACGTAAGAGTGGTGCCGGTATCGGGAAATGTGGATGTCATACAGATGCTCGGTCACTCCATGAATGCCATCTCACTGCCCAAGGGCAGGAGCATGACCTACAAGGCGGATATCGACGTGGAGGGCGACTACACCGTGACAACAGCCCTCATACCGACACATCCTCTTGACAGCGGTGACTTGCGATTTAGTGTCAGCATCGATGGTGGTGAACCGGTTGTATATTCGTTGAAGGAACCCTTCCGTTCAGAACGATGGAAAGACAATGTACTTCGCGCTCAGGCTATACGTGACACAAAGGTTCATCTGCAGAAAGGGAGTCACTCTATTACAGTCCATGCTCTCGACAATCATGTGGTTCTCGACGAGCTGACTGTTAAAAGCATACAAAATTGATTACTTTTAAAATAAAATCGCTATCTTTGCATCCTTCAAAATTTACAATCCGAGTTTCAAAATCGTAAATTTCACTATCAAAATCGTAAAAATCTGCTCTTTTGGCCACAAAATCCTTGGTTGTTTGTAGAAAATTAATGACCTTTGTAGCCTAATTGCATAACAGACAAAACAAATTAAATAATCAGAAATATGAAACAAAAGAAACTATTACTTATCCTCGCCCTGCTCTGCGCAGTGGTACAGGGGGCGTGGGCGCAATCCAGTTGGGATGAAGTCTATGCAATTACGCAGACCAATTCTGCAAATTGGACACAACTTACTGAGGGGTCCACGACGGGAAAGACGCTCGGCACAGCAGGTAGCACGACGTACTACTACGCCGACACGAACCTTACGTTCAGCAATTCCACGGTTAGCGGCAGCGGCCTGACCATCCTGGGCACTGTGTATTTCTACGTGCCCGATGGCGTGACCGTCACCTGCACGGGAGCCCATGCCAACGGACAGATGGGCGGCGGTGCTGGCATCGAGCTGACGGAGGGCAACACGCTTTACCTCCTCGGTAGCGGCACGTTGAATGCCACGGGCGGCAATGCTGCCGACGGCAGCAATGGCGGCAATGGCGGTGACGCATATATGGATTATGATAATAATTACCTTTACAGCGGCACTGGTGGCAACGGAGGCAATGGCGGCGGCGGTGCCGGTGCCGGCATTGGCACACGCGGCGGCAATGGTGGTGCAGGCGGTGCCGGAGGCCTTAGACATGAACGGTCAGGCGCTGGCACTTGGAGTGTTGCCGATGGCAATAACGGCAGTGCAGGCAGTGCAGGTACTTCCGCTGGCGCCGTGGGCCAACTCTATAGGCTTCAGTCCCTCGTCAACCTCAATGCCAAGGGCGGAAGTATAAGCAACAGATCAGGCGCTGGCGGCAGTGCAGGCTGGAGTGCTTTATGGGATGGAACTCGCAACTGGAGTGCTC
>JAEEGH010019553.1_pt1 | contig 14193 bp, 11 predicted proteins | sample 9134181 | NCBI WGS metagenome assembly JAEEGH01 (sample SAMN16246544, study PRJNA631951) | gut metagenome | biome: gut microbiome; feature: rumen; material: DP-attached | host: Bos | place: Iran: Karaj | collected 2018-10 | reverse complement strand
GTACCTTCGTTCCTGCTCTTGCTCTTCCTCCTCGACGAGAATGCGCTGCTGAGCGGCGTCTGGGCTATCATCATCACGCTTCTCGCAGTTTGGTTCATTATCAAATTGACCAGGGGATGGATGCGCTGCATTCTGCTCATTGCCGCCATTCCTATACTATATATATTGGTGGGGCCTGTCTGTTTCCCGCTACCCATCGACAGCCTATGGTCCGACATACATTACCACCGCTACCCCACCGTCTTCCCATGGCTGCTGTGGGCTGCGGCACTCTCGGCCTGCGTCCTCGTCATCACAAGCCTCCTTGTGAGGAAGAGGGGCAATCACCCCATCACGAAGTCTACAACCAAAGCTTCTTCTTCCCTCCCTCACACGAAGGGGCTGGTGGGCGCGGGGCTGCTCTCCTTTGCACTTGTGGCCGTCATCATGGGTGTCCTCGTGTGGAAGAACGCCAACTTCAAGGCCGAGAAGGTGATGCAATACGACTTCATGGCCACCCACCAGCAATGGAACCGCATACTTGAGACCGTCAAAGCCGAGAAGCCCAACAACCAAATCGGCGTGACAGTGCAGAATCTGGCCCTCGCCATGCGTGGCATGCTTGTCGACCACCTCTTTGAGTACCATCAGAACGGCATCTTAGGCCTGCTGCCCGACGTAAAAGAAGATGCCACCAGCCCCATGCCCACCGCCGAGGCTTTCTACCAACTGGGCATGATCAATGTGGCGCAGCGCACGGTGTTCGAGGCCCAAGAAGCCATCCTCGACTTTCAGAAGAGTGGCCGCTGCTACAAACGCCTGGCTCAGACCAACCTCATCAACGGCAACTACGCTGTGGCACGCAAATATCTCACAGCCCTGCAGAAGACCCTCTTCTACCGCAAATGGGCCAACGAGACCCTGCCGCTGCTGGGCGACGAGGAGGCCATAGCCCGCCATCCCGAATACGGACGCCTGCGCCTATCGGCCTACAAGGACGACTTCTACTTCAGCGACCATGTGACACCCGAGATGCTTGAAGCCCTCTACTTCAGCAACACCGACAACCGTCTGGCCTACCAGTATCTGCTGGCCTACTATATGCTGACGGGCGACCGCGAAAGGTATAATCACTTCATGTCCATTACGCAATGAGAAAGAATCTTTATATATTATTCGGGCTCATGGCACTTATGGGGCTCCTGGGCTGTAGCACTGAAACGGTGAAGGATGCCCGTCAGGAGGCTGCTCTGCCGCATATCTATCCCGACTACCTCGGCGTCACCATACCCGTGAACATTGCACCGCTCAACTTTAGCATGGCCGACGAGACAATGGTCAACGGCCAGTGGTCAATGGCGAGCGGCCAGTGCCAACGCATAGATGCCGTCATTAACGACAGCCACGGACACAGTCTGCACAGCCAGGGCGAAGAATCTGTTGACTTCGACCTTGACGACTGGCACACCCTGCTCGCCCAGAACCCCGGCGACTCGCTCAGTGTCACCGTCTCGGCCAAGTACGACGACGGCTGGCACACCTATCGTCCTTTCTCCATCTACGTCAGCCCCGACAGCATAGACTACGGTCTCTGCTACCGTCTCATTGCGCCGGGCTATGAGGTATGGAGCAAGATGGGCATCTACGAGCGCAACCTCTCCTCATTCACCGAGCGTGCACTCATTGAGAACACCCAGTTCGAGGGCTGCGTCAACTGCCACAGCTTCAACCGCGGCAACCCTGCCGACATGAGCCTGCATATCCGCGGCCCGCATGGCGCCACGCTGTTGCGCAAGGATGGCGGGTCCTTTACTGCCTACAACACCAAGACCGATCAGACGCTCGGCCTCTGTGTCTATCCCTACTGGCATCCATCTGGCCGCTACATCGCCTATTCCACCAACACCACGAGACAGCTGTTCCACAGTGCCGGCCGCAACCGCGTCGAGGTCTTCGACGAAGCCTCCGACCTCCAGGTGTACGATGTCGATAAGAACGAACTGCTGCTCTCGCCCCTGCTCAAACGGGACTCTGTCTTTGAGACCTATCCCGTCTTCTCCGCCGACGGCCGTTCGCTCTTTTTCTGTGCGGCCCGGAGCAGCAATCAGATCGACTCCATCCGCTATAATCTCTGCCGCATCGGTTTCGACCTTGCTACGGGCAGCTTCGGCGAACGTATAGACACCATCGTCGATGCCGTGGCACGGCACAAGTCGGTGTCCTTCCCCCGTCCCTCCTACGACGGGCGGTTCCTCTGCTATACGCTCTCAGACTACGGGCAGTTCAGCATCTGGCATCATGAGGCAGATCTCTATTTGCTTGACCTCGCTACAGGAGAGAGCCGCATCATGGAAGGAGCCAATTCCGAGGATACGGAGTCGTTCCACAACTGGAGCACCAACTCGCGCTGGCTCGTGCTGAGTTCCCGCCGGGATGATGGCCTTTACACCAGGCCTTATTTCTGCCACGTCGATACCGGTGGGCATGTCAGCAAGGCCTTCATGCTGCCGCAGCGGAATCCGCGCCGTTTCTATCGGGACCGCTTCTTCTCCTTCAACGTACCAGATTTCGTCATCGGCCCCACACGCTTCAACGGTCGTGAGGCCAGCCGTATCATCAATGATGAATACCGCAAGGATTTTGGCGTACGCAAAGAAGCCGCATCGGAATGACGCGGCTTGATAGCACGAATTGAACGGTATTATTTGTTGAATTCAGCAGAAAGATGTATCTTCGCAGTGTAAAAAGTTATATTCGCGGGCGGTGAACATAAGTTCATGGCGCACGAACACATATTCGCGGACGGCGAACATAAGTTCACGGTGCATAAACATAAAAATTGTTACACCCCACGGTGTTTGTCGAACTTATGAAGGATAAAGTTGAATGCTTCAAGTCCGACAAGCACAAGGAACGTGGCTGCAGCAGCAAGGACATACAAGCCACCACCACAGGCAAGACCGATGGCGGCAGTCACCCATAAACCTGCAGCCGTCGTCAGTCCACGCACGGCATTCTCATTCTTCTGGAAGATGATGGTACCGGCACCAATGAAACCGATACCCGATACGACTTGGGCAGCAACACGTGACACATCCCAACGATGCTCCGGCGTATACATCGCACCATCAAAGCCGTAAGCTGACACTATCATAAACAGGGCCGAGCCGAGAGCGACAAGGAAATGAGTACGGAAACCAGCCTCCTTAGCCCTGTATTCTCGTTCCAGGCCAATAGCACCACCCAAGAGGGCAGCAACAAAGATGCGGAGTATAAACTCCCAAGTCATACTATCCATCATATTACAATTTTTTCTTGAAACAACGGTGACGACGGTGGATGACAGAATCGAGATACTGCCAATGCGATAGCACACCTTCGTTGGTCTCCATCATCGGCCCTGTCTCAGCATACGAGAAACCATAAGCCTGGTATTGACGGATAAGATCATCGAAGATAAGTCCGTTGGCGCCCTTGGCACGGTATTCGGGCAACACACCAATCAATAGAAGATCGACGGTATCTGTCTTATGCCACTTGAGGATCTTCAGCAGATGCCACCAGCCAAATGGGAATAGCCGTCCGTCGCGAGTCTTTTGCAGGGCACGCGAGAACGAAGGGAAGGTAATGCCGAATCCCACAAGCTTGTCATTCTCATTGCCATCGACGATACCCGCGACGAGGTTTAAATCTGCGATCTTGATATAATCACCCACAAGCTTGTCAATCTGGCGGTCAGAGAGCTGGCAGAAGCCATAGAGGTCCTTATAGGTGGTATTGAGAAGTTCGAAGATTTCGCGTGCCTTGCCTTCCTTCATCAGCTCATGACGGGTAAACTTATGGGCACGGAGGTTATAGCGGCGACGCACCATCTCCGTGATCTTAGAAAACTTTTCGGGCACGACCTCAGGTACTTTCGCCCTACATTCCACCCAGTCGTTGGCTTTCTCAAAGCCTCCCAAGCGCTCGACATGCTGGGGGTAATAGGGATAGTTGTAGTTGATATACATGGTTGCGAGCTGGTCGAAACCCTCTACGAGCATACCTTCGCGATCGGTGTCGATAAAACCCATTGGACCTATCATTTCCGTCATGCCACGCTCACGCCCCCAGTCCTCAACGGTCTTCAGCAAGGCAGCGGACACTTCGGCATCATCGATGAAGTCAAACCATCCGAAGCGCACCTGACTGGTATTCCACCGCTCATTGGCGTGACGATTGATGATGGCGGCAACACGCCCCACCACCTTCCCGTCTTTGTAGGCCAGGAAGTAATCGGCCTCACAATAATCAAACGAAGGATTCTTCTGACTGTTGAGCGTGTCCATCTCGTCAAAATAGAGAAATGGCACAGCACAATCATTGCCGCGATAAAGATCGTAGTAGAATTGCACGAACGCACTGAGTTCCTTTTTCGTGGTTACTTTTTTAATCTCAACCATTGTTTCGAAATGTAAACCGCTGCAAAGATACAAAGTTTTGTGGAGTTTAGAGTGTGATAGGCGTTAAAAGGAGTTAAATAGTCGCCATGACACCATCAGAGGGCCTCAATATAGTCATAAAGGCGTTTGTAAAAGGGGTGTCGTGTCATCGTAGAGGCATCACCGAGGATGATGAGTTTCATTCGGGCACGGGTAATAGCGACATTCATCCGTCGTAGGTCCCGGAGGAAGCCAATCTGTCCTTCGTCATTAGCCCGGACCAAGGAAATTAGAATGATGTCACGCTCCTGTCCTTGGAAGCCGTCAACGGTATTGACGCTGATGAGACTGCGGTATGGTTTGAAGAACTCCTTCTTTTTGAGCAATCGCCTCAGATACTGCACCTGAGCACGGTAAGGTGATATGACGCCCACATCGAGCCGTTCGTCAAGGATGCGCTGCTTTCCGATCTTCTGGAAATACTGCTCAAGAACCAACAACGTCAGTTCTGCCTCCGCCTTATTGATACGCCCGAAGCTCTCGCCCACGAATTCCTCTGAGAAAGAAGTAAGTGGTGAGAGGTGAGAGGTAAGAGATATGTACTGCGGCAGATCCTCGGCTTGAGGTATTCTCTCACCTCTTACCTCTAACCTCTCACCTCTGAATTCCGATGTATCTATCCAACTCATTGGAATATCGAGGTCAAGGATGCTACGGTATTTCACCTCGGGGGCTGACTCCACCTGATTACCATAGAACCAATCAGACGAGAAGCGCATAATCTCCTCGTTCATACGGTATTGCATCTTCAACAGCGTAACGGTCTCGGGGTGGTTGTCGACGATGCGCTCCATCAATGTCTTTCCAAGTCCTGCCTTCATCGCGGCAAAACTCTTCACCGTGGGTGGCAACTGACAGTGGTCGCCAGCGAAGATGACACGCGACACCCGACGGATAGGAATCCAACAGGCTGCCTCAAGAGCCTGTGCCGCCTCATCTATAAATAAGGTACCGAACTTCTGGCCTTCCAACAGACGGTTGGCAGAGCCTACAAGCGTAGAGGCGATAACACGGGCCTCCCCAAAGAGTTGGGCGTTGATGCGTATCTCAAGTTCTACGGCACGCTCCTTCAGGCGTTCGAGTTTCTGGTGGTATTTGTCGTCGCCCCGTTTGCGATGGGCACGGAGATCCCGGATAGCCTTGCGGATGGCCCAAAGCAACTCATAGTCGGGATGGGCCTCGAAGCGCCGTTCGTAGGTGAAGGAGAGCATCTTGTCATTGACACGCGTCGGATTACCGATGCGCAGGACATTGATACCACGATCCACAAGTTTCTCGGAGATCCAGTCAACAGCCATATTGCTCTGTGCACAGACCAGCACCTGATTCTCTCGCCGTAGTGTCTCATAGATAGCCTCGACGAGAGTGGTGGTCTTGCCCGTGCCAGGAGGGCCGTGGACGATGGCCACATCCTTCGCCTGCAGCACTTTATTGACGGCATCCTCCTGCGTACGGTTCAGATAACTGAAGTGCATCGGCGCGAAGCTGAAGGTCTCAGCCTTCATTCTTCCCCCACGATTTTCCCCTTGTGAGGGGGAAATGGAGGGGGTGTAGAACAGATCACGGAGATACCCCAACCTCCCCTTCGCCCGCATCACACGGTCGAGGGCCTCAAACATCATCTTATAGCTCGTCTCGTCGAAGAACAACTGGATGCCCACATTCTCCGCCCCCTGCACATCGATGAGCTGGCCATTGTCAGGCACAGCGACCACCATCCTGTCGCCATCAACATAGCTGACGGTGCCCGTGAAATTAAAGTAGCGGATGGCTTCTCCGGATTTCCCGGACATTCCGGACCGTCCAGAATCTACGCGGAAGAAGCAGACAGGACGCCCAAACTCAAAATTATGCTCTATCTCGTCGTCGCCCTGACGGAACACCTCGACCACGAGTTGGTTGAGGGAGTTATAGTAACTCTTGCCCATCTTCAGGGGGTACCAGGCATCACCACGCTTCACCTTCCGCATCAGCCCCATCTCCTCGGTCTGTTTGCGGAAGGCGTCCTTCTCGGCGGCATACTCCATCTGGAGTAGCAGCCGCTGTTGCTGGAGTGCCTGTAGCGATGTTGTCATAATTGGGTGCAAAGTTATACATATTTTTAGACATAAGAACACAAGTACATATTATTTTTTGTTTCTTTTGTTCTTATGTCTAAAAAAATAATTATCTTTGCAGCGACAAATGACAGAACGATGAAAAAGATTCTATTGATGGCACTGGCTACCGTTATCCTGACGGCATGCAGGCAGGACGTCCAAGAGGATAAATACAATATCACCTCGAAGTTCAACGTCACCTATAATATATATGAGAGCTTCGAGAACAACGATGATGGCAGCATCACCTACCATGCCGCCGCCTGGGGCGGGCTGGTGGGTGTCATGAAGGAGCGCAACTTGCCCGTTGACTGGACACCCTACGAGTCGATCACTTTCGAGTTCGCAGAACCGACAAAGATAGAGACGCAGGTCCTCATTTCCGAGAAGGTGAAGACGTGGGGTCGTGCCGGCATTTCCTCTTTGACCTGTTTCTTCGACGGCCTCGATGTCAGGAATGTCAGTGAGGTACTCTTTCAGGCTACCGACTCCACCACCATCACCATCAAGAGCGTCCGTCTGACACCCATTGCCAGCAACTGGGATTCCCGGACCATCTGGGAGGATGAATGTCACTTCGACAACTGGGAAAACGGTATCTACCTCCCGCCGGAACACTTCGCGAATCTCACGGAAGGCGACAAACTGGAATTTATCTTCACTACCGACAGAACCGATTTCGGCCGTACTTACTGGCAGTTCAAGACCATCTACGCTACTACCGAGATGACGCTGGAAGGCAACTATAACGAACTGAACAAGTGGGGCAGTGCTGCCGTGGGCAGGGATGCCACCTCTTACAGGATCGCACTCACAGCCAACGACATCGCCAAGCTGAAAGAGCTGGGACTGTATGTCAACGGCTATTATGTCATCGTCACCAAGGTCAACCTTCTGCGGAAGCTGTTCCAGCATGAAGAGACGACCACCGAAGAAACCCAATGAAAGGAGAAGCATGAAACAGATACTGTTAATCAACGACGTCGTAGGTTATAGCAAGGTCGGTATGGTGGCTATGCTGCCTATTTTGTCGTATTTAGGCATCCCCACCTACAGCCTGCCCACGGCACTCGTGTCGAACACGCTCGACTACGGGAAGTTCAACATCCAGGACACGACGGACTATATCCGCGGAACACTGCCGGTATGGAAAGAACTCGGCTTCTCGTTCGATGCCGTCTGCACAGGCCTGATGTTCAGCGACGAACAGGCACGGTTGGTGGCAGGCTACTGCAAGGAACAGGGAGCATTAGGCACTACTGTGTTTGTGGATCCCATCCTCGGCGACGGCGGAAGGCTCTATAACGGCATGACCGAGCGTCAGGTAGAACTTATGCGTGAGATGGTCAGCGTAGCCCATCTCACCTTCCCCAACTATACGGAGGCCTGTTATCTGACCAACACCCCCATCCACATGGAGGGAATCACGTGGGAAGATACGAAGACACTGCTCGACAAACTGCGCCAGATAGGCTGCAAGTCGGTACTCATCACGAGCTGTAAGATTGACGGCCAGAACGCTGTGGCTGGCTACAACCATTATGACAACAGCTACTTCCACTTAGAGTACCACGAGATTCCAGGCCTGTTCCACGGCACGGGCGACATCTTCTCTGCCGTACTCATCGGCCACCTGCTCAATGGCGAGACACTCAAGAGTTCTACCCGCACGGCGATGGACACCGTATTCCGTATGATCGACCGCTATAAGGACACACCCGACAAGAACAAGGGTATCCCTGTGGAGCAATGCCTAGATATATTGGAGGATAGAAGTGAGAGGTAAGAGGTAAGAGATTACAAATGAGATTGCATCATCTTTCTTCTGACATCGTCCCTCCGGAGCGGTTCACCTACCCCTTCTGCTACGAGCCTCATCCACTATGCGTCCTAGCAGCAGAAGAAGTGAAGCGGGAAATCGAGCGTATCAACCCTTCCGAAGGCAAGATGTTCGGGGTTCTCGTTGTGAAACAGGGCTTTCTCGCCGCCTACTCCGGCCTCCTTGAAGGCCGCAACGACTGGCCTTATTTCGTGCCACCCGTCTACGATGCCCAACAACCCGACGGCTATTTCAAAACCCGCGAACGTGAGATTTCTCTTGCCTCTCACCACTCTCCACTTACCTCTAAAAAGATGTCACAGGACTTGCAATTGTGGCTCTTCCACCAATACCAGTTCCTAAATGCCAGAGGCGAGACGAAAGACCTAGTAGATGTGTGGCAGGACTACCACTGTTCGCCTCGTATTCGCAACAAATACCCCCTCCCCCCTGGTGGCACGGGCGACTGTTGTGCCCCAAAGCTTCTGCAATACGCATATCAGAACGGTCTGAAGCCCCTTTGCATGGCTGAGTTCTGGTGGGGGCCATCACCCAAGAGCGAGATCCGTCATCACGGACAGTTCTATCCCGCCTGTCGTGGGAAATGCAAACCTGTACTGACATGGATGCTGCAAGGACTCGATGTTGACCCCAGCCCAGACGAAGCAGGTTTCCCACATTTTAATGTCGAAGTGGTCTGGGAAGATGAGTCGATGGCCGTGCTGAACAAACCCTCCGGCATGCTGAGCATCCCCGGACGCACGGAAGACTACTCCATCGCCACCTGGGCCCAAGAACGCTGGCCAGGCTCACAGCCCGTACACCGCTTAGACATGTGGACTTCGGGCATCATCCTCATTGCTAAGACCAACGAGGTCTATCAGTCACTGCAAAAGCAGTTTACGGACCACACCGTGAAGAAGAAATATCTCGCCATCGTGGAGGGTGCGCCCAAGGAAGAGCACGGCATCATCGACCTGCCCCTACTCTGCGACCCCATGAACCGTCCGCGTCAAGTCGTCGACTTTGAGCGTGGCAAACGCGCCATCACCGAATACCGTATTCTGGGATGTGTAACAAAAGAACCATCCCCCTGTTACACTCTCCTCGCCCTCTGGCCCCACACCGGCCGCACGCATCAGCTGCGAATGCACTGCGCCCATCCCGACGGCCTCGGCTGTCCCATCAAAGGCGATGAACTCTATGGCACGAAGGCTGACCGTCTCTATCTCCAGGCGCAGGCCATTTCCTTCGTCCATCCCATCACAGGCAAGAAAATGCACTTAGAACTCCCCCCTGCATTCGATTTAGAACATCTCAATCCGTATAATCCGTAAAATCCGTTGTTTAGATAATTCGTGATATTCGTTTAATTCGTTGTCAAATTAATAATACGTTTCAAAATTAGTTCAATTATGGTTAAGCACATCATTCTCTGGACTCTGAATCCAGAACTCTCTGAAGAAGAGAAAAAGAATGTAAAGGCTGGTATCAAGGCTGGTCTTGAGGGATTGTTAGGTAAGGTTCCAGGACTCATCGATGTAAAGGTTCACATCGATGGTCGTCTGGCTTCATCGAATGCCGACGTGATGCTCGACAGTACGCTGGAGAGCGAAGAGGCTCTGAAGGGCTATGCCGTTCATCCCGACCATGTGGCAGTCGCCAATGGCAAGGTTCGTCCCTACACCGTCCAGCGCTCCTGTCTCGACTTCGAGATCTGACAACTAAGCCCCGCTGATTGGCGGGGCTTATTCTTTATGGGGTAACGAGGGTTCGATAGATGGTGTTCCGACGTTCCCCTACTTATTGTTAATTGTTGAATTTGGGTACAAATATTTTCCGTAATTCAAAAAAAGTTGCACCTTTGCTTAGGAAATCGGAGGGTTCGATTGTATTAAGAGAAAAGACTGCAAGAGACAGATGATCGATAAACGAGAATTCGAAACGGTTTTCAGACGTCATTACGACGGGATGTTCCGACTGGCAATGAAGATGCTGGGCGGTGACGCAGAAAGCAAGGATGTGGTGAGCGATGTATTTGCCCATCTGCTCCACAGCGGCACTAATCTCAGAGCGGAAACACTCCAGTCCTTTCTGTTGACAAGCGTCCGCAATCGTTGTATCAATCTGCTGGTGCACAGGCAGAAAGAGCAATATATGCATAAGGCCATCATGGTAGAGATGATCACACCAGAACAAACTGCAGAACAAGAACTACTGCAGATGCTTCACCATTACATCGACTCCCAGCTGCCTAAGCTCTCGCAACAGATACTCCGCCTGCGTTATCAGCAGGGACTGAAATATCGCGAGATAGCCGATGTGCTGCAAGTCAGCGAAGTCACCGTTCATAACCATCTGTCGCAGTCGCTTCAGCAATTAAAGGATCATTTTAAATCATTAGGTTATGGAATCAAATGACAAACTGGAACAGATGCTCAGGCAGATGTATGCCCAAGAATCCCTCCACGATGACAACATAGACACATCGGACATCATCGACGAGGAGTGGACGAAGTTTGAGGCAGAGCACTTTGGAAAGGAAAAGCGAAAAGTGGAAAGTGAAAGGTTTTCGTTTCTCAAGATCGCCGCAATATTCATTGGTGTGCTAATGCTCTCTGGCATTGCCTATGCCACAATACACATTATTAATAATAGTTCGCAAAAGCCCCAGGAAGAGCAGACCGTAACGGCATCAAACTCTCAACGCTCAACTAGCAACGCTCAACTGGCAACGCCGGATAGTACGCTACTTAAGCCCATCGTCTACGAAGACGCAGAACTGACAACTATTCTCAGCGATATTGCAACTTTCTATCAGGTGGAGTCCGTCTATAAGAAAGAAGCCAGCAAGCACATCCGCCTCTACTTCACATGGGACAAGAAACAGGCCATAGACGACATCATCGATACGTTCAACAAGTTCGAACGCATCCATATCACTCGCGACAACCAAAAACTGATTGTAGAATAACTATAGCCAACACACAACATGAAACAATATATCATCACAGCTTTGCTCTGTGGGCTGACGTTTGGTGCCCAAGCACAGCGAATCAGTCGCAATTACCAGAACGAGTCACTGTCGAAGGTACTTGAAGACCTGAACACTGCCACCAGCGACAAGACCATCTACTTCATCTACGACGAACTGGAGGACTTCACCGTGACTAGCCACTTCAGCGACCTGCCTATCAACGAGGCTGTCCGTGAGGTTATCGGCTTCTATCCGATGAAGGTGACCTTCGACGATGATAAAATCTTCATCGAGTGCACCCAGAAGGAAGATACCAAAGTGATAGGTCATATCGTGGACGAAAGTGGAAAACCCATAGAATTTGCTAATATCTCACTGCACAATGATGGTTTTATCAATGGTGGCGTGAGCAACGAGAACGGCGACTTCGTGATTCCCTGCAAGGCTCAGCACATCACTCTGAAAGTGTCGTATATCGGCTATAAGACCGTTACCAGAGACGTCAACGTGGGTAACATCGGCACCATTACCCTCCAGCCAGAGACCTATATGGTGAAAGGCGTAGAGATCAAGGGCGAGATTCCTCAGTATAAGCCGACGACGGGTGGCATGACCGTCGATGTGCAGCACTCGCTGCTCCACGACATCGGCAATGCTGACGAACTACTATCGATGATTCCCATAGTGAAGGGCCGTGACGGAAAGTTCGAGGTGCTGGCCAAGGGCGAACCTGAGATCTATATTAATAATAAAAAGGTACGCGATATGGGTGACCTGAAGCAACTAAAGTCTTCAGACATCAAGAGCGTCGATGTGATCACGGCCCCTGGTGCCAAGTATAATGCCGAGGTGAATGCCGTCATCCTCATCAAGACGCTGAAACCCCAAGGCGACGGATTCAGTCTGATGGCGACCAGTCAGACATGGCGAAACAACAAATGGAACAACTACGACGACCTGACGCTGAAATATCGCACTGGCGGACTGGAGGCCTTTGCCAACGTAGCACTCGACAACGGCCACTACAGCAATGATCAGGATATCGACCAAGAGTTGCATATCAGCAAGGACCTGTTTAATGGTTATGCGGAACTGCCTGTCAGGAGTTCGTGGACAGAGATTCAGTATCAGGCAGGTCTAAGTTACGACTTCAACACGGACCATTCCATAGGTCTGAGTTTCTCATCGCAGAAGAACCTCTACAATCGTTTCACGTCTGACATGAAGCAGCGCTATCTGAAAAACGGCATTTTCGATGGTGACGTCCGTCTGACAACGGATATCCGAGAACAGGATAAGCCCGTATGGGAACTGAACACCTACTATATAGGTAAGGTTGGGAAACTGGGCATTGACCTGAACGCCACGGTATTACGACGTGAATCTGAGAGTGATAACAGTCAGCAGGAAACCAGTCAAGAATACGGCAACCGCACCATCACCACCCTGACCAATGAAGACCGTAAGATGGTGGCAGGCAAACTGGTGCTCACCTATCCTGTCTGGAAGGGTGAATTAAGTGCAGGCTCAGAGGCCACGAGTACAACGAGTCGCGGAGGTAACGTGAATCTGGAAAATATCATACCAGAAAGCGACAACGAGATGAAAGAGAAAAATATCGCTGGCTTCGCTGAATACCAACTGACTCTCAACGTCCAATCTTCAATTTTCAATATTAATGCCGGCCTTCGCTTTGAGCATGTGGCTGCCGATTACACCTCGTTTGGCGTCTGGCAGTCTGAGCCTAGCCGCACCTATAACAACTGGTTCCCCAACCTCTCAGCCGCCTGGCAGAAGGACAAGTGGGGTGCACAGCTAAGTTACAGCAAGCGCATCACTCGCCCACCCTATCAGATGCTGTCTTCGATGATCATCTACGACAGCCGAATCCTATACGAAGGCGGCAACCCGTTATTGCGCCCCTCGGTAAGGCAGAGCATCGATTTCAGCCTGACCTATTCGTGGCTGAACTTCACCACAGGCTTTACTCGCGAAAACGATTTCTTTACCCATGTCGGCAATGTTTACGATGAAGAGAAAGAGATTGCCATCTTCCAGCCCGACAACTTCGACCATCAGGACCGTGTCTATGCCACTCTCGTAGCCTCGCCAAAGTTCGGATTCTGGCAACCACAAGCTACGCTGCACTACTATCAGCAGATGTTCGATGCCGAGGCCTACGGCGTGCCAAAGAAACTGAACAAGCCCGAATTCAGCCTCTATCTGAATAGTTGGTTTGTCATCAACCCTATGACTAAGGCACTGCTGCAAGTTAACTATACGGGCAGCAACCACTGGGGGTTCATGTATCGTGGCAGCAACTTCAGTGTGAGCGCCCGCTTGCAAAAGACATTCCTGAAGGGACAGTTGACAGCCACACTATATGCCAACGATATTTTCCGCACCGCCAAGACTAAGGTAACCACCTATTACGCCATCGGCTCAACGGCCCAAGACGTCTATACCTATACGCAATGTGTGGGACTGACCTTGAGTTATAACTTCAACGCCACTCACTCGAAGTATCGTGGCACAGGTGCAGGTAACGACGAGAAGAACAGACTGTAAGCAGAAATTATAACGGCCTCACCGATAAGGCGAGGCCGTTATATGAGCAGTAGACTAATAATAGCCAATTACTTCTTGTTCAGGGCGAGGTCGATAGCAACTGCTACAGATACAGTAGCACCTACCATTGGATTGTTACCCATACCGAGGAAGCCCATCATCTCTACGTGAGCAGGAACTGAAGAAGAACCTGCGAACTGAGCGTCTGAGTGCATACGACCCAGCGTATCAGTCATACCGTAAGAAGCAGGACCGGCAGCCATGTTATCT
>JAEEGH010019552.1_pt1 | contig 14194 bp, 11 predicted proteins | sample 9134181 | NCBI WGS metagenome assembly JAEEGH01 (sample SAMN16246544, study PRJNA631951) | gut metagenome | biome: gut microbiome; feature: rumen; material: DP-attached | host: Bos | place: Iran: Karaj | collected 2018-10 | reverse complement strand
CCATCGAGCAGTTGCACTTCCAGAACACCTTCTCGTATGTCAATGCCCAGCGCCTGCATCAGGAAGCCGATGCCAAGTACCTGCCTATGACGCCAGCCCCACGCTGGACGTCCGACCTCCGCTATGAGATTATCCGCGACGGAAAGACGCTGAACAACCTCTACGTGTCTGTGGGGATAGAATACAACCTGCGCCAGAACCATTTCTATGGGGTAGGAGGCACAGAGACCGCTACCCCTGCCTACACGCTGCTGAACGCCTCTGCAGGGGTCGATGTGATGCATCGTGGGCAGAAGCTCTTCTCCGTGTTCCTCACGGGAAACAACCTTACAGATGCAGCCTATCAGAGCCACCTCAGTCGCCTGAAGTATGCCCCCATCAATGAGCGTACCTTCCGACGGGGAGTCTTCAATATGGGACGCAATTTTGGCCTTAAGATCGTGGTGCCTTTGGAGCTCTGAGCGCCCGCAATGTCTGCAAAAGCACACTGAGCAGAATCAGCGCGATGCCGATATAGAAAGAGAAGTTGATCTCCCGACCTTCACCAAAGATCAGGAACGCCAGGACTATCGTGTAGCACGGTTCCAGGTTGTACGTCAGATTCACGGTGAAGGCCGAGAGACGCTTCAGCGCCTGGATCTGCAGCAGATACATACCCACCGTGCAGAACAGCGCATGACAGAGCATGAACCACAGGTTGTTTCCCTCTGGAACCACCATCACAGGTTGCTGGCTGGGGAAGAAAAAGAGATAGATAGGGATGATGGCAGAAACGGCGATGAGACCACCCGACATCTGATACATCAGCACCGTGCGACTGCTCACCCCCACGCTGGCCTTCTTGTTGCAGATGGCATACAGCGCACACACCGCTGAAGACACCACCCCGATGGCGATACCATAACGATAGCGTGCATCCAGCGAGAAGATGCAGAGTACACCCGCCACCGTGATCAGCGAGAAAAGCAGTTCCAGCCACGAGAAGCGCTTCTTGAATATCAGAGGTTCGAAGATAGCCGTGAAGAAGCCTATGAGCGAGAAGCAGATCACGCCTATCGACACATTCGATGCCTTGATGCTCCCATAGAACAAGATCCAGTGAAACCCCAAGAGTGCGCCACACCCACAGAGCTGCAGGAATTTCTTCCAGCCCACCTTAGGCAGGCCCGTGAACACCAGCAGGATAAGGCTAGTGAACAGCATGCGATACCACACGATGTCCACCTCGTTCAGCGTGATCAGTCGTCCGAACAAGCCTGTAAAACCAGCCAGCATCACACTCAGGTGCAGCTGTATGAACCCTTTCTTCGTCTCGTCCATCCCTCCAGAAATCTATGGGCGATAAAGTGAATGATTAAGGCAGTTTCTGTGCAGGCCACCCGAAGTCCTGATACAAGGTAGCCTTCAGTTGATGCGCCTTCACATAGTCGGCCAGCGACTTGGCCCTCAGCGCCTCACGTCCCTCCGCATTGCTGTTGAGGGCATGAAAAGCCTCGTAGTTCGCTCCGAAAATACGCTGTGCACTAGACAGATTGCCAGCACCGTCCTCCACCTGGTCGAAGCCCGTCACCTCGTAGCCGTTGGCTGTCTGGCTGATGTGCATCAACCCTGGATGACTGCCTCCAGACACACACTTCAGCGTATCGCCCACCAGGTTGTAGTTGAACACCCAGAAGTCGCCCCACACCTTGATGTCCGCCTTATTCTGCTCGTCCACAGCCACGATGCTGCGCACAGGCACACAGTGTTCACCCGCTGCATACTGCTTCCCGAGGCCCACCAGATAGCGGTCTATCGCCGTCGTGTAGCTCGTCTGTTCGTCACTCCCACCGTTGCCCTCAGAGGCAGGACTCGTTGCCTGTTTGCTGTGGCAGGCAGCCAGTGCCATCAGCACCATAAAAAGTAAAACTACCTTTTTCATTTTCATCGAAATTACATTAAGAACATGCGAAGTTAAGGAAAAAAGTTCAAATATCTTTAAAAAACTTGCGTCCCAATGCCACTTTCTCTATTTTTGCAGCGCCAAACGAGAAAACGCATATAGATACAGAATGAGAAAAGTCGTTATATCCTTGCTCCTCTGCCTGCTCACAGCCCTTACCGCCTATGCGCAGACCTACACCCCCCAGCAAGCCCGTAGGCTGTTCGACGAGAAATACGAGATGGTCTTTGGCTCCGAGGGTTGCACCCTGCACTATGCCGTCAACATCATAGGCATCTACAAGACCGAGGGCACCATCTGGTACAAGGACCAGAAGAGTAAGTTCATCGATGAGAAATACATTGCCTGGAACGATGGCACCACCTACACCCGTCTGGAGCGCAAGAAGCAGGAAGTGGTGATCTACGATGCTCACGACGAGGAACGCGACAAGTATGCCACCAAGTTCACCTTCCAGCCCGACAACTACACCTACGCAGCCCATGAGGCCGATGGTCAGCTCGTCATTACCCTAAAGGCCAAGAAAGGGGTGAAAGGTGTGAAAGAAGCACAGTGCTACATCAATAAGCAGACAGGCTATCCAGAAGCTGTGCGTGTGAAAGTGTTCATCTTCTCCACCACCATCAAGATTTCCGATTTCCGACACGGAGACATCAGCGACGACCTCTTCGCGTTTCCTCGCCAGCTCTATGCCGACTATACCTACGTGGATCATCGCAAGTGAAAGGCCTATGAAACATCTGCGCTATTGTAGCGCTTGGAATAGATGTGCCGCTTGTTTCTGTATGCTCTCGCCCTCAGAGTTTTGTAGTTGGTAGCACAGGCCCATGCCCGCCTGTCCATGCTTGAAGTTGACGTATAATTGTGCTAACGGATGATGGCTCAGGTACTCCAGTTGTGCCAGACTGAGCCTGATGGAGCAGTTCACCACCCAGATGCCGTTAGCCTGCTCAGGATGGGTAAACGAGGTCAGTTCCAAGATGTTCTCAGGCTTAATGGGCAGTCGCTTCACTTGGTCCTCCAGAAACACCAGCATCAGCGAGCTGTGCCCCTCATCAAAGTCGTAGGGCGTGGTGGTACCTATGGTGATATTCAAGAAGTTGATGTCGCCCTTGTCAAAGTGTGCAAAGCACAGTCCGCACATAGAGAAGCCCTCACTATCCACCTTGCTCACCTCGTTGGAGAGGTTGGTCATACGGGTGATTTGGTAACCATCCTCATTGAACAGCTGCGCTTGCATGGAGAGCGGCAGGCAGAGCAGCAGGAGCATTCCTATCGTTTTCTTCATCATAGTCACTTCACATTTCTTGGGCCCTATACCACAGGTGCCACTGCAAAGATAGTGATAGACGGTAGATTACCAAAGCACATTCCCATTTTTTAACATTCAGATGGTCAATCCCAGCGCTGTGGCTATCGCTACGCCATACACGGGCTTACTATCGCAGATTTTTTATCCATTCATAATCAGGATATTAGGATTTAGTACGCTTACTATTTCTGATACCCTTACCTTACTTACTATTTCACTATTATAAATAATGAGTTACTTTTGCAAAGGTTATTATAAAGCCTGAAGAATAATCAAAATTATATAGTTTTATGTTAGCAAGAAAAATCTTATCCGTAGCAGCTGCATTGCTTTTAATATGCTCCTGCAGCGCTCCCCAAGACTCTCTGGACGATCTCCAGAAAGGGTGGGAGAATCCTCCTCTGAGTGCCCGCAATCGCGTATGGTGGCATTGGATGAATGGTAACATCACGAAGGAAGGCATCCTCAAGGACCTTCAGTGGATGAAAGACACCCGTCAGGGTGGTGTGCACAATTTCGACGCTGCACTGGGTACACCTACCGTTGTTGAGAAGCGCCTCATTTATATGGACGAAGGTTGGCAAGATGCTTTCGCCTATGCTGTGAAGGTGGCCGATTCCTTAGGTTTGGAGTTCACTGTGGCCTCTGCCCCAGGATGGAGCTCTACAGGCGGCCCTTGGGTGAGCGAGAAAGACGCCATGAAGAAGTTGGTCTGGAGCCAGGCCTACGCCTCTGGGGCAGTCGATACGGCGCTTCCAGAACCCCCACACACCACAGGAGCTTTCCTCGACGGTGCCCCTGCTGGTCGTGGTGAAGCAGGCACAGGCTATGAGTATTACGAAGATATCGCCGTGATTGCTGTGAAGCAGCCCGCTGGTCGCCCGAATGCAGCTAGCATGGGAGCCAAGGTCACTTCCAGCGGAGGCCATTTCACGTTGGAGCAACTCACCAATGGCAGCCTCGCAGATGCTGTGTTGCTCCCTCGCGATGATAAGGCAGGATTTGCCTGGATTCAGTTTGAATACCCAGAACCCGTCACCATCAAGTCCATCAAGATGGTAGGCGCTGGTGGCGGAGGCTTTGGTGGCGGTCCAGCTACCACCCAGCTCGAATCCAGCAATGATGGCCAGACCTTCACCACCGTTTGCGATGTGCGTGGTGGCAGCGTGTCACAGGTCACCCTGAGCGTTCCAGCCACTACCGCTAAGTATTTCCGCGTGCGTGTGGCTAATCCACGTGGGGGTGGCGGAGGTTTCTTCGGTATGGGAGGCGGCCCATCTGCCCCTCCTGCAGGCACCATGATTGCAGAACTGGAGCTCTATCCTTATACGATGGTACACCGCTTCGAAGATAAGGCCGCCTTCTCCTCAGCTTCCAATCTCACCGCTGTGCCTACGCCAGTTGCAGAAGGCGAACTCTTCCCTTCTGCAGCCGATGTGGTGGATGTGACTTCCTACTACCAGAACGGTAAGCTCACTTGGAATGCCCCAGAAGGAGAGTGGAAGATCCTCCGCTTTGGCTGGTCGCTCACAGGTAAGCAGAATCATCCTGCACCATTGGAGGCCACAGGTTTGGAAGTCGATAAGCTCGACCCAGACGCTTGGACACGCTATTTCCACACTTACCTTGATATGTATAAGAAAGCCTCAGGCGGACTGATGGGTCAGCAGGGTGTGCAGTATGTGCTGACAGACAGCTACGAGGCTGAGTGCGAGACGTGGACACCTGCGATGTTCCAGGAGTTCCAGACTCGCAGGGGATACGACCTCAAGACGTGGCTCCCTGTGCTTGCTGGCGAAGTGATTGGCTCACCTACGCAGAGTGATGCCTTCCTCTTCGACTGGCGCGCTACGATTGGCGAGTTGATAGCTGATAACTACACCCTGCTTTCCAAGATAGCCAAAGAAGACTACGGCATGAAGGGACGCTACACAGAGAGCCATGAAGGCGGACGTGCCTACGTGGGCGATGGTATGGACCTCAAGGCTACTGCAGAAGTACCTATGAGTGCTATGTGGGTCACTGCCCCTTGGGTGCCAGTGGGTCCCGACGGACAGCCAGATATGAGCGTCTATGATGCTGATGATAAGGAGTCAGCCTCTGTGGCACACATCTACGGACAGAACATCGCTGCTGCTGAGTCTATGACAGCTCCAGGCGGAGGCGGAAAGTCCTATTCCTACTATCCAGGCAACCTGAAGTATGTGGCCGATCGTGAGCTCTCCAACGGTATCAATCGCTTCGTCATCCACGAGAGTGCCCACCAGCCAGATGATGTGCACGTGCCAGGTATGTCGCTCGGAGGCATAGGCCAGTGGTTCAATCGTCACGACAGTTGGGCACCGCTGGCAGGCATCTGGGCCGACTATATGTCGCGCAGCAGCTTCATGCTGCAGGCAGGTAAGAATGTGGCCGATATCCTCTACTACTACGGTGAGGATGGCAACGTCACCTCTGTCTTCAATCGCGCCCCCTCTATCCCTGCGGGCTACCAGTGGGACTACCTCAATCCAGACGGACTGCTGAACCACATTTCCTATACGAAGGGCCAGCTCGTCTCTACAGGTGGCACCACCTATAAGGTGATCTGGATGGATCGCAACGTCGATGTGATGTCCCTGCCTGTGCTGCGTAAGCTTGCCTCTCTGGTGAATGCAGGTGCTTGGTTGGGTGGTGCCCGTCCTACGCGTCCTGCCTCCCTCACAGACGATGCAGCTGAGTTCCAATCTCTCGTAGCTGATATCTGGGACAGCGGTCGTAAGAATGTGGTAGAGACCAAGGAACTCTCCGAGCTTCTCAATGCCGCAGGAGTGGCTACAGACGTCAATATCCCTGCAGGCTTTAAGTTCCTCCACCGCACCCTGCCAGGTACGGAGATCTACTGGGTGAACAAGCCCGCACGCGACTATCAGACCGTCACCCTCTCGTTCCGCGTCAGTGGCCTGAAGCCTATGCTTTGGCACCCAGACAGTGGGGTACAGGAAGAAGTGACCTACGCCCAGAAAGACGGGCGCACAGAGGTGACGCTGAACCTGGTGCCAGACGATGCTGTGTTCGTGGTCTTCGCAGGTAAAGCAGCCGATTCCTACACCGTTCCTGCGGCCCAGCAGGAGGGCGAGAAGGTGCTCGATGGTTCTTGGAGCGTAGCCTTCCAAGAGAAACGAGGTGCCCCAGCTACAGCCGAGTTCCCTGCCTTGGGCAGCTATACCGACTCCTCAGATGAGGGCATCAAGTACTTCTCTGGCATAGCCGACTACACCAAGACCTTCGAGGCAGAGGCTGCAGAGAAGACCGTGCTCGACCTGGGTCGTGTGGCCGATCTGGCAGAAGTCTATGTCAACGGCGAGTATTGCGGTGCTGCTTGGAAAGAGCCTTATCAGGTAGATATCACTAAGGCCGTGAGGGCAGGGCAGAATGTCCTTCTGGTGCGTGTAGCCAATGTCTGGGTGAACCGTCTCATAGGCGATGAGCAGCCAGGCGCCACTCGTGTGGGTTGGACCGACTCCCGTGGCTTCGACGGTAGTGAACCTCTGCAGCCAGCAGGCTTACTGGGCCCTGTAAAAATCGAGAATTACAAATAGTCCTAATAGAGTTATATAGAAAATAAAGATTATAGAATATGAAGAAATTATTAACTGTCACAGCAACTATTATGATTGCTGTATCATCCTTTGCTCAGGGAACTGCTCCTGCACAGAGAGGGCAGGCAGCCCAACCAGGCCAGACGCCATTCTTCGAGGCTCCCCAACTTCCTGCCTCTGTGGTCTATTCTGTTCGTGCAGGCTTTGGGTCACGCTCCGCACAGGGACGCTCCTCAAACAACGCTCCGACCTTCTTTATCTATCCAGATACCAAGCTTGACGAGAACGGAGCAAAAGCACTGATCGAGCAACTTGGCATGCAGAGCGTCATTGACGAGCATCACGCCAGTTTCTATGTGATCAATCCTACCAAGTCGAAATATGCCGCTTCCGACTATGACGTGTTCGAAGAAGTGTTCAATGCCTCCCGCACAGGCAATGCCAAAGTCATTGGTCTGGGTGAAGGTGCTACATTCGTCAATGCCTATGTAGCCCCTAAGGCAGCAGGCTATATCGCAGGCATTCTCACCTTCGACGGAAAGCCCTATTCCAAGTCCCTGAAAGGCAATTATCCTGGCGTACCAGCTTACGTGGCAGGCAAGAATGCCAAGAAGGTGGCTGCAGAGTATGAGGCACTCAACGCTTCCCTCAAAGCCGTAGAGCCCCTGCTTCAGGTAGTGGTGAATGCTACGTCGCCATCACTGAAAGAACTCTTCGCTGATGCTTGGAAAAAGGTGCTCAGCAAAGCCTATCGTTACAACAACTATAAGCACACCCATTACCAAGGCGGTAAGATGGGTGAGTTCGGAGTGAACGAGCTCGAGCCATATACCATTTGGGAAGACCTCAACATCACCCGCATCGTGGTCGAGGACAGACCACAGTCGCAGTTTGGTGGAGCCCCCAGAGGCAACGGCAATGCCCCTGAACCACTCCCAACCCTTTGGTACGAGTACTGGCCAAACGAACTGATGGATGCTTCCAAAGTCCCTGCAGGCAGCGTGCCTGTGATGGTGCTTCTGCATGGAAATGCCAATGACCCCCGTACCCAGGCAGAAACCTCTGGATTTATCGAGGTGGCAGGCAAGGAGCGTTTCTTCGTAGTAGAGATGGAGTGGCAAGGCAGTCAGACTGCTCAGGCCATGGGTCACGACGGCATCGAGACCACACTCTACAAACTGTTCGAGAAGTACCCCCAACTTGATCAGACCAGAGTCTATGCAGAAGGCTTGTCTGCAGGTTCGATGACAGCTTCAGCCCTAGGCATCCGCAAGCCCTTTGTATTCACAGCCGTAGGTGGTCATTCAGGAGCCATCTTTGGTGGACATGGAGCCAGCATCTATTCTAATTTCGACTCTTTCACCAATGCTGCCAAGCAGATGCGTGGCTATGTGGAGATGCCATACTTCTCCATCGCTGGTACAGCTGATACCACCGTGCCATTCATCACTCCAGACAACTGGAAGGGCAACAGTTACCTCAACGCATGGAACATCTACGAGACCATCAACAATCTTCCTGTAGTGACTGACCTCGACTTCAATGTGGATCCTGTATTCGGAATGAAACTGGAGAACAGACATGCCGTGAAGACAGCCAAGGGCGAAGGCATCACCATGGAGGTGGGAGATCTCGTAAAGGATGGCAAACCATTGATCAGATGCGTGGCAGTCATGGACTACGGCCACTGGAACTTCAAGCCTACGGCACAGCTCATGTGGGACTTCTTCAAGATGTACTCACGCGACCCGCAGACCAAGAAGCTCATCTATCATGGCAACTGATATTGCCACTCCTCCTGTCCAGGAGTTGAGCTATCGATGACGTAAACATAAATTATTCGTCTCATATTCTTGACTATTTCACAAAAGTGCGTACCTTTGCGTATGGATGTGAAAAACACAAGTCAGGAATATGAGACTTTTTTTAACCTATACACTTATCCTCTTCATGGCCCTGCGTGCAGTGGCCGACGTGCCTGCCAAGTACCAGCCCTACTTGCAGATGGTAGATTCTGCGCTGGAGCATCAGCATGAATACGTGGCGCAACTCGAAGACCAGATCAGCGTGCTGCGCAGCCAGCTCCGTACTACGGGCAGTGATGAGCAGCGCTATGTGCTGTGCGACCTCCTCTCGCAGAAGTTCTATTATCTCAACAGCGACTCTGCCCTCTATTACCTCGACCAGAAAGAAGCCCTTGCAGAGAAGTACCATCGCTCCGACTGGAAGAACGAGGTGCTGCTCTCCAGAGGCAACCTCAGCACCCAGATAGGACTGCTCACCAAGAGCGAAGAAGACCTCAGTGCCATAAATCCCCAGCAGTTGACCGACAGTCAGAAGGGTCGCTACTACTCCATGCTCATCTTCCAGCAGACACAGCAGTCGCGCCTCTCAGGCACCTCTTCCCAGCCCTCCCTGCAACTCACAGACAGTCTGCAGAAATACGCTCCTTTTGGTGATGATATGACCCAGTACTGGAGCATGTTCTTCACCCATCATGGCGCAGACCGCAGCCAGAAGCTGCTGGAGTTTATCACCCAGATCTACCAGCGCCTCCATCAGGAGAAGAGTCCGATCAGTGGGCGTGCCGCCTTTATGGCAGCTGCCAATTATGGCGAGGCAGGCGATGAAGACCACCGCATGGAGTATCTCTGTCGCTCAGCAGCCGATAATATCTGCTTCATCAATCGCGACCACAGCGCCCTGCTATCGCTCATCTCATACCTCATAGAGCAAGACGACGTAGAGCGTGCCTACCGCTACATGGACTATATCATGCAGGTGCAGCAAGATTATCCCGACAATGTGCGTTCCTCTCAGATGGGCCAGTACATGGAGCAGATCTACACGGCCACCCAGCGCCTCACGGAGCGTCAGCAGCGCCTCACACGTCAGTACCTCTACGCCCTCGTAGCCCTGCTGCTGGTGCTGCTTGCAGCCCTCTTCTTCTTAGTGCGTTCCCTGCGTCGCCAGCGTCGCCAGCAGACGGCCCTCAGCGAGGCCAATGCACAGCTCAGCCAGAGCATCACGCGCCTCGAGGAGACCCAGCATCAGCTGCAGGAGAGTCATCAGCAAGTCAGCGAGGTCAACCGTGAGCTTTCTGCTGCCAACTACATCAAGGAGCAGTACATCGGCTCGTTGTTCTCCACCTGCTCCGATTACATCAACAAGCTCGACAGCTTCCGTCAGGACATCAATCGCAAGATCAAGGCAGGGCAGGTAGAGGAAGTGCTGCGTCAAACGCGGGCCGACAACAGCAAGACGCGCGACGAGGTGAAGGAACTCAACAAGACCTTCGATGCCACCTTCCTATCCATCTATCCCGACTTCGTGGCCGATTTCCAGACGCTGCTCAACGACGAGGAGCCCCTCGCTACCCCGAAGCAGGGCCTGAGCACCGAGTTGCGCATCTACGCCCTCGTTTGGCTGGGCATCAGCAGCAGCGTAAAGATAGCCGAGCTGCTCCACCTTTCCACGCAGACCGTCTATAATGCCCGTCAGAAGATGCGCTCCCGCAGCCTGCAACCCTGCGCCACTGCTGAGGAGTTTGCAGCCATCGTGCAGGCATTGGGCAGGGGTAAAATCGCTGGGGAATCAGTTAAAGGTAATTAAGGTAACTTTATCCGTTTTATGGGTAGTGCTTTTATTATTTATTTGCGGTATCTTTGCACTTATTAATCGCCCTCCCCAGAGGGCGTGAACACTGGCATGGAGCTACGGATTTACAAGGCAAACATCAGCAATATTACAAGTAATTGATATTTGAGGTTAAAAATATTTTTTAACTATGGCAAGAAATCTGACAAGAAGAGAAGCACTAAGGAACATTGGCGCAATGGTGACAGGCACGTTGCTGCTTTCTGCAAGTGGCATGGTGACCTCGTGTGATGCCAACAAGAAGGCAAAGAGACTGATTTTTTACTTCACTGGTACAGGGAACAGTCTGTATGTGGCACGTCAGCTGGCTGGCGAAAACGGTCAACTACTAAGCATCCCACAATTGATGAAAAGAGGACTATTTGAGTTTGAGGCAGAGGAAATAGGAATGATTTTCCCCACTTATAGCCACATGCCACCTCGTATGGTGAAACAATTCATGGCGAAGGCTAAGCTGAAAGCTGACTATTTCTTTGCTGTGCCTACCTTTGGTGCCATCAAGGCTACTACTGTGGAGAACGCAGCAAAGTTTGCAGCCAGAGGAGGAACTACTTTCAATTACATCAAGACCATTTTGATGGTGGATGTGGGTCTGCATTTCTTCGACATTGAGCGGGAGCTAACCATAGACAAACATATTCCAGAGCAGCTGGCAGCAATCAAGGCAGATATTGACAGCAGGAAGGATTATATAGAGGAAACTACCGACCAGGAACGTGAATTCCACAACGGACTGATGGCAGCTTGCGGCATGAACGATGAAGAAGGTTTTCACATGAAGTCAGAAGAGAGGTTCAACATCGACAAAAATAAATGCGTGGGATGTGGAGCCTGTGTAGAGGTTTGTCCGCATGGCAATTACAAGTTTGGCAATCGTGGCATAGAGACAAGCGGCGAATGTGACTATTGTATGTCGTGCGTTCACAATTGTCCGCAGAAGGCCATCACCTTCAAGCCTTCCGACAACTTCATGTTGAGGCCTGAGCCTAATCCCAACGCGCGTTTCCGTAATCCAAACGTTACATTGGCCGACATCAAGCGTGCTAACAGACAATGAGGATAGTGCTGAATTAAATTTTTTATTCCCCGCGTCGCAGGGGATAAATTATAATGTTTCTTGCTTTAGTTTCTCAACATAGGCATCTATGCGCTGCATCTATACAGGGTTCGAGCCTTGAATTGCAAAGCCCAATGTCGCTTCATCGAGCGCATTGGGCTTTTTGGTTGACTGGATTCGAGGCCAGCGCGTCATGCTGGACTTTGATTTAGCAGAAATGTATGCAGTTGAAACACGTGTGCTTAACCAAGCAGTCAAGCGTAATATTGAGCGCTTTCCACCAGACTTTATGTTTCAACTGACAAATGGTGAATTGGAAATATTAAGATCTCAGCTATATTCATCAGAAAATACTGAAAATAAGCAACATAAAGATTGGACATCACAAATTGTGATATCCAATTCCACCAAAATGGGACTTAGACGGGCACCATATGCATTCACAGAACTCGGTGTTGCTATGTTGAGCAGTGTCCTTCGATCTGCATTGGCCATACAAGTAAACATTAACATCATGCGAGCATTTGTCATCATGCGAAAAGCCATAGCAAGTGACAACGAACGCATCTTCAAACTGGAAGACAAGGTGGAGAAATTAAGCAGCTATATTGAAGAGATTCTGGTAGATCAAAACGATATCAATGAGGAAACCCGTATGCAGCTGGATGCCATCACCAAAGCCCTTGCAGAACTGCAAGTCAAGCCCAAAGAAGAGAAACCCCGCCGTCGCATTGGGTTTATCCAAGATGACAAATAGCAACAAAGAATCCCGCTACACGATTTTTCAATCTTGCAGCGGGAGTTCTTTATTTACAGCATACTCATGCAGGAAGATACGCCTATTGAGGTTCCAATGGCTGTGAGACTACCTTATATTTTACCAAAAGTAAATGGACTTTTCAGAAACACAAGGAGTTGTCGCGAAAATAGCAAGCATTACCATAGGTATTATTGAAGCATTTTTGCAATAACAGTGGACATTTTCGTGATAATTGCCTGCATTTTTGGGATCATACATGATATATTGTCTATTGATACGTTATCTCTCTGCTCAGTCAACGGTAAGACTTAGCTCAGTCAGCGTTAGGATTTAGTTCAGTCAAGGTTAGGACTTAACTCAGTCATCAGAGTGACTGAGCATGAAGGTATTAATACTAATTATTGAAAGATCCCTATTCTTTAAACAAAATATGCAAAAAACACCTCACACCTCACCTTATTCGAATTAGCAAATGATTTATATGTACTCCCATGGGTGAGGTGTTAAAATGACACCTCACTACTCCTCACCCTTACAACTATGAAAAGACTTTCTTGAAGGTGAGGTGTAGTGAGGAGTGCTCGAAACACCTCACCGCTACATCGCATTGATAATCAGCATTTTAAATGTCAAAGGTGAGGTGTGAGGTGTTTTTGTGAAAATTCATTTTTAAAAATAGACTTCACACTTCACGCTGATTATAAAAGCACATGTTCTGTATGATATTTCTAAAGCAAATCCAAAACAGAGACTTCACGAGACTTCACACAGACTTCACACGTGAAAAGGTGAAATCTACTAATCAGTCAAATATTTATTTCTGAATTATAATAATTTATGATTATCAGACTATTCCATCAAGAAAAGTGTGAAGTCTGTGTGAAGTCTTGTGAAGTCTCATTAGCGTAAAATCTGTCTTAACTAGTTGCTATTCAGAAGTTTCCGAAATGCATGTGAAGTGTGAAGACTAAAAAGAATAAAACAAGAAAAAACTATTTACCTAAATCAAGATATAATCTTAAATGATGTATTATTCTTATCTTAGAAAAAAGAATGTCAAAGTCGATCATTATAAAAGAACAAGATATGGAAGAAAAGAGAACTACTCTGGAGTTTATTACGGAACTGGAACCGAACGAGATTTTTGTATTTGGCAGCAATCTGGAAGGTATGCATGGCGGTGGGGCGACTTATATCGCCTATCGCAAGTTTGGGGCTATCATGGGACAAGGCGTGGGACTGAAAGGACAGAGTTATGCCATCCCTACCATGTAAGGTGTTGTGGAGAACGGCATCAAGCCTGAAGAGGTGCCTGTGGCGGCGATACTACAGGGGTATCAGTTGGCGTTCAAGAAATAGAGAATGAATTAGGCAGGGGTTAGCTTTATTGCGTCCCTGCCTGTAAGAAAAGGAACTCCCGCTACAGGAATAAAACCTTGTAGTGGGAGTTTTCTATCAATTACAACAACTCGTCTATTGCTTTCTTGATTTCCAAATCTGTATAATCTAACCCAAATCCGTAAAACACCTTCCTTACAAATCTGGTTTTATCGATTATGAAAAACCATGGAGCTGCCTTTCCTGTTTTATAAGCCTCTATTACTTGATCTGTAGCGCGAACATAGGGGTAATTCAACTGCTTCTTTTCTTGATAAGTTCTCATCGTTTCATCATTTGCTCCCCATGATTCCAAAGAGATTATCTGTAAATCACTCTCGCTGTAATCTTCACGCAGCTTCTTTAAGAAAGGTACCGCTGCCTGACAGGGGCCACATGCCACTCCTGAGAACTCTAATAATATTAATTTAGAGTGAAAATCTCTCAAAGAGACATCTTTACCATCCATGGTTTGCAAGGTCCATTGTGGCGCTGGCAAATTCAATAA
>JAEEGH010019546.1_pt1 | contig 14195 bp, 10 predicted proteins | sample 9134181 | NCBI WGS metagenome assembly JAEEGH01 (sample SAMN16246544, study PRJNA631951) | gut metagenome | biome: gut microbiome; feature: rumen; material: DP-attached | host: Bos | place: Iran: Karaj | collected 2018-10 | reverse complement strand
TCGCTGACGAACTTCTACGAGTTCGGCTCCGACCGCTGGGTCACGGGCTGGTACGAGCATAATTTCAACGGCCTCCTGCTGGGCGTCATCCCGCTCATCAAGGAACTCAACCTCCGCGAGGTCGTCACCGTCCGCGGTGCCTGGGGCACCATCTCCGAACAGAACCGCAGCGGGGCCCCCTTCCAGCTGATGCCGGGGCTCAACTCGTTGGAAACACCCTATGTCGAAGCCGGCGTCGGCATCGCAAACATCTTCCATCTGCTGCGTGTGGACTGCTTTTGGAAACTTACCCATCGCAATGGCCGCGACTTCGGCGTGAACATCGGCCTCGACCTTGACTTCTAAACTGTGAGACATTCTTTCCTGGTTTTCTTCGCGCTCTTCCTGTCCATTACCGCAGCGGCTCAGACGACGAGAATCAAGGGATCTGTCCGCGATGCCGAGACAGATGAGCCCATTCCTTTCGTAAGCGTCTATTTCGACGGTACCGTCATCGGGATTTCCACGGACCTGGAGGGGAACTTCAGCCTCGAGACACGTTCCACCGACATTACGACCCTGACGGCCCATCTGATCGGCTACGAGCCGCAGACCAAGCCGGTGACGAAAGGGGCCTATTCGGAGATCAACTTCCTGCTCAAGAAGGACTTACGACAGCTGGAAGCCGCTCTTGTCCGACCGGACAACCGGTACATCCGTTCCATCCTGGACCGCCTGGACACCGCCCGGAAACGGCACGATCCCGACCTGGCCGATGCGTGGCGGACGCGCCTGTACAGTAAGATCGAACTGGACGCCACCGAGGCGGAAGACCTCATTGAAAGCCCGCTGCTGAAACGGCCTTTCGGCTTTGTGCTGGACTATCGGGATACATCGGCCGTCACCGGCAAGTCCTTCATCCCCATCATGATCTCGGAAACCGTTTCCCGGAAATATCACGCGCTGGAACCGGCCGTGGACAAAGAAATCATCGAGGCCAGCCGGATTTCCGGCCTGGAGCAGGACAACATCCTCCGGCAGTTCACGGGATCCTATCTCTTGAAGACCAATTTCTACCGGAACCAGATCACCGTCTTCAACCTGGACATCCCTTCACCCGCCAGTGCCGCCGGCCATCCTTTCTACAATTATTACCTGGTGGACAGCCTGCAGGTGGAAGGTCGCAAGACCTACACCCTCCGTTTCCATCCCAAGAAACTCGTCACCTCCCCCGTGCTGGATGGTGAAATGAACATCGACGCGGAGGATTTCGCCATCCGGTCCGTCCACGCCAGCCTGGCCGATGTATCGAACGTGAACTGGATCCGGCATATCAACGTGGACATCGAAAACCGGCGGCTGGATGACGGCCGGTGGTTCGCCCGGGAAGAACGGCTGTTCATCGATTTCTCCATCTCCGTCAGCGACAAGTCCAAGATCACGTCCTTCCTCGGAAACCGCACCCTGGTCTATTCCGATTCCGCATTCGGAATCTTTCCGGAGGCGGAAACCCTCCAGGGCGGCGACAAGGTCCAGGTGGATCCGGAGCCGGAAAAAGACGAGAGCTGGTGGGATGATACCCGCCCCATCGACCTGACCGGCCGGGAGCAGGGCATTTTCCGGATGACGGACCGGATCAAGGAATCATCGGCCTACAAATGGCTGTACGGCCTCGCGGGAATGGTCGTCACAGGGTATGTCGAATTCCCGGAGCTGGGTGTCGGATTCGGCCCCTGGGCCCGTTCCGTGACCTACAATGACCTGGAAGGCCTGCGACTGCAGACCGGTTTCCGCACGACCAAGGAGTTCAGCCGGCGCGTCCGGTTCCAGGCCGATATCGCCTATGGCGTCCGCGACAAGATGTTCAAGGGAGACGCCGCGATGGACGTCATCTTCGGCCGGGAGAAGACCAGGATCCTTACCCTGTCCGCCCGCCGGGACTTCGAACAACTGGGGCGCGGTTCCGGCATCATGGCCGGAAAGAATGTATTCAATTCCATCATGGCCCCGGGCGGTTTCAGCAAGCAGAGCCTGATGGACGAAATCCTCGCCCGCTACCAGCACGAATTCACGCCCAATTTCAACACCGAGGTATCTTTCCGCCACCGACGCATCTATGGGAACGACGCCGTTCCGCTCAAAAGGGCGGACGGTACTTTCGATAACAGTTTTTCCGTCAATCAACTGCACTGGAGCGGACGCTTCTCCTGGGAGGAGCGCGTGAACCGCGGCTTCTTTGAAAAGGCCTATCTGTTTACCCGGTATCCCGTCATCACGGTGGATCTCGCGGCCGGTCTGAAAGGCCTCACGCCCGGAGACTGCCAGTTCTTCCGGGGAGAATTGACCGTCGATTGGAAAGTGCCCACGACAGCCATCGGGTTCGGCCGCCTGCATGTTAACGGCGGCGCCATCCTGGGCTCCGTCCCCTATCCCCTCCTGAAGCTGCACGAAGGGAACCGGACCTGGTTCCTGGACCGGTCGGCCTTCTCCTGCATGGATTACTACGAGTTCGCTTCAGACCGCTGGGTGACGGCTTCCTACGAGCACAACCTGGACGGCTTCATCCTGGGCAAGATTCCCCTCATCCGGCGGCTGGACCTCCGCGAAGTCTTCACGGTCCGCACCGCCTGGGGCACCATCTCCAAACAGAACTGGGAGAACGCCGTCTATGAGCCCCTTCAGGGTATGAGTGCGCTGGAAAAGCCCTACATCGAGGTCGGGGCAGGCGTTTCCAACATTTTCAGACTGTTCCGGGTGGACGGCTTCTGGCGGCTCACCCACAAGCGGGACCGCAACTTCGTCATCAACGTCGCGATAGACGTGGACTTTTAATAGTAGTAGATGGTGTTGGTGGGAGGAAGACTGCGAGTGCTCTCGTAAAACGGGACTTCCGTCACTGTCTCCAGGCCGACGAATCCCAATCCGCCCTCCACATTGGAAGGAAGCGTCGTGGGCTCCACAAGGAAGCTCATTTCCGTTCCGAAGGTATCCAGATTCTCCAGCGCTTTGAGATAACGGTACTGCGAGAAATCCAGGCTCCGAAGCTGGACTGTCGAGATACGGTGCATCTTCCGCGGCAAAGATGCAAGCAGATCCCAGTCAATTTCATCTTTCATCGATTCCGGAACATGGAGTCCATAATAATGGTCCAGTCGGTACGAGTAGATATCGAGCAATGGCCGGATCGTGCATTCGCCGTCGGCAAAGGGGCTGTCCGAGAAGCAGCTGTAGGAGTTCCCATCCGACAGGATAGCGCCGAGATCGGCCCCGCCCGTCTTGCCGGCCCCTTCGCTGATCACCGGATCGAATCCCGTCTCCATCAACAGGTATCTTTCCGAGGTCCCGGAAAAGCCCGGAATCGGATTCCCGTCTTCGTCCAGGTACTCGAAATAGTCCACAGACCGCCCGTAAACCCGGTAATAGGAGGTGCCGGGAAGATCCCGGAAAACCATCTTCGCCTGCAGATAGTCGCTCGATTCCCCCATGTAGGTCATCCGGACCGTGGATGTATCGACCGATGAAACGGTTACGGCCGGCGGGGCCGTCACCGACGCGGACAGGGACATCGTTCCCTGCCGGGCCTCGATCCGAACCTCGTCCCCAGGCCGGATCTCCGTTTCAAAGTCATAAGCCGTCTCCCATTGGCCTTCGTAATCGGCGGGGAGTTCCTGCGCCGTAGCCACTTGGGCTCCATTCACGAATACCCGGACTTCCGCTCCCGTGAGCGCACGCACCCGGCTCTTCCGGCTGACCGAAAGATACACGGTATGGGTGGATTCCAGCGTGCTGAGCTGGGCATTCATCACACCCACCGGATCGTCATCACCGACCGGAATGACCACCTCTTCATAGCAGGAGACCGCCAGGAAGGAAAGAATCAGCAGCAATATCGTCTTTTTCATGGCGTTCAGAATTGATAGGTGTAACTCACGGACGGGACGAAGGGCAGGATGGTCAGCTTGTCCATCACCAGTTTCGTCTCCGGCTCCGACTCCGGAGTCGGGCGTTCCGTCTCATAGTGGAAGAAGACCATGTTCGGATTGAGCTGACGGTACAGGTTATACACGCTCAGGCTCCAAATCCGCTCGCCATGACGCTTTTTCTTATGGAAATTGGCGGCGATGTTCAGATGGTGGCTCGGGGGAAGCCGGTAATTGTTCCGATGTTCCACGTAGTCCGCACTGCTGATACTGCCGTTCGGCCGGAGGATCATCGTCTGCCGTACCGGGAGTGTCGTCGTCCCTCCGGTGGCAAAGACGAAGGTCGCGCTCAAGTCGATACGGGGCGACACCTGCCAGTTCGCGTTGATGTTGAAGTTGTGGCGGCGGTCGTACTTGTACGGGAACCGTTCACCCATGTTGATGCTGCCGTCCGGGAACTGGCGGTCGGACTTGGCCAGGGTGTAGGCCACCCAGCCGGTCACCGGACCGGCCGTCTTCTGGGCGAAGAACTCCAGTCCCATCGCCCGGCCGTTCCCCATCTCCACCTTGGTCTCCCAGCCCGTGTCCGTCGCGACCATCAGGGTGCCGTCCTTGTATTCCAGGATGTTGTGCATTGACTTGAAATAGCCTTCGACAGAAAACTCCCATCCCTTGATTCCGTCATAATAGACACCGGCGGAATACTGGTCGGAGGTCACCGGCTTGATGTCCTTGGTGATCGGGACCCACAGGTCGATGGGCAGGGAAATCTGTGCGGAACTGAGCAGGTGCACATATTGCGCCATCCGGGCGTAACCACCCTTGACTGACCAGCCACCGTCCCAGGCATACTTGGCGGACACGCGCGGCTGCAGGTTCCAGTAACTCTTTCCATCGGTGTTGAACAAGGCCAGATGCAGGCCGGGATTGAACGTCAGATGGTCTCCGATGGAGAAATCGTCCTCGACATAGACGGAAATGTCGTGTCCCCGGTAAGGTTTCGTATTCCCGTATTTCTGTTCGTCATGCAGCTTGTCATCCCCTTCTTCCGTAAATGTGACGGCCGTCAGGGTCTGCGGAAGGAAGGTATGATAAATGTACTCGGTGCCGAACTTCACCAGATGGCGGGGAGAAGGGACATAGTCGAAATCCGCTTTCCAGCTCCAGTCCCGGATGCCGGAAATGTAATCGACGTCGAAATCATAGACATACCGCATTCCGTCATAGTCATGGCCCTGGCTCCGCATTCCGGTGTTCATCCGCATCCGATAATGATTGAAGGCGAAGGTCGTATTCGCGAACAATTGACTGGAGAACACATGGTTCCAGCGGAGCGAGACCACATTGTTCCCCCAGCCGATCCCCACTCTCGTGCGGTCGAAACCGTCCGTTTCCGTGTATGTGAAAGAGTAAGGGGATGATGCACGCTCATCGAACCGGACATTCATCTGGTCCCGGCCGTTATAGGAGGCAAGGAAGAACCGGTCCTTGTCCGTCGGGCGCCAGGTGATCTTCCCGTTCAGGTCGTAGAAGAAATAGTTGGCGTACATGTCGCTGTTCTCATCGATCCGTTTCCCGAAATAGCGGATGAGCGGGTCGAAGAAAATCGTGTGCAGGCCCCTGGCGCTCAAGGAATAGCTGAGCTTGTCTTTGATGATGGGGCCTTCCAGATGGAACTTCTCGGTCAAGGCGCCCACGCCGATGCTGCCGTGCGTTTCCTTCATGTTTCCGTCGTTGGTCCGGATGTCCACAATGGAGGAAACCCGCCCGCCGTAACGGGCCGGGAATGAGCCCTTATACAGGGTAACCTTCTTCACGGCTTCCGTTTGGAAGACGGACAGGATGCCGAGCATGTGGTCCACATTATAGATGGGAACGCCGTCCAGCAGGATGAGGTTTTCATCCGGGCCGCCGCCGCGGACATAAAGGCCCGTGAACCCTTCGTTTCCGCCCTGCACGCCCGGCATCAACTGGATGGCCTTGAGTACGTCCGCCTCGCCGAAGACGACCGGTGTGCGCTGGATATGCACCAGCGGAATGTCGATGGAACCGAGATAGGTTGACTGGATGCCCGCATCTTTCTGGGCCACCACCGTGGCCTCACGGATCTCGGCCGAAGGCTTCAGCGCTATATTGAACGTCGTGTCGCGGCGGAGGTCCAGTTCGAAGGCCTGGCTTTCATAGCCCACGTAACTGTATTGCAGGGAAACTTTCCCGCGCGGAATGGTCAATGTATAGTAGCCATAGGCGTTGGTCACGGCGCCCGTCGGATTCTTCCGGAGCGCCTCCTCCACCAGTACGCCTGCCCCGATAAGCGTCTCACCGGAACTGACATCCGTAATGTAGCCGCTCACGGTCGCGGTTCCGCGGGGTTGTGCGGCGGCTGAAAGGACGGCCAGAACGGCCGCCAATAGACAAATCCTTCTTCTCATACACTAATTAAATCCGGAAACGCCGGAATCCTGCATCAACCCTGGATGTCAATGCCGTTTCCGATGTTGTAATCGGAAGAATCGGCAATCAGATGCTTCTGCATGCTCTTCCGGGCCCATTTGACCATCTGGAAGCAGAACAGGAGAATGGCGATGGTGATGGCTCCGCTCAGCTGCGGGGTGACGGCGGCCATCATCGCGACGGTATCATAGAGGCCGTGGGCCAGGACCGGATAGAGCCACATCTTGAGGCCGGCGCCCGGGGAACGGTACTTGTCGAAATGGTTCAGGGAAAAGAAGTAACCCATCAGGACCGCAAAGCCGAAATGGCCCGGGATGGCCGTCAGGGAACGGCCGATGCCGGTGGTCACCCAGTCGGTGCCGGCGGCGAACAGGTATTCCACATTCTCGAAGGCCGCAAAGCCCATCCCTACGCACACCGCATAGACGATGCCGTCCATCCTTTCGTCAAAGAACGGGTTCTTCCTGAGGAACAGCCACAGGCAGAAGAGCTTGGCCGTCTCCTCCGGAATGGCGGCTCCGAAGAAAGCCTGCCGGAGTGCATCCCCGAACGAATGGATCTCCTCCGGGAAAAGGCCGAGGTTCATCGACGGAACGGAGATGAAGAACGAGCAGAAAACCGAAAGGCAGCCGAAGAGGAAGCCTTTGACGATCATCTTGACGGGTTCCCGCTGCATTTTGTCCTGCTGGTAGGTATAGAAAAGCAGGATCAGGGCCGGCAGCACGGCGAGGGCGATCACATTAATCATAATCAATCACGGTCAAAACATTACGGTCCACCCGGAAGTGCACTTCCCGGCCGCCGAAGGGCAGGCCGTACACCCGGTCCGGGTCATCCTGATAGGCCGGACGGGGATCCAGGGCCAGCAAGGCCGACAGCGCTTCCCGTTCTTCCGGCGTGATAGTCAAATCATCAGGCATCCTAACCTCCAGCACCGCTTCCGGCGGGGTAGTCGCAAAGCCGCAGCGGGCATCCGGAAAACTGTCGGCATAGGCCACATAGGGCTTGATGTCATAGACGGGGGTTCCGTCCATCAAGTCGGCCCCTTTAACCAGCAGGTCCATCCCGTCGATCCCTTCCAGTTCCACACAGGAAAGCCCCAGCGGATTGGGCCGGAACGGGGACCGGGTGGCCCATACGCCCATGGACACGTTCCCGCCCAGGCGGGGCGGGCGGACCGTCGGCTGCCACTCCCCTTTTGCGGGCTTGTTGGCGGAAAAACCCCAGATTAGCCAGATACGGTCGAACCCTTCCAAGCCCCGCAGGGCTTCCCGATTCCTGAAGTCCGGTTCAAACACGATCCGCCCTTTCAAGGACGGAACCAGGCCGCTTTGGCGCGGGATTCCGAACTTGGAGCCGAGGGCTCCGCGATACAGGGCGACCGGCCGGAGTTCCATCGGGAAACGGGATTTATTTCACTTTCAGCCTTTTCTGTTCGGCGAAAGAGCCGAATACGATGAAGGTATCGTCGCCCGGAACCGTAGGGAGAGTCACCTTGGTAGAGCGCTTTTTCAGCTTGTAGGAGACGGGCGTGATTTCGCCGGTGTCCGGATTCCACTGGAAAGGCTGACGGCCCTGGACGCGGAAACGGAGTTTCACCGGACCGGTATGGGTGCCGAGGTTGCAGATACGGTAAATGTCGATGTCGGACAGACGACGGTGCTGGAAAAACAGGCTGTCCGCCTTGGTTTTAACATCGGGTTTGACACCGGCCGCCTTGAGGATAGACTTCGCGGTCTTGCCGGACATCACGTTCCCGGACAGCCAGACCTTCTCCACAGTGCGCTGGAAGACGGATTCGTCGTCCTTGTTCAGGCAGACGGATGGTTTGACGCCGCCGATGAACGCCTCCCGGGCGGCGAGTTCCGCCACCTTGTTCAGGACCGGAAGGGACATCCGGCCGTCCTGCAGGTACAGCATCCGCGCATTGAGGCCACTATCCGTGTACAGGCGTCCCGCCTTCACATGCAGGCTGTCCATCAGAACATCGGTCCCGACACTTTCACAGGAGAAGCCGAAAGGAACGACGGGATCCTTGAACAGGACATCACCCGTCTCACCCGGATACACGAGCACGTCGGCCACCGGGGTACCCTGCGACAAGAGGAAAAGGATGCGGCCGTCGGCCACGGAATCCGGCACGGCCTCAAAGCCGGCCTCGAGCGCGGCCAAGGCCTTCTCGGAAGCGGCGATGTCGATGTAGTCGAACCGGTTGCGGACACAGCCGGCCGCCACGAGCAGCACCAGGATACCGGACAGGAGTCTCTTCGTCATCTTCTCTTGCGTTAACGCCACAAATTTAAGGATTTTCCCCTACTTTCTCCGAGAATTTGCGTATTTTTGCATTATTAATTGAATTTAAACCTACCTGTCAATGAAAAGAATCGTATTAGTCCGCCACGGCGAGAGTGTCTGGAACAAGGAAAACCGTTTCACCGGCTGGACCGACGTGGACCTGAGCCCCAAGGGCGTGGAAGAGGCCGTCGAAGCCGGCAAGCTCCTCAAGGCTGAGGGCTTCACCTTCGGAAAAGCCTACACCTCCTACCTCAAGCGGGCCGTCAAGACCCTCAACAACATCCTGGACCAGATGGACCTGGACTGGATCCCCGTGGAGAAGAGCTGGCGCCTCAACGAGAAGCACTACGGCAACCTCCAGGGCCTGAACAAGGCCGAGACCGCCGAGAAGTACGGCGACGCCCAGGTGAAGATCTGGCGCCGCAGCTTCGACGTCGCCCCGCTCCCCCTCGGCGAGGATGACGAGCGCAACCCGAAGTACGACCCCCGCTACGCCGAAGTCGCCGACAGCGATCTCCCGCGCACCGAGTCCCTGAAGGATGCCATCGCCCGTGCCGTCCCGTATTGGAAGGAAGTCATCTTCCCGAACCTCCAGACCGAGGACAGCCTCATCGTCGTCGCCCACGGCAACTCCCTCCGCGGCATCATCAAGTACCTGAAGAACATCTCCGACGAGGACATCATCGGCCTGAACCTGCCGACCGCCGTCCCGTACGTGTTCGAGTTCGCCGAGGACGGTTCCCTGGTGAAGGATTACTTCCTGGGCGACCAGGAGGCCATCGCCGCCAAGATGAACGCCGTCGCGAACCAGGGCAAGGCGCAGAAATAGCCTGGTGAACCGCTTTTTGGAAAAGGTAGGCGTCGCCATCGCCTCCCGCATCGGAATCACGGCCGCAATCGCAATGATTGTGGCCGCGCTTCTCGGTGGGGGTTACTGGTGGGCCAGATCCAAGGCGCCCCGCGAGACCGTCAAGGTCAAGGAGACCGGCACCAAGGTGGATCTGGAGGACCTCTGCTTCTACGGCTCCGGCAACGAGCGGGTGGACGGCAAGGTCTATCGGCCTGCCGACGATCTCCGGGAGCCGCATCCTGCCGTCATCTACTGCCAGGACAAGTCCTATGGCGACAGCTGGTGCCGTTCCCTGGCCGGAACCGGTGTGGTGGCCTACTGCTTCGATTTCAAAGGGAATGGCGAAAAAGCCCGCACCGCGGAGCTTGAAACCGTCCTCAAGGGCATCCGGAACCTCCGGTACGTGAACAAAAACAAGGTCTATCTCCTGGGTGAAGCCAACGGCTGCCTCACGGCCTCGACCGTCGCCTTCGACAACCCCAAGAAGATCAAAGGCCTCATCCTCGTCTCCCCCGGCTTCAACCCCCTGGAAATCAGCCGGAAAGCCAAACGCTACAACGACACCGTCCTCGTCGTGGACGACGCGCAGGGCCGCAAGGCGAACATCGCGGAAATCGTGGATTTCATCGATTGACCCTTTCCGCCAGCCATCTGCCAGACCACCGGGGTTTTCCGGTGGTCTTTTATTTTGCTGATTATCAATGCTTTTCATCGTGGTCTTTGTCCGGTTTGGGACATAGACGAATTCGCAAATAACTGATAATCAACGCATTAAGATGTCGGTTGCTTTGGAGAGCCAATTTTTGCGCAAAGTGCTCAGTATCAACGCGTTAAGGTTTAGTCTATGTCCTAAAAAGGACAAAGACTAAGCAATAATGCATTGACTATCAAAAGAATAAAGAAATCGCAGGGATTACTGCCCGCCCAGGCGGGAGAAGAAGGTGGCTACGTCCGCCCAGGTGCGGAGGGGATCTTCGCCGAAAGTGAGGACTGTGCCCATGAAGCCGTCGCAGCCTTCCCGTGTGAGGAGGTAGTCCCCCATCAGGAGTTCGGGATGGTTGCCCACGATGACGCGGTTCCAGGCGGGTACGCCGATATGGGCCTCGGCCCATTTCACATTTTCGCCCCAATGCTCCGGCTTGTTCGGGTCCTCCCGGCAGACGATGTATGTGTCATACAGTTCCGAGAGTTTATGGAATACCTTGAAGGCCTCCCCTATGGGGAGGTCGTTCCGTACATCCCGGAGGACACCGTCCATCTCCACCATCAGGGAACGCTTGGAACGGCCTTCCTGCTTGTCGTCAATCCATTGGATGACAGGAAGTAAGGCCCATAAGAACGTATGGTCGTTGAGCTGGTGCTCGCCGTCGAAATGAAGCGCCTGCGGATAATGTCCGGCAAACTCGTCAAAGCAGTTCACCATCGTATCCTTTGTGCCGAAAAGGCCCCACACGCGATCGGGCTCCACCACGGAGAAACGAGCATCGGAAACGGTCCGATAGTCCTCGACAAGGGCTTTCGTGACCATGAAAGACGTCTGCCCGTCCTGCCTTGTAGAATGGAACTCCTGCTTACCCAAACCGTTGTTCTTGAGGATGGTATCGGCCAGATGCAGCGCCGGATTGACACAAATCCGGTCAAATCCAGCCAGCTGTTCGGTATACATTCCGCCCATGGACGTGCCGATGATCAAGTCCGGTTGCTCCTTCGAGCACAACTCCTTGAGCAGGTCGATGGCTGCAAATGGATCCACGGGCAGGTCGGGCGCGATCACCGCCGCCTGCGGCAGCAGGAGCCGGATCCGCCCCACCGTCCCGCTGGAGCCGGACGAGGCAAAACCATGGACATACAGGATCTTCTTGCCGGCAAACAGCCCCGGCCGGGCATATTCATACAGTTCCATGGTGCGAAGTTAGCAAGAATTTCCGACTTATTCCTTCTTCAGCTCCACCGCCGGATTGGTTCGGGCGGCCTTTAGCGTCTGCCAGAGGACAGTGCCGAACGCGATGGCCAGGGAGATGATGACGGCCACCACGAACACCCAGCCGTAACCTTCCACCCGATAGGCGAAGCGCTGCAGGTAGAGGCGGGCGGCCCAGATGGCCAGCGGGATGCCGACCAGGCAGGCGATGCCGGTCAGCACCATGTAGCCGCGGACATTCCGCCAAGTCTCGTGCGAAACATCTGAGCCGAAAACCTTCCGCACGGCAATCTGCTTGGTGTTTTCATCGGCGAAATACGTACTCATGGCCAGGAGACCCAACAGCGCAATCAGCACGGAAAGGACCGCAAACAGTTCCACCAGGCGCAAGGTCCGTTGAACGGGAGCCAGTTGCTTGAGGTTGATGTCCTTGACAAAACCGTACCGCCAGGCGGGTTCCTCGACGCCGGAAGTTTCCAGCCGGAATTCCCGATAGGCCTGGAGAATCTGATCCTCGTAGGATTTTTCTTCCCCGGTGGTGCCGATGAGGAGGCAGTTGGCATAATAGAGTTCCTCGACCCGGGTCACGATGACGCTGCCGTTGGGATTGATGGAGCCTTCCGAAGCCGGTCGGGCGGGGAAATCGTGGATGACACCGCCGATGAACTCCGGCTGGGCGCCGTTCATCCGGATACGTCGCGGGAAGACGGTCGATGTGTCCGATACCGCCGCCGTATTGAAGGCGGAGCGGCTCATCCACATCGAATGCACCAACGGATGCCCGAAGTCTTCCTCCACTTCCAGTCCGAGCAGCTGGAAATAGGTGGAGTCGCACACGATGACGGGCATATCGACACGATGTTCTTCGTCCACTTTGACGCCCATCGTCATGTTGATGAGGCCCGGGATACCGCGCCCCACGCCGGCTTTCGTCACAAAAGGCAGCTTTTCCACCTTGTCCTTGAAAAGCCGCATGGCATCATAGTTCTGGGCGGAATACTCGATGTAATACCGGTCCTCCGAGGTGGAATGCATCGGACGAGTAGTCATGTGCCGCATCTGCACTTCCATCACCAGGGCCATCGCAACCAGGAAGACCGAAAGGACGTTCTGGACCACGATGAACACTTTGTTCAGAATCATCTTGTTTCGGCGCCGGAGCGTGCCCTTGATCACGTCGATGGGTTCGTAGCGCGAGGCGGCGAAAGCCGGGAGAAGTCCGTTGATGACGCCAAGAACCAGAATGCCGGCCAAGTACGCCAGGATATACCCCGGCGTCATCATGAAGGAAAGCCGCACGCTGGTGTCGCCGATGCCCAGCATCAGCTCGTCAGGATCGCTGTTGGAGACCAGGCTGTTCACCATCGGCGCCAGCAGATCGGCCAGGAGCAGAGCCGCTGCGAAACAGACGGCCGTGAAGGCCACGGATTCGCCGATGTACTTCCACAGGATGCCGGTTCGATCGGCCCCGAGAAGCCGCCGGGTGGCCATTTCCTTGGCCCGCTTGCCCGTAAGGGCCAGGCTCAGGTTCACATAGTTGAAGATGGCCGACAGCAGGAGCAGCAGGACGACGATGGTCAGTAGGCGCAGCATCTGGACATTTCCCGTGCGGGTGAGGCTGTTACTGCTACCGGTAAAGAAGAAGGCCTCGTCCATCCGGAATGCCCGCCAGGCATCCACCTTTTCCGCACCCCAGGAGGCATCGTAGTTCTTGTGCAGGAGGGCTTTCACCTTGGTCTGCACGTCCGAAAGGTCTGCATCCTCCCGCACCCGGAACCAGGTAGTGTAATTGCCGATGCTGTTGAAAACTTTCCCCTGCTCGGGCGCCCAACTGTTCGTGATGTTCGTAATGATGTCCGCGGGCATGAAGAAAGCGCCGTCGAAATCGGCATAAATGCCCTTGATGGTTCTGTCCACTTTGTCCACCTTGATGACTTGGCCGACCTGGGCGCTCATCTTCCGGGCGAGGGAGGCGCTGATGAGAACGTCCTCCTTGCCCACGAAGTCCTCCAGGCTTCCTTCTAAGAGACGATATTCCGGGAAAACCTTGAAGAAATCGGCATCGGCCTCGATTCCGAAAGCCTGGATGGGCTGCTCCTCTTTTTGAATGACGGGCTGCCACAGTACGGCAACGTGGGTCGCCGCCTCCACCTCCGGGATATTCATCTCCAGCTCCTCCTTGTCCCAATAGGTCAGCCCAAGGAACTCGTCGCTTCCCAGCACGAACGTCCGCTTCCACTGCGGCGACTCGTGCGCCACCTCGTACTGCTGCACCACGTAGGAGCCAATTAAAATCACAAACGCCAGACTCACCGCCAACCCCACCGCCTCGATGGCGGTGTACAACTTGTTGCGGGATAAAAACTTCAGATAGCTTTTCATGTTTTCGTCTTTACGGGCTATTCTTTTTCGTCATTCCCGGCTTGACCGGGAATCTGTTATTGATTATATTTGTAACAGTTCTAAATTGTGCGAGCGATATGAGCGACGAGATTGTTTTAATCCAAAACCTGATTTACGAGATTCGCGGGCAGAAAGTCATGCTGGATTCTGATCTGGCAAGGTTGTATGGGATTGAAACAAGGGAACTCAAACAAGCGGTTCGCCGCAATATCAAACGATTCCCGGCCGATTTCATGATAGAACTTAATATAGAAGAGTACAATGCCATGATGGCCTGTTCAAGATCACAAATTGTGACCTTGGACAAAAAAGGCCGAGGCTCCAATGTCAAATATAAGCCATTTGTTTTCACAGAGCTTGGGGTGGCTATGCT
>JAEEGH010019545.1_pt1 | contig 14195 bp, 17 predicted proteins | sample 9134181 | NCBI WGS metagenome assembly JAEEGH01 (sample SAMN16246544, study PRJNA631951) | gut metagenome | biome: gut microbiome; feature: rumen; material: DP-attached | host: Bos | place: Iran: Karaj | collected 2018-10 | reverse complement strand
GACGCTCCCCGGTTCTGAAATGGCTCCGCTGGCATATAGCAGGCTCTCCGTCAAGGTCGTCTTTCCAGCGTCTACATGGGCAAGAATTCCAATATTGATTATTTTCATGTGATTGTCCTCCCTTTACAGCCCCAAAGGGCATAAAAATCCCCAGCAGTAAAATACTTTTACCACTGGGGATTATAAGTTGCGGACATACACATATACAGCATACACCTGTTTGTGATTGCTGTTTTTGGGGATATGTCAAAATTGATAAGGCAAAAGTATTCTTAAATTGGGTACAAAAAACTAAGCCCCTACAAAAGGAGCTATCATAATCCTTTGTTCCCACTATTTGATTATAGTTTTATTTAAGAATACCTTGCCGCATATTTTTTACTCCTTTTCTGGATTAAATCATTGTATCACATCAGTTTTAGGAAAGCAAGTACCTAAAAGAAATTTTTCTTCCCCTTATATGTAACAATCATACCGGCTTCCTAGCGTTCAGAATGTTTTCTGCTGTCTGCTGTGGTGTTTGGTTGGAATTGTCCAACCAAAAGCCGATCCGTGGTGTTGTCTGCATTTTACTAAATACAAATTCAATGTATACAGAAAGATATAAGGAGTGGGAGGGATTCCGCCGTAGTTGGCATTGTAGGAAAATCCAAAAGTTTAGATTTTCCCACAATGCTTATCTTTTGGTCTTTGGTTCGGAATAGTGTAGTGCTGGCGGTCTATCTCTTGTTTTCGGTTGCTTGCTTCCTTACCGTACATGAGCATTGGCACCGGGGTTATCGTTGCCGTAGCCTTCGAGCAGATTGATTGCACCCCAGATGCCAAGACCGGCACCGAGAGCAATAACGAGAGTCTGAAGCACTCCGATTGCAGCCTGGAAAAATGCCATATACACTCCAACAGCCGGTTCCTCCGGCTGCTGTCGTGACCAGTGAATGTCTTAGAGAAATACGAAAGATGCGGGGCCTAAAGGTGGCTGTTGTCCGACCTCCTTTCCTGATAGATTTCCCGCGCCGTGCGCACACGCGGGATGAATTTGGGCATGAAAAAAGCCAGCCGGTATTTCTACCAACTGGCTGTCATGCCAATATGAGATTGTGCGTGTCTCCACAGATTCTTTATGATAATGACTGCTTCGGGCGATCTGTTAAGCCCGCCGTATTGGTCAGGCAGTCATTCTTCCTCCGACCGCAGGTGGGTGGAGGGGATTTTAAAGTGGGTATCGACAAACTGGATTTATAACGCGTGTCCGCCGGATACCTTAATGACCTGTCCTGTCAGCATTCCTGCCTTCTCACTTGCCAGGAAAAGGATCGTATCCGCAATGTCTTCCGGCCGGATCAGTTTTCCCATTGGAATCAGAGGAATGACGACCTGTTCAAACTCCTCGTCGATCCAGCCCGTCTGGGTCGGACCTGGCGCGACGCAGTTGACGGTGATGCCGTACTTTGCCACCTCGAGGGCAATGCTGCGGGTAAGCGCTTCGAGCGTTGCCTTGCTCGCACCGTAGGCGATCTGCCCCGCAAAGACCTGCGCGGCATCCGTAGAAAGGTTGATGACCCTTCCGTAATCTCCCCGGTGATTGACGAGTTCTCGGATCATCAGAATGCTCCCCCGTACATTAACCGCGAAGGTGTTATCGATCACATTCCGGGTGATCCTCTCTATCGTGTCCAACCCGTTTTCATCATCCGCAGCCGCGTTATTGATCAGGATATCTACTTTTCCAAACCTGTCGAAAGCCGCCGAATAGATCTCCTTCACTTCATTTTCATCAGATATGTCACTTTCGAGGATCAGATATTCCGCGTTCATTTCCCGGAGTCTGTTCTCCACGAAATCCGCATCCCCGGCATTGGCCGCATAATACCTGTCCACACCGTTTTTTCCGGTTTTATCCTTATCATACGGCCGGTCAACCTTCTTATAGACAAGGACCAGCTTCGCTCCCTCGTGTGCAAATGCCAAGGCAGCCGTGGCTCCGATACCCTGTGGGTTATTGACGCCGGTGATCAGAACCACTCTGTTTTTTAATCCATAGTCGACCATCTGTACTGCCTCCTAAAATCCCGAGTTGTCGAGATGAAGTATACCACAAATCTCAGGATTTCGGAAGATGCTTTATAGCCGCCCCTCCCTGTAAACAAAGGTCACATTGCCTTCTCCCGTAACGGAAACCGTGTTATTCCCATGCCGTAGCTCCAGTTCCGGGATCTCCCATGTGCCCGCACTGACCGTTTTCTGGAAGGACTCTCCGTCAATCATCCAGCGCAACGTGGTCTCCGCTGTTGCCGTGATGACCGGCACAACGGGCATGTAGTCGTTAGCGAGGATCACAGTCCCGCCACCGCTGACAGTCACGACCGTTTCCTCCACATGGTAGAGAAACGCGTCCCCGTCCGTGCAGGATAGCTCAAGAGTTCCTTTACCCGTAAGCGGGTCATAGGACGGAGTTGCTTCCAGCGTGCCGATCGCATAGAGAGTCGGGTCTTCTGTCAGAATCACCCGGCAGAGCTGACCGGCAAACTGATTCACCGCCGTGCTGACCATCTGATCGAAATCTGCGCGGTCGCCCAGCATTGAAAAGGTCATATCAAAAGACCGCGGCTGATAGGCCACACGGCCCAGAGCCTCGGTGAATCGTATCGGAGAATTCCTTCCCGGCACCGTGATCGTATTGGACTGTGACTGCGGTGTCGGGAAGTATATTGTCTCACGAAGCCAGCCGAGGCTGAGCATAGAGACTCCGTTTATCAAAGCGTCAGGCTTCATATGCTCAACCTCGCATTCAATTTCTGCGTCTGGCCGAGACCACTGTCGATGGCGGGCAGCAGGTGTCCGACCAGGGTGCCGTCATCCAGATAGATGCCCTTGCCACTGTTGGCGGCGATGACGGCCAGGTATTTCTCAACATTGTGCATGTTCAGCTTATTATCCAGCATGGCTTCCAACTGCTTATAGAATCCACTCAAGGGCAGGATCGCTTCCGATCCCGCTTCTCCGCCTGCCATCAGCGCAGAGCCGTTCATGCCGAAGACAGTGGGCTTCGTCATGATACCGCCTTCCTTATACCAGTCGATGGACAGGTGCGGGACGCTCGGAGGCGAGATAGAGAGCGTGCCGGACACACGGAAATGCGGCAGTTTGATGTGCGGCAGTTGCAGTTTCAGGCCGGAGAAGAATCCACTGACCGCATCGAGCGCGGAACGGATCTTATCCCGGGCGGCTTCTATCGGAGTAACGATTGCGGCCTTGATCCCGTTCCACACATTAGTGGCAGTAGACTTGATCCCGTTGAACAGGTTGGTAGCGGTGCTCTTAATGGATTCAAACACGGAGGAGACTTTGCTCTTAATCCCGTCCACTACTGTGGAGATGGCGGTTTTGATTCCGTTCCAGATCGTGGTGGCAGTGGTCTTGATGGCATTGAAAACCGTAGCGACAACGGTCTTTACGGCATTAATCTGCGCGGTGACAGTGGAGACGATGGCGTTCCAGATTCCCGTGAAGAAGGCAACGATCCCGTTCCAGATGGTCTCGAAGAAGGATTTGATGCCTGACCAGACAGACTCCCATGTGCTTCCGAACCAGCCGAACACGGTCTCCGCGAGAGATTTCAGCAGGTTCAGCGCCGTATCGAACAGGCTGGTGATGCCGTCCCAGATGCCGGAGAAGATCTCTTTTATGCCTTCCCACATCTGAGACCAGTTCCCGGTAAACAGCCCGATGAATACATCCAGCAGACCGGTGATCACATCGAGCACCGTGCCGAGGACGGTAGAAACGACATTGAAAGCCGCCTCAAATACGGGAGCGAGGAACTGGCAAAGCCCGTCCCACAGACTCTTCAGTACATCCACGATGGAGCCGAAGTCAAATCCCAGCGCATTCAGTCGATCAACGATGCCCTGACAGAATGCCTGGATCTTGGAAACGATGCCTTCCCATATGCCGGTGATGGCGTTGCGGAATTCCTCGTTGGTATCCCACAGATGCTTGAAGGCGGCTATCAGCACAGCGACGACCGCAACGATCGCCAGCACGGGAGCGGAGATCCCGCCGAGTGCAGCGCCCAGCTTACCGAAGACTCCTGTCCCGGCTTTGACCACCACACCGAGTTTCTTCACACCGGTTGCCAGCTTCACAAAGCCCTGCATCGCTACACCGACTTTGGAGATCAGCGTACCGATGATGACGAGTAGTGGTCCAAGCGCGGCGACGATCAGGCCAATGGTCAGGATCGCTTTCCGCTGGCTTTCGCTCATACCGTTCAGCTTGTCCACAAATGCCTGAATCTTACTGACGATAGCCCGGATGGCAGGCATCAGCATCTCGCCGAAGGATATGGCCAGTTCCTCAAGCTGAGATTTGAGGATGGTCAGCTGCCCGGCCAGATTGTCCTGCATGGTCTCTGCCATCTGCGCGGCAGTGCCGTCACAGTTGTCGATGGCGGTGCTGAGTTTATCTATATCTTCCGGAGCGGCATTCATCAGCGCGAGGAAGCCGGACATGGCGTTCTTGCCGACCAGCGCTTCCGCGGCTTGCGCTCTTTCAGATTCAGAAAGCTGAGAAAAGGCTCCACGGCAGTCCGCCAGAATATCTGACAGATCGCGCATGGAGCCGTCTGCATTGGTGGTGGCGATGGTAACTTCACCCAGCGCTGCTCCGGTGATCTTTACCTCACCGGAAAGGTTGTTCATGATCGTGCGAAGCGCGGTACCGGCCTGCGTGCTCTTGATACCTGCATTCGCCATGAGGCCGATCGCCTCGGCGACGTCTTCCGCGGAGAAACCGAGAGCGCCTGCGATAGGAGCGCAGTACTTGAAGGTTTCGCCCATCATCCGGACGTTGGTGTTCGCATTGGAAGATGCTGCCGCGAGGATATCTGCAAAGTGACCGGAGTCCTGTGCCGAGAGGCCGAATGCCGTCAGCGCATCCGTCACGATATCCGAGGTGGTTGCCAGATCCTCACCGGACGCAGCGGCAAGGCTCATGATACCTTCGATGCCGCCGAGCATATCCTCCGTCTTCCAGCCCGCCATCGCCATGTATTCCATAGCGGAGGCTGCCTCGGAAGCAGAGAACTTGGTCTTGGCACCCATCTCCCGGGCCTTATCCCGCAGGGCATCCAGATCGTCCCCGGTCGCACCAGAAATGGCAGCAACTTTGCTCATGCCGGAATCGAAGTCGGCAGCGGTCTTCACAGCAGCCGCGCCGAGACCGGCCACAGCCATAGAAGCGGGCATGATCTTCTGACCGGCGCTGGTGACGGAGTCTCCGAAAGCCTCCATCTTTTTTCCGGCCTCGTCGATCTTGGCAAGCGCTGTGCTTGTGGCAGCGGCTTCCTCCTGCAGGCGGCGGAGTTCCTGCTCCGTCTCGATGATCTCCCGCTGCAGAGCGTCATACTTGTCCTGCCCAAGATCACCGTTTTCGAGCTGTTGCTTTGCCTGCTCCTGCGCGGTTTTCAGAGAATCCAGCTTTTCCTTCGTCGCGCCGATGGCGTCCTTCAGAGCACGCTGCTTCTGTGATAGAAGCTCTGTATTGGAGGGGTCGAGCTTGAGGAGGCGATTGACATCCTTCAGCTGGCTCTGTGTGTTTTTGATCGTACTGTTGACGTTCTTCAGGGCTTTTTCAAGACCTGTGGTATCGCCGCCGATCTCAACGGTTATGCCTTTGATGCGTCCAGCCATGATGCTTGCCTCCCTTCATCAGAAGTTATCAAAATCCTGCTGCCCGGCGATCCGCACGGTGTCTTTCTCGCCGTACTTGTAGTCGTCGTTTCCTTTCTCGGTCCAGATGTCAAGGACCATACCGATGGTCAGGAGCTCGAGGTCCGTCATGGACAGCCCGATCTCCAGACATCGGAGAAGAAAAAGCGGAGTGGTTATTTCCCGGGCGCTGGGACTGTGTTTTTTTTAGATTCGATGTCTGTCACCAGATTCGCGCCCCAGAGTTCAAGGATCTCCGGGAGCACCTGGTAGATGCTGAACATCTCAAATTCATCGAGCCATTCCTCAATGGTGCCGGGGATGGTGGGATCGGCATGCCAGGCCATGATATAGGCCACGTTCTCAAAGATCTCCAGATCCTCGATCTGCAGTTCCTCAGCGTCATCGGTCTTGCCCTTGTAGGAAGCCTCCAGCTTGGAGAGATCCTTGAAAATGTCCCGTTTGAATTTGATGCGGTAAAGCCGCGGAACAGCGGCGGAGGAACGGAACCGTACCTCCTTGCCGCTGATCAGAACAATTTTCTCCTGCATGGCTTATTCCCCCGACTCCGTTGACGGCTCAGACACGGGGACATACACGGACTCATACCAGCCGTCATAGATGGCGGCGCCGGTGGTATCGCCGGTGCGGCTCTTGACCAGACCATCCTCGCGGGGATCGGCAGTCAGGTTCAGAGTCTCCGTCCGAGGCTCGATCGTCTCCTCCTTGGTCTGAGACTCGATGCTCGGCCGGGAGGCAGCGCAGTTGTACAGGACATGACGGATGCCATGCTCGTCGCCGTCAAACTCGAACAGCAGCGCAAACTTCACGCTCTCAGTGTTGTCCGCTTTCTCCACCAGCACACCGTTGCTGTCCAGAAGCTCCTTGAGGATCTCCGTGCGGAACCACTCGGGGATCAGCGCGATTTCCAGATCGCCGGAATAGCCGTTGTTGGCATAAGTGCGGAAATACACAATGCCGTCAGCATAGAACGGAGAGCTCTCGCCCTCAGCGTCCAGCGAGAGGCTGACCGCGCCGGGGATCGCCTTCGGCGTTGCGTAGGAATAATTCGTCACACCGTCCACGACCTCGGTCGTGAGCTTCGCGGCGTGAACGTTTTTCAGGTTGTATTTCACCTTGTTACTCATAGGGTTTTACCTCCTCAAAAGAATAAAGGACTTCGTAGAGCCGTTCGCTCTCGATCCAGACCTCGGTCTTGTCATAAAAAATGCCGTGCCCATCGAGCACGGTCTCCACCCGGGATTCAGTTTCCGGATTTTTCTCATCGGTGTACAGTTCAATGTGAACGACATCAACTTTGAAATAGGCCCAGCCGTCAGCAGCAAAGTTGTCGCTGCCAGGACAGAGGAAGCAGATGAAGGGTGGCTCCGGAGACTCGCCCTCGGCGAAATGATCGTAGGCATACGTGATGCCGATCTCTTCCATGATGCTGATCAGATTATCCATGCCGTAGCGTCCTCCCGATCTCCGTTTCCAGTTCTTCGATGCCGTCCTGCTCAGCAGGCGCAATATGCACCTTGGCAGCAACCCGGCCGCCGTTGCGCATGGCATGCCCATGCTCCAGCAGATGGGCCAGCATGTATCGCGTCGGCGAATACACTGTGATCTCCAGAGCGGAGGAGCTTTCCTTCGTGGTCTTGGTCCGCCAGCTTTTTGCATAACGTCCAGTCCGTTCCGGGGCTCCCGCTGTGATCTCTTTCTTCACAGTATTGGCAGCCTTTTTCACCGCTGCCTTCACGCCGTCGGCAGTGGTATCCGCATAATTGTCCAGTTCCTGCATGACGGCATCGGCCAGCCCGTCAATGCTTACCCTGCGTCCCATCGGATCACCTCTCGGAAAGCTCGGTATGGAGCTTCCGACTGCTGTGCCTGAAGCCCATCTCGTCGATTCTCAGGATGTTGTAAATGCGGTCGCCAATGAGAACGCGAAATTGCTTTGAATTGACGACAGCGGTCTCGGAAGACCAGCGGACCGTCAGATCCAGCCGATCTGCCTCGACAGTGTGCCCGGCGGACTCTTCCTCTTTGGTGGAAAGGCCGCTGGTCACAGCCGTGGCCCAGCAGGTGAAGTAATCCTGCCAGACGGATTTATGATTCCCGTACTGGTCCGTCACAGTCTCGTTTTTCTGGATGGTGATCCGCACCCGCAAACCTGCGATGTTCATTACACCACCCCTTCCCGGAGGCCGAAAAGCAGAGATCGCAGCGTAAGCGTCAGCCCGTGATGGTCAGCTTCCTCCCGGTGCTCGAACAGATAGCCGAGCGCATAAAGGATCGCCACCCTCATGGTTTCCCGGGTGGGAGTAAGGGTGGCGTCCTCATTATCATCGTTTACCGCAGCCCACTGTTCATCAGTGAACCGGGCTACATCGGCGCAGAGCTTTCCGGCCGAAGACAGAAGGATGGCGATCATGGCGTCCTCATCCTCCGTGTCCACCCGGAGATAGCTCTTGGCTTCCTCAAGAGAAATCAGAGCCATGATCGCTCACCTCCGTTCGTCAGGAACCAGAAGAGGCAGCGCCGGTGCCGAGGGCCATGACCTGCATAGCCTCGGGCAGGATCAGCTTGCCGTCAACACGCTGGGTGCCGATGAAGCCGACCTGATCGGTCACGGCATACAGCTCGTTCAGGCGCTTGAGGGTGCGGGCCTTGCGGTCGGCGATCCAGTAGTAATTGAAATCGCCGAAGAGCAGCACCTTCTTATTCTTGTCCGCGGTGGCGTTGCCGGTGATGGCGGGCATATAACTGCTGGTATAGATCGGGCGGCCCAGAATGGTGTCGGGCTTGGCGACATCCAGACCCGGCTTCCAGATGTAGTTGCCGTTGAGGTCCTTCAGCAGCATCAGCTGGAGCAGCAGGGTCTCGTTGCACAGGAAGGAAGCCTTTCTACGGTACGGAGCCTTCAGGCTGTAATACAGCTTGTAGATGTTGTCGAAGTGGACGGTCTGGGCATTGTCGGTGACGTTGCCCGCAGCGGGAGTCACACTGGTGAGAATGCCGGTGGGCTGGCTGGGCGTGGTCTGCGGGTTGGCAGACGGGCCGGTGCCGTTGATGAAGGCATCCTCCTCCGCGTTGCCGAAACGCACACCGAAGCGCTGCGCGATATACGCGGCGATATCGAAAGCGGAGTCGTTCAGGAGCTCGTTGCTGACCTTGACCATGCAGCCCAGCTTGTACGCAGAGAGCGTCTCCTGGGCGAAGGTCATATCAGACTCCTGAATGGCAGCGCCTTCCTCGATCCACGACGCGGAGCCGGTGTCAGTCGCCAGCGGGATGATGCGGGAGCCGGAGTTGGTGTGAATGGTGTGGGCCAGGGTGCGGAAGATGTTGTTTTCTTCCAGTCCCTGAATGAGCTGGCGCTCAAACTCGTCGGGGACGGTATAGCCGCCATTCTGGTCAACGCCGACAGACAAAGCATCCCGGACTTCCGGGGAGCTGTGCCCGCGCATCATGTTCCAGAAGGCTTCACCGTACTCGGCAGTCGCAGTCGGGCTCACATTCGCCTTGCGGCCGGGCTTGGGATCTGCATGCACGGGAGCGGAGGTGGCAGCGGAGAGCTTGGCGTCCATCTCCATCTGATCCTCCAGACGGGCGATCTCGTCACCGAGTGCCTTGACGTCGGAGGCCATCTTGTTGTACTGCTCGACAGCGGAAGCCTCTACGAGACCGTTGGCGTCGCGGTGCTCTTCCAGAAACGCCTTAGTCTGCTCCCACAGGGTATTGCGCTTGTTGCGAAGTTCGATGATCTTACTCATGATCTTTTTCCTCCATAAAAAAGTATTGCCGGAGCCCTCATCGGAGGAACTCCAGCTGGTCTATAAGGATTTGGAAGGGTACGGCCCCATCCTCGGTCTTTCCGTCCATACCAATCGTGGGAGCGGGCGGCTGCTCCTCTATACCCAGACGATTTAGAATCGCCCGGTCCATCAGCCTTGTGGAAAAGAGCTGTGCGTCTACCGAAACAGCATCCTTGCTTTCCGGTTCCTCAGCGGCAGGTTCCTTTCCTTCGTACAGCACTTCATCGGCAAAACCCAGCTCGACAGCCTTTTTGGCGTTGAGCCAGGTCTCCTCGCTCATGAGATCGGCGATCTTGCTGCGCCGGAGACCGCTCTTAGCGGCATAGGCATTGACGATCGCTTCCTTCACCTCATTGAGCGCGGCGATTGCCTTTTCCATGTCGCGGGCATTGCCCATCGCAATGGTCGACGGATCATGGACCATGAGGAGCGCCGTCGGGGACATCTGGACCGTGTCACCGGCCATCGCCACCACAGAAGCAGCGGAAGCGGCAAGGGACGCGATCTTTACAGTGACCTTCCCAGCATAATCTCTCAGCATGGTATAGATCTCGGCGGCAGCAAACACGTTCCCGCCGGGCGAGTTGATCCAGACAGTGACGTCGCCGTCCTCGGCTTCGAGGTCCTCGCGGAACATAGCCGGGGTGATCTCATCACCCCAGAAGTTTTCGCTGTCGATAGGACCCTCCAGCCGGAGGATACGGCCCCCGCCGTCGTCATGAATCCAGTTCCAGAATTTCTTCATTTCTTCCTCCTTGTATCTTCCGCGGCGGGATCAGCCTTGACCTGCTTTCCGGCATCCTGCAGCTTCACGTAGCCGCCGTTGAGGTAATAATCGTCTCCGCCTTTCTCGGCAGGGATCAGGTTCATGTTCTCCAGACGGCGGATGTCGTTGGGAGACAGAAAACCGTTGCTGATGCCGGTGGCATAGCCCTGCATGCGGGAGGCATAATCCCCGCGGAGCAGCCCGTCCACATTGAACTTCGGGAAATACTGATCCTGCTCGCTTTCCAGCAGCAGGTCCTTCATGATGGCCTGCTCGAAACGCACCAGCCAGGGTGTCAGCGTATGCACCACGAAGTCGATGGACTGGTGCTCGATGTTCGAGAAGGTAGCGTGCTCCAGATCCTGCACCATGTGCGGCGGCACCCGGAAGATGCGGCAGATCTCATTCACACCGAACTGACGAGTGGAGAGAAACTGACTATCCTCCGGCGGCAGGGAGATTGCCTTGTAGGACATGCCCTCTTCCAGCACCGCGACCTTATGGGCGTTGTTGGGACCGCCATAAACATCGGACCAGTTTTCTCGGATCTTCTCCGGATTCTTCAGCACACCGGGGTGCTCCAGAACGCCGCTGGGCTGTGCGCCATTTTTAAAGAAGGCGCTGCCGTATTTCTCCACAGCCAGCGTGGTGCCGAGGCTGTTCTTCATCATGGCGATCGGCGAGAAGCCTACGAGCCCATTGAAGCCCAGCCCGGGGATGTGGAAAATCTCATCCCTGCGGAAGTAGATGTCCTTGTTCTGCTCACCGGGCACCTCGTCGGTATAGGCGTGGTAGATGTAATAGATCTGGCCCTTCTCATCACGATCGGGCTCCACGTTTTCCGGCAGCAGCGGGTACAGCGCCATGATGTTGTTCCGGCCGTCCCGAATGATCTGGGCATAAGCGTTGCCCCACAGGAGCAATTGAACCATCATGGTTTCCCGGAAGGAGAAACTCGTCATTTCCGGATTGGGCTGCCGGTAGAGCAGCTTATACAGCGGATGGTCCTTGGCCCGCTCTTTATCCTTCTCCGCATCATCGGTGAAGCGGTACAGATGTAGCGGCAGCCCGGCCACCGTCTCCGCGAGGAGCCGGACGCAGGCATAGACCGTGGCGATCTGCATGGCGGACTTTTCATCCACTTTCTCGCCGGAGTCTGCTTTGCCGAAAACAAAGGTCTGCCCAGAATCCCGAACGCTGTCCGTCACCTGGGGAGCGTCCCTTGCGCTGATCCCGAGCCAGTCAAGAAATCCCATAGTCATTCCTCCAAAAAAGAAAGGACCTCCCGGTCAGCCGGGAAGCCCTCGCGCACTTTTTCATGATATAAGCATAGCACAGATTCCAAGGTAGATTTTCTCCGCTTTTGGACATCAGAACACCATCAGCCCGCGCTCGTCATAGACGCTGCCAGCATTTTCATGCCGGATGCAGCGGTCCAGCGCCATGATCGCAGCGACAATGCCGTCGATCTTCTCCGGGCTCTTGGCCTTGGTGCATTTGATATTTCCAGCGGGATCGGTATCCACCACGACATTTCCACTCATCCAGCGCATGACGGGATTGCCGCCATGCACGATGCGGCCTTCCATCAGCAGCTTATAGAACTCCTTCGTCGGCGGGGACATGTCCTTATAACCCTGACCGAAAGGCACAACGGTAAATCCCATGCCCTCCAGATCCTGCGTCATCTGCACAGCACCCCATCGGTCGAAGGCGATCTCAAGGATATGGTACTGCGTGCCCAGGTCCTCGATGAACTTTTCGATAAAATCGTAGTGGATGACGTTGCCTTCAGTCGCATTCAGGTAGCCCTGCTTATACCAGACATCATAAGGAACTGACGCCCGGCGCACGCGGAGCGGAATCGTGTCCTCCGGTATCCAGAAGAACGGTAGCATCACATATTTCTCCGTCTCATCACGCGGCGGGAACATGAGAACAAAAGCGGTAATATCGCCGGTGCTGGAGAGGTCCAGCCCACCGTAACAATCGCGGCCTTTTAGCGACTCCAAGTCGATCGGTACGTTGCCGAGATCGTAGATCTGCTCCGGGATGAACCGGGTCAGGGACGATACCCACATGTTAAGACGGAGCTGCTTGAACACGTTCTCCTCGGCGGGATTGTCCACTGCCTCTTGAAACATCTCACGGACGCGCTCGATCTGGATCGTCTGGCCGAGGGAGGGATTGGCCTTGTACCAGTTCCGCTCATCGGTCCAGTCCTCATCATCGGCAAGGCCGTACACGACCGGATAAAAAGTGTGGTCGATCTTCCGGCCCGCCATGATATCCAGTGCTTTCATATGCAGCTCATAGCAGATGGATTCCTTATCCGTGCCTGCGGTCGTGATCAGAAAATACAGCGGTTGCTCACGGGCATCACCGGAGCCCTTGGTCAGAACATCGTACAGCTTCCGGTTGGGCTGGGCATGCACCTCATCCAGCACCAGTCCGGAGACGTTCAGGCCGTGCTTGGTCCCGACCTCTGCCGACAGCACCTGATAGAATCCGGCATTGCTGTAATTGACGATCCGCTTGGTGGCGGCAGCGACCTTGGAGCGCTTATACAACGCCGGTGCCTTTTCCACCATGCGCCGGGCAACATCGAAAACGATGGATGCCTGCTGCCGGTCCGCCGCCGCACCGTACACCTCTGCCGCAGGCTCCCCATCGGCGTAGAGCAGATACAGGGCAACGGCGGCTGCAAGCTCAGACTTTCCATTTTTCTTCCCGATCTCAATGTAGGCCGTGCGGAACTGACGGTGGCCATCCTTATCCACGATACCAAAGATATCCCGGATGATCTGCTCCTGCCAAGGCAGCAGCCAGAACGGTTTCCCATCCCATTTTCCCTTGGTGTGCTTCAGATTCTCAATAAAAGTAACGGCCCGATCCGCTTTCGCCTTATCGTAATGAGAGGTCGGAAGCATGAATCGGGTCGGTTCATAGTTCTTCAGTTTTGGATAGTCTGCGGGCCTCACTCTGGCCATTAACCGTCACCTCCCAGCAGCGCTTCGAGCTCATCCTCAGAACCGCCGCTGGTGGTGTCCGCAATGATGCGGGAGCGGGATGCAGGCGTCAGGCCAAACTGCTCTGCAAAGCGGTTCATGACCTTCAGATATGTCTGCGCGATAGAGACCTGCGGCACCTGCTGCCAGTAGCCGGAAGGCGTCTTCACGATCGTGCCGTGCTGCGTGATGAATTCTTCCGCTTCTTTCCAGCGGGCATACGCCTGACAGTAACCGGCGAAGGCGGCCATGTCCACCTCGGTGAGCACGCCCATGAGCTCCATTTTCTTGGCAAGCCGCCGCCATTCCTTTTTTGCCTCATCCTCCAGCCACTTTGGGCAGGACGGAGCCTTCTTTTCCGGCCGCGGCTCTTTATCATTCAGTTTTCTCTTGCCCGGATTGCCTTCCAGTTCTTTGATCGCGGTAGGCGTAGGCTTTCTTCCGCGAGTAGCCATATGCCATTCCTCCTTCCTCAGAGCATAAAAAATGCAGGCCCATGCCTGCGTCATAACGAGGAACACAGCCCTCCGGCTGCATCCCTGTGGTATTCGGTTTTCAATCAGCCCTTGCCGACGTTCGCCTTGACCGCGTTGGCCCGTTCCAGCGCCTGCCGGAGCAGCCCGCGGATTTCCTGCATGTACTCGATATCGTCGGGAGTAGCTCCAACCGGATCATACCGGATTTCTTCCAGCGCATCGTAAAGCTCCGCGGCGAGGGAGTTGGCGTCGTCCGTCAGGGTGTAGACCCTTTCTTCAATCTGGTTCATGCTCAGTCCTCCGTGTGGGCCATCGCCCATGCCATCGCGTGGCCGTCGTCTTCAAAGGCAACCTCGCTGGCGGATCTCAGCCCGATCGTGCCTTCGCAGGAAAGGTCGTCGTCCAGATGCTCGTAAACC
>JAEEGH010019538.1_pt1 | contig 14199 bp, 6 predicted proteins | sample 9134181 | NCBI WGS metagenome assembly JAEEGH01 (sample SAMN16246544, study PRJNA631951) | gut metagenome | biome: gut microbiome; feature: rumen; material: DP-attached | host: Bos | place: Iran: Karaj | collected 2018-10 | reverse complement strand
TTTGTTTTCTTTCGGTGCAAACTGTTAACTTCTGCGGTCACATAGCCCGCTATGCTCCCTTATCAGTTAACATTTTGCCCTCGAAATAAATTCAAAAATCTGACAGTGGGAATTATTAGAACCCACCAAAAAAAGAATGGCGATGATGCCCTACCCCTAAAGCATCATCGCCACTACAGTTTGTCTGTCACTTATATTATAATCATGGTGGTAATTAACTGAACCCACCAAAACACCTATCTTGCCAATACGCCACCGATTACTCCACCGATGATGCCGCCTACCACTGCTGCCGTGGCTACGTTGTCATGACGACGCTCTACCACTACTACCGGACGTGGTGCTGGTGCCGGCACTGGCTGTGGGTGGTGTACCACTACGGTGCGTGGTGCTACCGTACGAACCTCTACTACGCGCTCTACACGTGGGTGAACCTTGTGGTGATGGCGCACCTCTACACGATGTGGCACTGGATGATGATGATGACGATTTGGATGTGCATTTACTGTTGTCGTACCAAATATACCGATTACCATTGCGAGGGTGAATAATGACTTTTTCATAATATGGTTCCTTTCTATATTTATATTGTTATTATTAGCCTAATCATTTTTTCTGGGAGCTTCTTCGCTCGAAAGAAATAAGAACGGTCAAACTTTGGTTGGCGTCTGTCTCTGATTTCTGAGAGCTTCTTCGCTCGAAAGAAATAAGAACGGTCAAACTTTAGTTGGCGTCTGTCTCTGATTTCTGAGAGCAAAGTTACGGCAAAATAATCACCTGCCAAACATATTTTCCCTAATAAGAAAAAGAATTACCCTACAGACTGCGGGAAATCCCTACCGAGAAACATACTCCAGGCAGTGTAAAAAAGCATGAAAAAACATGGCTTTCTTTGACCTCTGTCAAAGAAACATAGTGTTTTTGAAAGAAAGTGGCAAAAAAAATTGTGTGCGCACACAATTCTTCGTAACTTTGCACTTGAAATCAGGAGACAAGGTCTTACTGATAAGGGATAACAACATGTATAACAAGAGGTTAAGCCAAGGCAGTGATGCTAAGTAAGCCTCTATTAAAAAACAGAGAAAGGAAAAAGATTATGTTTACAAATGTAGCAATGCTCATCATGTGCTCAATGGTAGCTGTTTCTACCGTATGCGGTTGCACTTCACTCATGCACAATCGTGCATAAGCAACTTGCAGAAAGAGAGCACTCTCTTTTGAAAATTTACCCACTTTAAATAAGGAGCGCCCTGCAGTACAAGTTACTGCAGGGCGCTTTTCCGTTTAGGTGGGTTCACGTCCTTCTACGGCATGCAGGGGGCATGAGCCTACTCTGCCTGCTTCTTCTTGACCTCAGACGGCAGTATGCCAAACTCCTTCTTGAACACTTCGCGGAAGTGTGCCATCTGGTTGAAGCCAGTCATTATGGCTGCCTCGGTGACATTGTAGTCGCCGCTTTCAAGCAGGCGGTAGCAGTGGCGCAGTCGGAACTTGCGTATGTACTCCTTGGCAGTCATGCCGGTGAGGGCCTTCACCTTACGGTAGAAGGTGCTGTGGCTCATAGCCATCTTGTCGGTGACGAATGGCAGGTCGAGATCCTCCTTGATTATATTCTCGCTGATTATAGCATTGAGCTTGTCGAGGAACTCCCTGTCAAGACGACTGAGCGAAGCGCCGCCCCACTCTTTCTCCGTAGCGGTATCGTCGGTCTCTGGCTTTACGTCGTCGTCGGCAGCAGCCACGGCAGGACGGCTCTGCAGTATCTGCTCCGCCATCCTTCTGCGAGCCTGCAGCAGGTTGTGTATGCGACTGGCAAGCAACTTGGTGGTGAAAGGCTTGGTAAGATATGAGTCTGCACCGCTGTCATAGCCTTCCTCCTTATCGTCGTCGGTATCCTTCGCCGTGAGTAGTATTATTGGTATGTGACTGGTGCGTATGTCCTCCTTCAGTCGTTTGGTCAGCTCTATGCCGTTCATCTTAGGCATCATGATGTCGCTGACGATGATGTCTGGAATGTTCTCCGTAGCCACACGCAGGCCCTCCTCACCGTTCTCTGCCTGCAATATGCGGAAGTCCTCACCGAAGGAGTCGGCTATGTACTCCCTGATGTCGGCGTTGTCTTCCACTATCAGCATCGACGTCAGTTGGTTCTCCGTCACTTCCTCTTCGTCCGCCTGTACTGTACTTACGTCTGCAACCGGCTTCTCCTCTGTCTCAGCATCTTCCTTGTGCAATGCCTCCGGATAGGTATCGGCAATGCTGAGTGAGAAGGTAAACATGCTGCCCCTGCCCTCTTTGCTGTCAACGCTCAGCTTAGCCTTGTGCAGGTCTGCCAGTGCCTTTACCAATGCCAGACCTATGCCGGTGCCTGAGGCCTGATGCTTTCCGTCTGCCTGATAGTAGCGGTCGAAGATGTGCGGCAGGGCATCTTCGCTGATACCATGACCGGTGTCTGACACTGTTATGTCTATCCTGTCGCCATTCTGCCTTACGGTAGTGTCAATGCTTCCCTTCTCGGTGTATTTTATGGCATTTGAGAGGAAATTGTTGAGTATGGTGGTGATGACCTCTGAATCAAAATATACCTTAGGCAGGTCTGGTGCTATGCTGTACGTAAAGCTTACCTTAGGATTGTTATACAGTTCCTTGAAGTTAAGGCATATCTCATTGATGAACATGCCTATGTCGCCACGCGCCACGGTGAGCCTGCGGTTCTGCGTCTCCGTCTTGCGGAACTCCAGAATCTCGTTTATCAGGTCGCGCAGTCGCTCTGCATTCTTCTGTATCATCTCCATCCTTCGCCTGAGCGGCTTCTGCGCCACCTCAGCCATGGCATCCTCCAACGGACCGAGTATCAGCGTGAGCGGAGTGCGCAGCTCGTGGGTGATGTTTGTAAAGAAGTGCAGACGCTCCTCATTGAGTTCCTGTCTCTGCTGGTTCTGTCTCTTCTCCAGCTCCAGCGTGTTCTTCAGTGCCAGGCGACGCTTGTATGAGCGCACGAAGAGCACCGCCGCTACGATGAGGGCTATGCCATAGAGCATGTATGCCCACCACGTCTGCCAGAAAGGTGGCGTGATGCGTATCTCCATGCTCACCTCCGAGGCGTCCTTCCAGTCCTGGCTCTTCAGCTTAGCACGCAGCACGAAGGTATAGTTGCCCGGTTGCAGTCCGCGGAACACTACGTCGTTGTCGCTGCCTATGTAGTACCACTTGTCGTCCATGCCCTTCATCATGTAGGAGTACTCCACATGCTGAGTCTGCGCAAAGTTGCGCACACAGAATGTCAGTCGCAGCGTATTCTGCTGATATGACGTCACCGCCCTGCCTTCATCGTCGTGCGACAGTAGCAGTATGCGCGTGTCAGTGCCGTCTGGTGCATACGCCTCACACGATATGATCTGTACCTGCGATGCCTTCTGGTTACCCGTCAGCGTGAGCGGATTGAAGCACATCACTCCCGATGCCGTGCAGAAGTAATAGCAACCATCGTCGCACATGGTAGGTCGCGTGATGAATGCACAGGGCTGTCCGGTGTCCTTATGGTCGTAGTTGTATATGCGTCCGGTGGAACTGTCAAGGCATGATACGCCCGAGTAGGTGCTTACCCACACCCTGCCTATGGCATCCATCATTACCGACGACGTATGATTGTCTGCCAGTCCGTTTGTTTTATTATATATGGTAAGCCCTTTCAGCGTCATGGCATCATCCACGTGTACCAGTCCTTCATGCGTGGCAAGCCACAGACCGCCCTTGCCGTCGCTTATGGCACTGCTTACACGGTCTGACGGCAAACCGTCTTTCATGCGCAGGGACGTACTGGCTCCCGTCCTAAGGTTTATCACGTATGCACCTACGCCATGCGTACTTACGAATACGGTGTTGTCTCTCAGCCAGAGGAATGACGTCACGATGCCGTTGCGCGTGACCTTGTTGACTATCTTCTCGTCTCTCACCCCACCATCGTCGGTGTAGGAGCATACGCCGAACTCACTGCCTATCCATATACGTCCCTCGCTGTCCTCTGCAAAGGAGTGTATGTCGCAGTCGCTATGCCCTATGTCTATGGATTTGAACGAGCCCGTAGCCTGTGTGAAGCACGACACGCCATTATCGTCTATGCCTATCCACACGCGGCCCTTGCTGTCTGACATTATACAGCGAGGGAAGGCAAACCTGCGTTGCGTATAGCTTGCATTAGACCATCTCTGCCTTATCTCGCCGTCACGCCACAAAACCAGTTCGGTATCGCCAGCCAGCCACAGTCCGCCACCCTTCGCCGGCGCTATGGAATATACTATATGCTGGTTGCTGGGGCTTGCCGGTGTAGCGGAATTCAGGAAATCATATATGTTGAACTCTGGTTTCCCGGCACTGATAAAGTCAACGCCGGTACTGTGGTTACCAACCCACACGTTGTCATATTCATCTTGCAGCAAGGCTCTCGCATTGATAGACGACAGTATCACCTGCGTGTTATTGTAGCGCATCACGCCCTTCTCCGGGTCTTGCTCGGGGTCCATCACCAATATGCCGCCCATGTCGTTTGCCACCCACAGCATACCGTCGCGCATCTGGTATATGTCATACACGTTGGCGTCATAGCCTCCCGTGCCTATCTGCACCTTGGCAAAGGTGCCCTTGCTTATGTTGAAAAGTGCTACGCCGTGGTCTGTGCCTACCCATATCCTGCCCGAAGAATCCTTCATGATCTTCCTGACGTTGTTTCCCGGCAGGGTCAGTGGGTCGCCATCCTTGTGCATGAAGCGTCTAACCTGTCCGTTCTTGGTATTCACCAAACTGATGCCGCGCTTGTTATGGCCCAGTATCAGCATGCCGTTTCCGCAGTCTATGCCGCAGTTTGCTGTTATATTCTGCTTTATGTTGACGTTGCTAAGGGTCAGCTTGCTGCAGTCAAGGCGCTGCACCTTGCCGTTTCCATACACCAGCCAGACACCGTTTGCTGCAAGCGCTATATCTTCTATGCTCGACCTTATAATACCGTCGTTGAAGGACAAATACCTCACCGTTCCCTTCTTGCAGTCATACACCACCAAGCCGACCTCCGTTCCTATCAGCATCTGATTGGTAGGCTTATGCCACCTGAGGGCGGTAATCTTCATTCCGAAGATATTCTTATTCTCCTGTCCTGGCAACAGCCTGAGATTATTGGTCATAGTGAGGAAATTATCCTTCGGAGGCCACTCGGTAACCATGAAGGTCTGACATGTATTACCACTTATCCTGTTCACGCCAGCTTCCGTGGCAGTCCATACATATCCCTGCCCGTCGATGGCGAGTTCGGTCACGAAGTCGTTTGACATGCCGTCGGCAGAACTGACTCTGCGTGTTACGGCATAATCCTGCGCCAGCATATTGATTGCCGTCGCAATGTAAAAGGTAATAGCGAGTGTTGTTTTTCGTAACATTAGTGATTGTTTAGCTTTCTATTGCAAATTTATATAAAATATATAAGGTGGCAAACTATTTAGTCTGTTTTTTTTCATGCCTGACGAAAAAAAATATGTAAATTGACGATTTTCCGAACCCAACGTTTTTAAATAAATAAGTAACTTTGCACCTGAAATCTACTACTTGCATATAGCAGATGCACATAGACGACAAATTGACAAAAAAGAACCATACATAATTCGCTGCATAAATAAATTCAGACATACGTTAAGTTAGTTGGTAGAATTGGTTAGTAATAGGAAAAATGCTTTTATAGGTAATTAGATTGTTTTCATCAGGATAAGCACAACGAAAAAATTAACACAACAGAAAAATTAACTTATAACAAAAAGCATACAAAAATTAATCATAACTACTTACAAACATTTACTAATTAACAAAGACAAAACATGGAAAGTAAACAAACTAACCTGAAAAGACGCCATGCCAAGTGGCAACGTCTTCTTATGCTTGCCATCGTAGCGGTATCATCTACCGTGGCAATGGCTCAGAGCAAAGTACAAGGCAAGGTTGTTGACGCTACCGGTGAACCGGTTATCGGCGCAAGCGTCGTAGTCAAGGGCTCGTCAACAGGTACTGTAACCGACTTAGACGGTAATTTTACGTTAAACAACGTACCCGGAGACTCAAAACTTGAGGTCTCTTACGTCGGTTTCCGTACTCAGACATTAGCCCCAGGCAGCAATCTCAACATCACTCTTGAGGAAGACAAACAGCTCCTCGATGAAGTCGTAGTCGTAGGTTACGGCGTACAGCGCAAGAGCGACGTGACGGGCGCCTTGACTCGCGTAGGAAGCAAGGAACTCAACATGAAGCCTGTATCTAATGCTTTCGAGGCACTGCAGGGCAAGGCAGCAGGTGTGGACATTACCACAAGTGAGCGTCCAGGTACCGTCGGTAGTATTTCTATCCGTGGTGCTCGCTCTATTTCGGCATCAAGTGCACCTCTTTATGTTGTAGATGGTGTGCCTCTTCAGTCTGGTGGTATAGAAACACTCAACCCACGCGACATTGAGTCTATCGATATTTTGAAGGATGCTTCTTCTACCGCTATATATGGTAGCCGTGGTGCAAACGGTGTCGTTCTGATTACTACAAAACGTGGTCAGGAGGGCAAGACACAAATAAGTTACTCAGGCTCGTTTACCTTTGAGCGCCTTATAGATAAGAGTCCAGCCATGAATGCAAGTGACTATATCACATGGCGTCGTTGGGCTTATTATAACTCTAATCCATCAAAATACACACCAGGTGATCAGCCGACTTATGAACAAGACCAGTCATTTTTCTCTGGTGATCAGTATGCTCTCGCCAATCTTAACAAAGGTTGGGACGAAAACCATCAGATTTGGGATGGTTCAAAAGTGACTGACACGGATTGGACTGACTTTGTAAAACGTACAGGTGTTACATCAGAGCATAACCTCAGCCTGCGTGGTGGTTCCAAGAATGTAAGCGGTTATCTTTCTTTTGGCTACCTGAATAATAAGGGTACACAGAGAGGTCAGAACTATGAGCGCTTTAACCTTACAGCATCAGCTGATGTGAAAGGCACCGAATGGTTTAAGGCAGGTGGTTCACTCAATGCATCATACGGCAATCAGGACTATGGATTTTCTCGTCGTGGACAAAGCAGCAACTCTGGTCCTACAGATATATACAGTGCAGCAAAGGCAATACTTCGCTATGCAGTACCATACGACGATAATGGCAAAATAATCCCAATGCCAGGTGGCTCAACTGCTAATACGTACACTATTATGAATGAGTGGGAGAAATCTAATGAAAACCGTGAGACCTTCCGCATATTGGGTAGCTTCTATGCACAGCTTGACTTTGGTAAGATATGGGAGCCATTGCAGGGATTCCAGTATAAGTTGCAAGTGGGCCCAGACTTCCGTTACTATCGTCTTGGTGCATTTATAGATAGCAGTTCTGCTGCTCTTGGAGGTGGTAATAACCAATCAACGCGTGAAGATCGTCGTGACTTCTCTTGGACAATAGATAATATGTTGCTTTACAACCGTGATTTTGGTGAGCACAACTTTGGTTTGACATTGTTGCAGACTGCATCAAAACTTAATACAGAAACAAGCAATATGAGCGCTAAATCCATTATTCCTACATTCATGTGGAATAATATGGGAGCTATAGATATCAACAATACAGAGAAATATTCCCCAGGTTTTGGTTCTGGTCTGTCAGAAGAAGCTCTTACTTCTTACATGGTACGTCTGAACTATTCTTATAAGGATCGTTATCTTTTGACAGCTTCAGGTCGTTGGGACGGTTCAAGCGTTTTGTCAGAGGGAAATAAGTGGGATTTCTTCCCATCTATGGCTCTTGGATGGCGCATGGAGCAGGAAGACTTCCTTAAGGATGTAAGTTGGATTGATCAGTTGAAACTTCGTGTAGGTGTTGGTGTTACTGGTAACTCTGCTGTTGCTCCTTACGGAACATTGGGTGTGATTAGTAAGTATTTCATGCCATTCAATGGTGTTGAAAACCAGGAAATATTCGTAACTAATGAGCCTTACTATACAAGTGGTGCGAACCAGATGCCAAATCCAAACCTGAAATGGGAAAAGACGACACAGTGGAACTTTGGTGTTGACTTCAGTTTCCTCAAAGGTCGTATCGGTGGTTCTATTGAGTACTACACATCCCGTACTAACGATTTGATTCTTGATATGAAGATTCCTTCACTTTCTGGCTATCCTTCAATGAAGGCTAATGTCGGTAAGACAAAGAACCATGGTATAGAGATTACGCTCAATACTATACCAGTGATGACAAAGGACTTTACATGGAACTCAAATCTTAACTTTGCAGCACAGAAAGATGAGATTGTTGAGCTTTCAAATGGTAAAGAAGATGACATTACGAATGGTTGGTTCATTGGTGAGTCAATAGCTGTTTATTATGGTTATGAAGCTAATGGATTGTGGCAGGAAAGTGATCAAGAAGAGATGGATAAGTTTAATCAGTATCTCACTGGTAAGAATGATAAGAAATTCACTCCTGGTATGGTACGTCCTGTTGACCAGAATGGTGACTACAAGATTAATGATCAAGATCGTGTGATTATTGGCAACAGAAATCCACGTGTGACAATGGGCTGGTCAAACACATTTAGTTGGAAGGGATTAGAACTGACTCTTGAGCTGCAGGGACGTTTTGGTTATAAATATAATACAGGTGGTCAGGGCCAGCTTGGTATGTACCAGCAGCAGGAAATCAGTTACTGGACACCAGGCAACACTGGTGCAGATTGGCAGAAACCTATCTATAACCAGTCAGGTGGTGATCCATATTCTAACCTCTTGGGCTTCAAGGATGCTTCATTTATTAAGGTTCGTAACCTGTCATTGGGTTATAATTTCAGCAAGAACCTGTTACGTAAGATTGGTGCAGGTATCAGCGGTGCCAAGGTCTATATACAGGGTAAGAACCTCGGAATGCTATACTCTTCTGTAGATTATATGGATCTTGACACTGGTTGGACATATTACAACCGTGGTTTCACTATGGGTATCCAAGTTGATTTCTAATCATTATAACGAATAATAAGTAAATAGCGAATAATTATGATAAAAATATATAAAAATATTGCATTTGGAGCATTAACTGCGCTCACTGTGCTGGGCACTACTTCGTGTGGTGATGATTTCCTGGCGGAGGATGCGGGTCATAAAGTTACAGATCTTGTACTTGAAACATCAGAAGGAGCCGAAAAAATGGCGGCAGGACTTTACGCTAACGTACGTTGGCAGTTTGGTTATGAATGGGCTTACGGTACTACTCTCTATGGATGTGATGAGTTTACCAATGGCGCAGACCTTACTGCTGAGCCATGGAATACGTATGACAGCCGTTTGAATCCGCTTGACTGTACTCCTGCACTTGGAGCAGCAAACGGAAACTGTCCAGGTGTATCGGCTTTATGGGATGAGATGTATTATGGCATATCAACGGCCAACCTTGTCATAGCTCGCTCTGTAAACGTTGAAGATGAAACAAATCGCAACCAGTTTGTGGGTGAAGGCTATTTCCTTCGTGGTTACAACTATTATCGTTTGTTTGCACAGTATGGCGGTGTCGTAATACAGAATGAACCTCTTGTGGGTGAAATAAAGAAAGATTATACGCGTGCAACTGAGGAACAGACGTTGAACCAAGTGATTTCTGACTTTGAAAAGGCATATGAGCTTTTGCCATTAAAGAGTCCGGGTAATCGTGGTACAGCTGGTTGGACAAGATATGCTGCGGCTCATTTCCTTGCTAAGGCATTGCTGTTCCGCCAGTCAGAACGTTGCAGTTCATGGAACCATGCCTATAACAAAGAGGAAGATTTGAACCGAGTAATAGAGCTTTGTGATGAAGTGATAGCTGCACGTCCTCTTGCTGAAAACTATTCAGACCTCTATGCTAACTGGACGGGTATAGATTGTGCAAACGAGTCTTTGTCTGAGATACTTGTGTCTGCACAGCATGGCGATGATAATGTAAAGGGTCGCTTTGGTAACCGTACATACAACTATTTTTCACCACAGTTCTCTAATTTCTCTGGTGGATGGGTAAAACGCGGAGCGTATATAGGAGAAATGGATTTCCAGCGTTGCCGTCCTACAGAATATACTTATTCATCTTTTGACAATGTGAACGATGCCCGTATGTGGAAGACCTTCAAAACTGTATATGGTTTGAATAATATAGCTTTCACCAAAAAACTTACAGATGAAAATGGTAAAGAAATAAAGGATAATGAAGGAAATAATATTATAGTATATGATCGCGAGAAGGTTGCGAATGATAACGGAATCGACATTAATGCTGTTCCAAATTTGGGCGACCAGGGTATTATCTTTATTCTCAACAAGAAGGATGATCCACGTTTCCTGAATGAGGATACTTACGGAACATACGGTCGTGCCGGCCAGCCTCATACATTTGTGAATCCGGAAACTGGCAAGTGGGTACCAAATGCGTTCCCAGTATATCTTGGTGGAGAATATGTACTGAACACTTATGGAGTGAATGGAAATCCAGCACAGTCTAATGTTTTCTGTGGAATCAACAAGACTGCCGATGGTACACGTACTGCTGAAAAGGGTGATGCACACCGTGATGTGATAATTGCCCGTACTGGTGAGACATACCTTGTAAAGGCAGAGGCTCAGGTTCGTCTCGGACAGTATCAGGAAGCTATAGAGACTGTAAATATTCTGCGTGCACGTGCTCAGTGGAAGAAAGGTGAAGACCGTAGCTACTATACCGATGGTTCTATGGCTTTCTTAAAAGCTGATGGCGGTGACAATAACAACTCTACCATGAATAATAATTCAAACTGTGTAAATGGTAGTGGTAAAGCATTGAAGATGTCGGAGGCATACTATGCTTCACATCTGCACAAGAACACTTACTATCTGTCAACAGGTATTGAAGAGACTACCGCTGCATCCGATCTTCAGATTGCAAGCTACACAGAACTGCCTGCAGAGGACGAAGCTATATTGGCAGAACTTGGTTGCACTGGTGACTACGAGCGCATGCTTAACTTCATCTTCAACGAGCGTACCCGTGAGCTTCTTGGTGAGTGGAATCGTTGGGAAGAGTTGTCACGCGCAGGTCTGCTCGTGAAGCGTGCCAAGGCTTTCAACCCAGAGGCATCTGGTATTCAGGCTGGCAAGCATGAGCTGCGCCCAATACCACAGACATTCCTCGACATGTTGCAGAACTCTGATGGCTCTAATCTCTCAGCCGAGCAGAAGAAGGCCATGCAGAATCCTGGCTATTAATCTCATGAATGATAAATGATTTTTTTTGTAAATGATATGATTTTGTAATATTTTTAGGTTATTCAGGGACTGTGTCGTGAGATACGGTCCCTGTTCTTTTTCTCATAACTTAAACGACCATCTGAACTCGCTATTACAAGCGTATAAGTTCGGGTGGTCGTTTATATTAATGCGTAAATAATGGATAGTGCAGTATAATACCAATAACGTACAGAAATCAATCAATAACATGGATTTTGGCAAAAAAAACATGGATGAAATGATTGCTTTTCTGAAAAAAATAGTAACTTTGCAAACGAAGATTAACTAATCAAATTAAGAAAAAACACAAAACACAGGATGAAGAAAAACATCTCCCTATTATTAATGCTCGCCACCATAGGCACCGCTGATGCCATGGCAGAGGTGAACTCTAAGGATACACTGAACGAGGTTGTAGTTACAGGAACACGCAACGCTGCCGACGTTCGCCACCTGCCGATGACGGTAAGCGTGGTAAATCGCGACAGGTTGACCATAGGACAGCAGATGAACGTACTGCCTACGGTGATGCAGCAGGTACCGGGCATGTTCGTTACCAGTCGTGGCGTCATGGGCTACGGCGTCTCCACTGGCGGTTCTGGCGGTATCAGCGTGCGCGGACTCTCAGGCGGTGCCGGTCAGACCATGGTGCTCATTGACGGACATCCGCAGTATAACGGCATATATGGACATCCTATATCTGACAGCTACCAGACTCTGATGGCTGAGCGCGTAGAGATTGTGCGCGGTCCTGCCTCCGTGCTGTATGGCACTAACGCCATGGGCGGAGTAATGAACATCATAACACGTAAGTCGAAGACTGACGGCATACACACCGACGTGAGCCTCGGTGCAGGCAGCTACGGCACCGTGCAGGCAGAGGCTACCAACCAGATAAGAAAGGGTGGTTTCTACTCTACCATAGCAGCGCAGTACAGCCGCACGGACAATCACCGTCCTAACATGGGATTCGAGCAGTATGGAGGCTATATAAAGATAGGTTACGACTTTTCTAAATACTGGAGCGCATACGTTGACCTCGACCTCACGCACTTCAACGCAAGCAACCCCGGCACCGTAAGTGTACCTAAGGCTGAGAACGACCAATACATCACACGCGGTGCGGCAAGCTTCGTAGTGGAGAACCACTATGGCAAGACCAACGGTGCCATAAGCATATACGATAATTTCGGCATACACAAGATTAACGATGGATACAACGTCAACGGCGGAACACCGCAGACCGACCTCTTCCGCTCCAAGGATGCCGTGGCTGGTTTCTCGATATGGGAGAGCACAAGTCTCTTCAGAGGCAACAATGTTACCATAGGCTTTGACTATCAGAACATATACGGCAATGCCTACTACACTAACCGTGAGACGGGCCAGCGCGTGACTACCCAGAAGCGCAAGATGCAGAGTGCTCGCAACCATGAGGATGAGTATGCCGGATACATAGACTTCCGTCAGGACCTGGCACAGTGGCTTACCATCGACGCCGGCGTACGCTACGACTACCACACCGTAGCCGGAGGCGAGTGGATTCCACAGGGCGGCATCATCATACGTCCTATGACTACGGGTGAACTGAAGGCTTTGGTAAGCAAGGGCTTCCGCAATCCTACCACCAAGGAGATGTATCTGTATGGCACTGCCAACCATGAGACTCTGAAGGCTGAGCGCATGTGGAACTATGAACTGTCGTGGCATCATCGTATTGGCAGCTTCAACTATGGCGCCAACGCATTCTACATCAATGCCGACAACATGATACAGACCGTGGGCGGCAAGAATATCAATACCGGCAAACTGAAGAACTGGGGACTGGAAGTTGAGGCGGCATATCGCTTCTCTGACCACTTCAGCGTCAACACCAACCATTCTTTCCTCGGTATGGAGAAGAAGGTTATTGCTGCTCCTGAATACAAGGGCTTCATAGGTGCCGACTATACTTGCGGCAAATGGACTGCCAATGCTGGTGTGATGTACATCAACGGTCTCTACACCAGTGCAACCGAGAAGGAGAATTTCTGCCTTGTCAATGCTTCTGTAGCATATCGTCTTACAAAGTGGCTGCAACTGTGGGCACGCGGTGAGAACCTCCTGGCTCAAAGCTACGAGATTAACCAGGGCTACCCTATGCCAAGGGCTACCTTCATGGGCGGAGTAAACGTAAGATTTTAATTAATGCATAATTCTTAATTCATAATTCAAAGTCTCAAAGATTCTATAATGAAAAAACTTCTATTTACACTAAGTCTATTATGCACAGCGCTGTGCGGTACATCCGCACAGCCTGGCATAGATGAAAGTCTGGCACGCCATAACTTCTTCTATGCCGGACAAAGTAAGCGCCTGCGCATGTTCATCGTGAAGGATGGACAGGTAAGCTGGGCTCACGAGTACAAGGGACGCGGCGAGATTAGCGATGCCGTACTGCTGACCGACGGTCACATCCTCATTGCCCACCAGTACGGTATTGCCGAACTCGACAAGGACGGCAATGCCATCTGGAGCTATGATGCTCCTAAGGGATGCGAGATTCACACCATACAGCCTATAGGCCGCACCCACGTGGTGTACGTGCAGAACGGCAAGCCTGCCAAGGCGGTGGTGATGGAGATTCCTTCTAAGAAGATCGTAAGGGAGTTTGAACTGCCCGTAAACGAGAAGAGCTCAGTACACGGACAGTTCCGCAGCGCACGCCTTACGCAGCGCGGCACCCTGCTCATAGCCAACATGTCATTAGGCTGCATACACGAGTATAACAGCAACGGACAAGAGGTGGACCGCTGGACGGGTTTCCTGCCATGGTCTGTGCAGGAGCTGCCTAAGGGCAACCTGCTCATTACCGGCAGAAAGGGCCTTATACAGGAGATTAACCGCCAGGGACACGTGATGTGGCAGA
>JAEEGH010019537.1_pt1 | contig 14200 bp, 10 predicted proteins | sample 9134181 | NCBI WGS metagenome assembly JAEEGH01 (sample SAMN16246544, study PRJNA631951) | gut metagenome | biome: gut microbiome; feature: rumen; material: DP-attached | host: Bos | place: Iran: Karaj | collected 2018-10 | reverse complement strand
GCCCCTACGTTCGTCTCGAAGAGGAACTTCACGCCACGCTTTAGGGCAGTCTCCTTAAGGTCCTTATAATTAGCATAATCCGAGGAGGCTGCAATCTTGTTCGCCGTGACGACGGAGATGCTGTGCGTGAAGAAATCCTTATAGAGGGCGGCGATCTGGGGACTCGCCGTACAGTCGACGAAGACCGAGTTGAAGATGTTCATTCCGATCACCTCGTCGCGCAGGCGCTCGGGGGTGATGTCGATGCCTTCCGTCTCGAGCCGCTGCCGGTAATCTTCGCTGTCCACGCCATCGCGGCTGAAGAGCGCTTTCGTGCTTCGGGCAATGCCGACGATGTTGAGTTTCAGGTTGCGTTCCCGCATCAGTCGCTCCCGCTGGCTGCGGATCTGGCTGATCAGCTTGCCGCCGACCGTGCCGATGCCGCAGATGAAGAGGTTAAGCTCCTGGTATTCAGAGAGGAAGAAGCTGTCGTGGATGACATTGAGTGACTTGCGCAGGTACTTTTTCTCCACGACCATCGAGATGTTGTAGTCCGAAGAGCCCTGGGCGCAGGCCAGCACGCCGATGCCGTTGCGGCCGAGGATGGTGAACAGCCTGCCGGCGATGCCCTTGGCATACTTCAGTCCTTCGCCGACCACGGCTACGGCGGCCAGGTCCTTTTCGACCGTGGAGGGCCGCATGGCGCCGTGGCTGATCTCCGGGGCGAACTCCGCGTCCACGGTCCTTCTTGCCGCTTCCGCATCTGCGTTGGCGACGCCGAAAGTGATGCCCGTTTCTGAGGAAGACTGGCTGACCAGGAAGACGCTGATCTCCTGCCGCGACAGGGCGCCGAAGAGGCGGCTGTCGATACCGATCAGGCCGACCATCGAAGGGGCGCTCAAAGTGACGAGCGCGATGTCGTCGATGGATGAGATGCCGGTGACAGGGCGGGGATCCGGGTTGTCGCGGCGTATCGTCGTACCCTTGGCGGAAGGATTAAAGGTGTTCTTGATCTGAACGGGGATATCTTTCGGATAGACAGGATATAACGCCGGCGCATAAATGACTTTTGCCCCGAAGTTGCAGAGCTCCATCGCCTCCGCGAAACTGAGCGTATCGATGACATAAGAGGTCTTGATGATGCGCGGGTCGGCGGTCATGAAACCGTCCACGTCGGTCCAGATCTCAAGGGCTTCCGCATCGAGCGCGGCTGCCAGGATGCTGGCCGTATAGTCGGAACCGCCGCGGCCGAGGTTGGTGATCTCTCCGCTCTTGCTGTCCCGGGCGATGAAGCCGGGGACAACGGCGATGCCGCTGAATCCGGAGAAAGTCTCCCGCACGAGCTTTTCCGTCTCGTGGCTGTCCAGCAGATGCCGTCCCTGCTGCGGGAAAGTGCGGATGAAATCCAGGGCATCGTACAGAGCGGCGCCGTCGATCAGTGCCGTTACGATGGCGGAAGAAAGGCGTTCGCCGTAGCTGACGATTTCACAGCGGGTCTTTTCCGGCAGGACCTTGAGGGTGCAGACGCCGTCCAGGCGGGTCCTGAGGCGGGCCAGTTTCTCTTCCAGCGTCTGGCTCAATGCCGTGGGAGCGCTTTCGAACAGATCGTTCAAGATCGCACGGTGCCTGGCTGCGAGGGCTTCGAAGGCCGCGACATAGGCGGTGTCACCCTTCTCCGCCATCCCGGCGGCTTCCAGCAACTGGTCGGTGACGCCGCCCAGGGCGGACACCACCACGATGACGCTTTCCGGGCGTCCTTCGACAATATGCTTGACTTGTTGCAGGGCCTCGGCCGATCCGACCGAACTGCCGCCGAATTTCAGGACTTTCATAGTACGCTACTAACGAAAACTTTGCAAGTTAAAAAAAAACGAGTCGAAATACAACTCAGATATGGGGAAATGCTAGGACCCCGTCAGGACCTGAGCCTTTGCCGGAAACGATTCGGGTGCCAAAGAAATGCTCTTTGACACCCGAAAAGAGGGAGACAACCCGTTCTTTCTGTGTTAGTTAGAATTCGGGATTCTGATCCGTTGATTTGGAAAGGGCCGAATTGGTATCAAACTCACTGTCCGGAAGCGGAAGGATATAGAAAGCCCGTTCGCTGTACTGGGGATGAACCTCCTTTACCCAATCCTCCGGGAACCGGAGCATATAGGTAAGCTCGATTCCAGCCTCGGTATGGAAACTCCTCAGACCTTCCTTGAAGATTTCTTTCAGTAGTTCCTCCTTCGTGCTGATGGCGTCGAATTCCGTGAAATCGGTCACTCCGGCGGCCTGTTCGACCGTCTTGACGAGCGCCTTGGCCTGCGCGACGTTCCCTGTTGACCTCAGAATCCCTTCCGCCTCGAGCATGTACGCTTCGGAAAGACGCATTTCGAAGCATGTCTCACCCGCGGTGTTGGAGTTAAATCTGCCAGCCATCGTGTAATGCTTCAGTGGGATATACCCATTATTGTAGCCATCGTCATCGTACGCCATGATTTCGCTGCGCCGGGTGTCGGACTCGGCAAAGAGTTCCACGAGGTTGTCGTTCAGCCAGAATTGGTTCCATGTTTCATACCTGTGATAGGCCATCCTGACTGAACTCTGGCCCTGTTTCGGCTTAATTCCGAAAATGACCTCCTTGCTGTCGAGTCCGAGTTGGTGGAAGATGTCCGAAGTATGCTCCTCCAAAGCGTAGGCCCCGTCGCTGATGATATCACGGCATAGGGATGCGGCGTCAGAATAGTCGTTGCCTTCGCCTCTCATCATGAGAACGCGGGCTTTTGCAAGCTTCGCGACATTCTTGCTGACATAGTAATTGGGCCGGCTTTCGGCGGCATCCGCAATGGCATCATCCAAGTCTTTGAGGATGGCGTCATACGTCTCCTTTACCGTACTTCTGGGACAATCGACGTTGCCGATTCCGGTTTCAGAAGTACGGAGGATGATGCCGAACTTGCTGTTCACGTCCCAAGTGTATCCGAACAGCTTGAAAATCGTCGTATGGATCAATGCGCGGAGCGTCTTGGCCTCGGCGATGATTTCCTTCTTCCGGTTGCCGTTGAACAACTTGTCATCCGCATTGCCGGCAGCAGCAATAACATAGTTCGCGGCAGCCAGCTGCCGGTAGTACGTCTCCCACAGGGGGGCGATATATGGACCTGCGGACTCACCGTGGATGATAAGATATCCGTTATCTTCGTCGTAAACCATGCCGGCGAAAGTGGCTGGGAGGATCTCCGTATAAATCGGATTCCCGGCACTTTCAATGTTGTAATAATCCGGGCTGCAAAGCGCATAACTGTAGTACGCACCGTTGAGCGCCACTTCCGCTGAAGAAGCATCAACGATGAGGTTGTCATAGACCTTAGACTGTCCGGGTACGGCGTTGAGTTGCTTGTCACAGGAACTGAAGGTTGCGGTCATTGACATCAAGACCGTCATCAGACTGATATATTGAATCTTTTTCATGATGCTTCGTATTTAGAATCCAAGGCGGGTGCCGATAGAGAATGTCCTGGACATGGGATAGGTGGTGAGATCCAGGCCTCCTCCACCGATGCTGTAAGGATTATCCGTAATCGCCGGATCGGCTCCCGGATATTTGGTGAGCGTGAACAGGTTCCCGGCTGAGACATAGAAGGTCGCGTAGCGCATGTTGACGGACTTGACCAGCCTGGCCGGCAAGTCGTAACTTAGAGACAGCGCGTTCATCCTGAGATAGGATGCGTCATAGACGTTCAGGCTGCTGAGCATGTGGCGTCCCGTCGCATGCAGGATGGGCCTGTTGCCCGTTCCCGCATCGAGGATCCGTACGCTGCGGTTGGCGATGCTGTCGAACTTCATGTCAGAGAGGTCTTTGACAAGCAGCAGTTCATTCCCGTAGGAATAGGTGAATGAGGCATTGAGTTTCCAGTTCTGATATCTGAAGGAGGTGGAGAAACCGCCATAGAAATCAGGCGTGCTGCAACCCACGACGTCCTTGTAATCCCTGTAACGTTCGTTCAGGGAGAAAATGGGAGATCCGATGCCGAGTGTCGGATAATCGGAAGCCCAATAGCCGACCCTTCTTCCATTGAAACGCTCCTTGTAGGCGTCCAGTTCCGCCTGCGTATGAATTATTCCTTCAGCTACATAAGCATAGAGAAGACCGAGCGGCTCTCCTTCCTTGAGGATGGTTGCACCGTCGACAAAGTCTTTTCCTCCGGAGAGTTTAAGGACTTTGGAGATGTTCCGGGAGATGTTGAAATCGAAGTGCCACAGGAAATCCTCTGTCTTCACGATGTCGGTGTAAAGCTCCAGTTCGAGACCTTTGTTCCCGATGGATGCATAGTTGGCGATGGCCTCATTGAAGCCGCTGCTGGGCGGAACGGAAATGTTGTAGAGCGCATCATCCGTCGTTTTCCAGTAGCCGGCGACGGTTCCGCCAAGCCGACCTCTGAAGAAGGAGAAGTCAAGGCCGAGGTCTTTCTGGAGCGTGGATTCCCATTTGATGCCTTCGTTGCCAAGCTGGATGGGATACATGGCGGACAATCCAGCATAAGATCCTGGCGCGAACAATGTCATGTACATATAGTCATCGATGTTCTGCGTCCCCGTCTTTCCTATACTGGCCCGGATCTTGAGTTCGTCGATCCAACGGGCCCCTTTCATCCAATCTTCCTCACTGATCCTCCATGCCACGGCACCGGACGGGAAGTAGCCGGTGCGGTTAGCCTTGGCAAACTTCGACGAGGAGTCGGCACGGCCCGTGAAGGTGAACAGATACCGGTCCAATAGAGTGTAGTTCACGCGAAGGAAGAAAGAGAGCAGGGCATTCTGCATGGAAGGATTGGCTCCCTTGACAGATGCCGGAATAACGGCGGAACTCAATCCGTTGAGGAACTCATCGTCGGGATACTGGGTTCCGCTGGCGGAGAAGAAACTTGCGCGCCTTGTTTCCCAAGCGTGTCCCAGGACTGCGTCCAGGTGATGAATGCCCTGGAAGATCTTGTTGTAAGAAAGGGTGTTCTCCCAGAAGACTCCCGTCGTATTGGATTGGGCTTCCGTTCCGCTGCCGCCTTCGAATTCCTGAATACCATTCTCGCTTCCTACCATCAGGTAGCTGGGAATGTAGTTCGACTGGTTGTAATTTTTGAAATCAAAGGATGCGGCCGTCTTGAATACCAGTTCATCCATGAATCGGTACTGGAGGCCCAACGTCCCCTTGAACGTATAAGTCTTCGCAGAGTTGACGGCAGAAGCGACGGCGAGCGGATTCTGGTAACCGAGATACGAACTTGAGAAGCCGGCGCCGATCGAGGTGTTGTCCAGCGACATATAATTGGCCAGTGAGCCGTCATCGTTGTACGCGGCAAGAATGGACGGAGCAGCCAGCGCCTGCCCATAGGAGCCGTTCGTCACGTCGTTCTCCGTGAGGCCGAAATGGACATTGATATTCGCGCTGAGTTTCTTGGTGAGGTCATTGTCCAGGCTGAGTTTGCCGGCATATCTCCGGAAACCGGTATTCAGGATGGTTCCTTGCTGGTTCGTATAGGACAGGGAAGCATAGTAACGGGAAGTCTGGCTGCCGCCGGACATGGACACGTCCGCATTGTGCGTGGCGCTGTTGCGGAGCAGCAGGGAAAGCCAGTCCGTGTTTGCATTATTGATCGTCCCGAGTTCCTCATATTTCTTTTTGAGGGTGGCGACGGTCCGGTCATAAGAACTGACATACTCTTTGTTGGCCTCCAGGTTCGCGAGGGAGTTCTCGATAGCCGTCTTGTATGCTGCGATGTACTGGTCGCCGGTCAACACCTGCTCTGGATGCGGGATACCGTAACCGAAGTTGTAGTTGAAACTGATCTGAGGCTTTGTGTTCCGGCTGCCGCGCTTGGTCGTGATGATGACGACACCGTTGGCGGCCTTGGATCCGTAGATGGCCGTAGCGGAAGCGTCCTTCAGGATGGTCATGCTTTCGATGTCATTCGGATTCAAACCGGCCAGCGAGTTCAGACTTCTCGTATAGGCCTCTCCGGTCGCCTCGATATCATTGCTCCCGGTCGCCGTGTACATATATGAAAGATCCGAACTGGCTGCGATGTAATCATTGTTGATTTCCGTCGGAATGCCGTCGATGATATAAAGCGGATCGACGCCTCGCTGAAGCGAGGAACCGCCGCGGATGCGGACCCGGATTCCTCCGCCCGGCGCTCCGTCCGCTTTCGTGACCATGACGCCGGACGCCTTACCCATGATCGCGTCGTCAAAGGTCGTGATGGGGCGCGTCGTGAGATCCGTCATGTCTACGGAGGCAACGGAGCCGGTCAGATCCTTCCTCTTCGTTGAACCATAACCGACGACAACAGCGTCATCGATGATCAGTTTGTCTTCGGCCATCTGGATATCAATGACCGGTCTTCCGGAGATGGGCTCCACCAGCGTCTGCATGCCGAGAAGCATGAACTCCAAAGACGCGGTCTTTGGATCCGGAACGTTGACGGAATAGTTTCCGTTCAAGTCCGTCGTGCCAAATGCACTGGCGCCTTGAACGCTCACGGTTACGCCGACGAGCGGCTGGCCCTGGGTGTCGGTGACGGTTCCTTTGACTTTCTGGCTGGATTGTGCAGCGGCGGGCTGCCACAAAAGCGCCAGGAGCGAAAGGATCATCAGCACTCTGCCGAGGACACGATGAATAGATTTACTTTTCATAGATCAGAACTATTTTGAAAGTGAATTAAGATTGAATGCTCAATCAAAAACAGCGGATAAAGCCTCAGCCAGTTTTTCGTGTTCCATCTTTCCAATGATGTTCCCATCCCTGTCAATCAGAAAAAACGCGGGAATGAAGTGGACGGCATAGTCGGTTGAGACACGGGATGGTTTCCCTTTCTCCGGGAATTCATCTATCAACTGGATCCAGGAGGTCCCGTCCTTTTCTATGGCCTTTTTCCAAATGCTCTCATCCGTGTCATTGGCCACACCGACAATCTCGAGACCTTTGTCGTGATACTGGGAATAAAGCTCTTTGAGCCCGGGCATGCCCTCACGGCAAGGGATACACCAGGATGCCCAGAAATCGATCAGGACATACTTCCCGCGGAGCGAAGAGAGGGAGAAGTCTTCTCCGTGGATGTCTTTCAAAGTGAAATCCGGGGCCGGACAGCCGGGTGCCACACGTTTCCTGGCTTCCAATTCTTTCTTGGCTTCTTGAGCGAGAAAGGATGCTTGAACGCTCTGGGAGAAGCCGGAAAAAACGGAATCATAAACTTCCAACGGAGCATCCGAGAAATACATGCGGGACAGGTATGCCGCTGCTTCGAGATCCTTTGACTCGGCAATGAGCTTTCTACGTGCTTCAAGATCCTGTCCCAAGGCGCAGAAGGCGGAAAAGAATATGTTGTTCGGTCCGCCGGTATAGCCCGGCTCACGAATGCTGGCAAGATCCCCGAACATCCCGTCTTCGACAGCCTCTGAGGAGTCCATATGGATGTTTATAGGAGCGTTTTCGACAAAGATCGAGGTGGCGATGCCCATTCCTTCGTCGGGGATAAGGGCAAGGGTACCCAGGACCACATCTTTCACCCGTCCCTTCAACGTGAAGCGTCCCTTTTGGAATGAAACGGTGTCACTGACCCTTTCTCCTTCCGGAGTCTTATAAGTCAGGACGGCCTTCCCCTCCGGGATATCGGTGGTGCCTTCAATGAGATAACCTTCTCTTGAACAGGCGAATAACGCCATGGATGCGGCGAATAGCAGGATAAGATGTTTCATAGGTCAGGAAAGAAAAAACGGAGACTATTTCAATTTCCGGTTGGCGTAATGGGCGATGACGTCGGGGACCTGGATCTCATAGGACGGGTTGTCCAGCAGGGATGAGGTCAGGAGCATGTCGGCCGTCGTACGGTTGGTCGCAAAGGCGATGTTGTACAGCGCCGCAAGGCGGGTGAGGGCCGAGACGTCGTTCTGGTGGCCCTGGACGATCAGGTTGTCGCAGAAGAAGATCAGCATGGTGATCTTCTTCTCTGCGATCATGGCACCGATCTGCTGGTCGCCGCCGAGGGGGCCGGAGAGCAGACGGGTCACCTTCCCCTTGAAGGGGCGGCTGCCGTCTTCAAGCTCGATCTCTTCAATCAAGCGGCCGGTGGTGCCGGTGGCAAACAGCGTATGTTTGGACAGGAGGCCATAGTTGAATTTGGCCCAACTGATAAGCTCCTCTTTTCTGCCGTCGTGCGCGACGAGAGCGATGTTCATGCTTTTCATAATCTATTCATGTTTAAGAGTTTGCAATGCGGTGACCAGGGTGTCGACCTGTGCTTCGGTCGTGGCCCAGCTGGTGCAGAAACGCCAGGCGTCGCGACCGTCGGGGGTGCGCGTCCAATACTCAAAGCCGAATTCCTCGCCCAGTTTGTGGGCCTGCTCCTCGCTGAGGATGGGGAAGACCTGGTTGGTCCCGCCTTCGATAAGCAAATCGAATCCGGCAGCCCTGAAGGCGGCGCTTAATTTGTCAGCGAGCCGGTCGGCTTGACGTGCCAATTTGAAATAAAGGCCATTTTCCATGAGCGTCTCGAACTGGATGCCCAGCAGGCGTCCTTTGGCCAGCATACCGCCGCCCTGCTTGATGCAGTAGCGGAAGTCGCGGGCGAGTTCCTTGTTACGGAAGACCACGGCTTCTCCGAACAGCGCGCCTTGCTTGGTACCGCCGATATAGAAGACGTCGGCGAGGCGGGCGATGTCCTTGAGTAACAGGCGACTGCGGGAAGATTCCAGGCCGTAGCCGAGGCGGGCGCCGTCGATGAAGAGCGGCAGCTCCCAATCGCGGCAAGCTGCGCTGATCTCTTCCAGTTCTGACTTGGAATAGATCGTGCCCAGTTCAGTGGGGAAAGAAATGTAGACCATGCCAGGCTGGACGATATGCTCGTGGTTGGCGTCATGCCAGTGGTCTTCCAGTGCGGTGCGTATCTGTGCGGCCGTGATCTTTCCGTCTGTCGTGGGGAGGGGAAGGACCTTGTGGCCGCCATGCTCGACGGCGCCTGTCTCATGGGCATTGATATGACCCGTAGCGGCGCACAGGACCCCTTGGAACGGCCTCAGCAAAGAACCGATGACCGTGGCGTTGGTCTGTGTCCCGCCGACCAGGAATTGCACATCCGCATCCGGGGCGTCGCAGGCAATGCGGATCATTCCCGCCGCCCGTTCGCAGTGCGGATCTTCGCCGTAACCGACACACTGTTCGAAATTGGTTTCCTGCAGTCTCTGAAGGATGGACGGATGACAGCCTTCGAGGTAGTCACATTCGAAATGGATCATGGGATTTGTTAGTTCGTTCCAAATTGCAAATGTAGCTTGAAAATCGTAAATTTGCCATCCCTAAATCGGATAAATGATGAAAACAATACCTGTTTTACTCCTGACCGGCTATCTCGGCAGCGGAAAGACCACTCTTGTCAATAAGATTCTTATGAACGGCAAAGGCATCAAGTTCGCCGTGATCGTCAATGATATCGGTGAAGTCAACATCGACGCCGACCTTATCGCGAAGGACGGGATCGTAGGCAAGAAGGACGAGTCGCTGGTCGCACTCCAGAACGGCTGTATCTGCTGCACCTTAAAAATGGATTTGGTGGAACAATTGCGTGAGATCGTCTCGATGCAGAAGTTCGATTACATCGTCATCGAGGCGAGCGGCATCTGCGAGCCGGAACCCATCGCCCGCACGATCTGTTCCATTCCCATGATGGGAGACGAGTATGTCAAGGATGGTGCGCCGCGGCTGGACTGCATCGTTACGGTGGTGGATGCCCTGCGGATGCGGGATGAATTCGGCTGCGCCAAAGACCTGCTGCGGGGCAACCTGGACGAGGAAGACATTGAGAACCTGGTGATCCAGCAGGTGGAGTTCTGCGACATCGTGCTGCTCAACAAGGCTTCGATGATTTCAAGGGAAGAGTTGGGCAAGATCCGGGAAATCATCCGCGCGTTGCAGCCCAAGGCTGAAATCATCGAATGCGATTACGGCGACGTGGAGTTGGAAAAACTGATCTGGACTGAGCGCTTCAACTACAATTCCGTTTCCGCCTCGGCGGCCTGGATCAGCGCCGTGGAAGGGCACATGGAAGAAGAGGATGATGACGACGATGATGATGACGACGAGCACGAGCATGAGCATGAGCATGAGCATGAGCATGAACACGGGCATCACCATCACCACCATCACGAGGGAGAGGGTGAAGTCGAGGAGTATGGCATCGGGACATATGTCTATTACCGACGCAAACCTTTCGATATCAATAAATTCGACAATTTCGTCGCCAAGCATTGGCCGGCCGGCGTCATTCGCGCAAAGGGTATCTGCTACTTCACGAATGAGCCGGACCTCTGCTTCCTTTTCGAGCAGGCGGGCAGTCAGATCGGACTGAAAAATATCGGGCAATGGTACGCGACCATGCCCGAAGATCAGTTGAATCAGATGTTGCTGGAGGATCCTGTGCTTCGCGCGGATTGGGATCCGGAGTATGGCGACCGGATGCAGAAGCTCGTCTTCATCGGCCAGCATCTGGACCGTCACGCCATCCGCGCCGCCCTGGACGCCTGCTTAGCTGACTAGAAAGCAGTCGCCCTGGCTGAAACGGCAGTGGAGTTTGAACAGCATTCCCCGAAGGGTTTTTCCCTGCTGTTCAAACTCCACTGCCGTTTCAGCCCTGATCAGGCGCCTAGAGCAGATTCAGCGCCAGCTTGATCATCTTGTCCATCCCAAGGGCCCGCGACTTCGCATCCAGCTCCTCGTGGGTGATCGTATTGTCGCTCACCGTCAGGATCGCCAGCGCCTTCTTGCCGCTCACCGCCGCATTGAAATAAAGGGCGTACGCCTCCATTTCGACCGCCAGCACACCCAGGGCGGGCCATTGTCCCTGATTCGGGCTGGAATTATAGAAAATGTCGGAAGTCATCACATTGCCGACCTCATAGTCCAGGCCCTGCTTCTCCGCCTCCTCGACGGCCTTTCGCAGCAGACCGAAATCGGCGATTGCCGAAAAATGCCCCGGAATGCCGCGCTCCTTACCGTAGTTGGAGTCGGTGCAGGCGCCTTCTGCGATGACCAGGCTTCCGAGCTTGACATCGGCCTTGTAGGAGCCGCAGGTGCCGATGCGGATGATGCGGTCCACGCCATAGAAGTTGAACAATTCCCAGGTATAGATGCCGATGGACGGGATGCCCATGCCGTGCGCCTGCACGGAGACTTTCTTTCCCTTATAGGTGCCCGTATAGCCGTAGGCGTTGCGGACATCGTTGTAGAGTACGGGATCCTTGAGGAAATTCTCCGCGATGTACTTGACGCGGATCGGATCTCCGGCCATGATGACGGTCTTGGCGATGTCGCCGTATTTTGCCGCATTGTGCGGGGTGGGGGTATTCTTCTTGCTCATAGTGCGTTGTATTAATCTGTGGATTCACCCAAAGATACGTATTTTTTTCGTATTTTTGTTTGTAACCGTAATACAAGCAAAACCATGCCTCAGAATTGCCTCTACTGCCACAACAAGGCCGTGCTTGACTCCCTGATGATCAAGATCGCCGACCTGGAAGTTTCTACCCTCTACCTTTTCAAGGAACAGACCCATCCGGGACGCTGTATCGTCGCCTACAAGGATCACATCGGCCAGCAGTTCGAGATCCCGGAAGAGGACTGGGTGAAGTTCATGCTGGACACGCGCCGGGCCGCCGTGGCCATCGACCGCGCCTTCCATCCGGACAAGATCAATTTCGGCGCCTATTCCGATACGCTCAAGCATGCGCACTGGCACCTGGTTCCGAAATACCAGGACGGTCCCGAGTGGGGCGGCGTCTTTGCCATGAATCCGAAGCAGACCTACCTGACCGACGAGCAATATGTGGATACCATCGCCCGCATCCGGGCGGAACTCTGATTGTTGAAAGACCTATGAAACATACACTTCTGTGCTTCTCTGCCGCCGTTGCGGCGCTTGTTTCCTGTGCTGAAAAGGCGCCTGTCCTGACGGCATCCGGCCTGGATCCGCAACAATTCATTGCCACCGTTCCTCCTGCTGCGGAGGGGGAGCCTGCCTTCGGCTCAGCAGCCGGGAAAGGAGGCGAGACGGCGCTTTATGTCCTGCGCAACGCAGCCGGGATGGAGGCCTGCATCACCAATTTCGGCGCGCGCCTCGTCTCGCTGATGGTGCCCGACCGTGAAGGCACCCTGCGCGATGTGGTGCTGGGCTTTGACAATATCGCGACCTACATCGACAATCCTTCGGCGTTCGGTGCCGTGATGGGGCGCTACGCCAACCGCATCGGCGGCGGGCACTTCACCCTCGACGGGCAAGAATACACGCTGCCGCTCAACAACAATGGCGTCAACTGCATCCACGGCGGTCCCCGTAGCTGGCAGTATGCCGTCTTCAACGCCTCAGAGGTGTCCCCGGACCGTCTGGTCCTCGACCTGGTCTCACCTGCGGGCGAATTCGGATTCCCCGGGGAAGTGCATTTCACGGTGACCTACACCCTGACCGTAGCCGGAGAGTTGCAGGTCGACTATGAGGCCACGACGGACGCTCCGACCGTGATCAACGTGACGAACCACTCCTTCTTCAACCTCGCGGGCGACCCGTCCTGCAAGGTGCTGGACCACCTCCTGACCGTCGACGCCGACTGCATCACGCCCACCGACGGGAGCCAGGTCCCGACCGGAGCCCTGCAGCCCGTGGAGGGTACGCCCTTCGACTTCCGCCAGCCGCGCCTGATCGGCGAAGGCGTAGCGGACATGAGCGACCCGCAGATCGCCGTTGCGAAGGGTTACGACCACAACTTCGTCCTGAACCATCCCGGCGACCTGGGCGTCCCTGCAGCCGTCTGTGCCTGTCCCGCGACAGGCATCGTCCTGACGGTCCGCACCGACCAGCCGGGCATCCAGGTCTATTCCGCCAACAACGTGAACGGTACGCTGACGGGCAAGGGTGGCATACCCCTGCAGGCCCAGACAGCCGTCTGCCTGGAGACCCAGCACTTCCCGGACAGCCCCAACCGGCCTGAGTTCCCTTCGACGGTCCTGCGGCCGGGACAGCCGTTCCGGAGCACGACGGTCTTTGCCTTCTCCGTGATGGAATAGCGCAGCAAGGCGCGGGATGCCGCCATGGCGACGAAACTGGAGAAATACATCTGGCTGGTGGACACGCTCCGGCGCTCCGGGGGACTTACCCTGGAGGAGATCTGCCGTGCCTGGGAGAGGAGCGGCGTCAACGACGCAGGGACGGAACTGACGGTGCGTTCCTTCCGCCGCTACTGCCGTGAGATCGAGGACCGTTTCGGCATTCGAATCCGGTGCGACCGGCGTGATTACACCTATCAGGTCGAGGAGGATACGGCGGGAGAAGGCGGCGTCCAGTCCTGGCTCCTGGACACGCTGACGGTGGACAACCTGATCAAGGAAAGCCGCGAGCTGCGGGGACGGATCCTTTTCGAGCGTATCCCCTCCGGGCAGCAGTACCTGGCCCGGATCATCGGGGCGATGCGCGACGGGATCGTGCTGGAAATGAAATACGCGCGCTTCTCGGACGAGGAGCCCTATTCTACCTGGCTGCACCCCTATTTCGTGAAAGTATTCGCCCAGCGCTGGTATGTGGTTGGGCCGACGGGCAGGCATCCCCGCACTCCGCACGTCTATGCGCTGGACCGCGTCCTTGCGCTGAAGGAAACGCCGGACCGCTTCGATTACCCTGTCGGTTTCGATCCGGAGGCGTTTTTCGCCGACAGTTACGGTATCTTCCGGGGCGACTCTCCGGCGGAGAAAATCGTCCTGAGGGCCGGAGAACGGCAGGCGAAGTACCTGCGTTCGCTGCCGCTGCATGCCTCGCAGATCGAGCTTTCCGTTCCCGAGGCCGCGAGTCTGGGCTATGATTCGGACAGCGGCGCCGTCTTCGTGCTTCGCCTGGCCCCGACGCTGGATTTCATCCAGTATCTGCTATCCCAGGGAGACGAACTGGAAGTCCTCGCTCCGGAGTCCCTGCGCGCAGATATCGCCCGCCGCGCTGCCGCCATCGCAGACCTGTACCGCTGATTATCTTTCAGGCACTTTCTTGCCGGGAGTACCTCAGCGGGCGGCGATGCACTCGATCTCGACGCGGGCGCCCTTCGGCAGATCTTTGACCGCCACGGCGCTCCGGGCCGGGCACGGTGCGGCGACGAACTGGGCGACACCTCGTTCATCGCTCCGAAGTCCGCCATGACGGCCAGGAATACC
>JAEEGH010019535.1_pt1 | contig 14200 bp, 4 predicted proteins | sample 9134181 | NCBI WGS metagenome assembly JAEEGH01 (sample SAMN16246544, study PRJNA631951) | gut metagenome | biome: gut microbiome; feature: rumen; material: DP-attached | host: Bos | place: Iran: Karaj | collected 2018-10 | reverse complement strand
GGCGGCGTGAAAACCCTCGCCAAATATGCCGAGGAAGGCAAATGGAACCTGGTGACAGATAACGTCGAAGTGAAGGGCGCACCTATCCGTGAAGAGGATTGGGACAAGCTCTACAACCTAGGCAAAGCCGTTGCAGAGACTGTGAAAGCCTGACCTCTACCCTATTGTTTTTGAATTACCATTCACTTATTCAATAACTTAAAAAATGATCAATTATGATTAAGAAAGCATTCAAAGTGTTGACAGTATGCCTCTTGGTGGCATTCATGTCATCATGTCAGACACAGACGCAGGAGCAAAAGGTCATCAGCAAGATGCAAGCCCTTGCCGAACGTGTCGAAAACAACAAAGAGACCTACAATGACGCAGAGTGGGAAAAAGTTGTCAATGAATTCGAGGCGCTCCAGCAGCAAGCCAAGGAATGCGAATTCTCGAAGGAGCAACTCAAAGACTTGGCCAAGGTTGAAGCCGAACTGACTGCAGCCATTGCCAAACAAGGTGCCAAGAGAGTCGGCAGCGACATCAAGGACGCCATCGATGAAGGCAAGGAAATGCTCAACGGCGTCATTGACGGCATTAAGGAAGGCCTTGGTGGTGGTGAGGAGGCAGCAGAAAAGTAAGCTTCTCTCCTACCCTAAACAAAAAAAATCCCCATCTTTCGATGAGGATTTTTTTTGTTTAGGTTCGCGGTTCTTTATTCAACCACAATCTTCTGAACCTTCATGTCCTTGCCATTGATGAGGCGGAGCATGTAGACACCAGGAGCGGCTTCAATATGCTTGCTGACGCTACCATTGATCTCTTCGCTGCTCAAGATTTGGCCATTGACATCAACCACTTGGAGAATAGCATCACCTTCGTTGTTGATGATCCAATTGCCATTGCTGAAGAAACCGAAACCATTGTTATTGCCCAAAACGGACAGATCCTTGAACAGGCTGATACCTCTTCTGAACACCAATACGAAACGGTTAGGTTCTTCAATTGTCCTGGCATCAAAGCTGTAGCTCGGTGTGACCAGCAGGTCGGTGTCCATGCCAGTCATTCTGTCAATCAGGTGCAGATATCTCACTGTCGCATCCTCAACATTGACGTTGATGGTGTATCTGCCATCTTGAGCAGGTATGAAGCTTACGGGAAGCTTGCCATTATTGCTGCCATTCACCACTGCGTAGTCATTATTATCTTTAGTGATGTACATCTTGGTGTTGTTCGGATTCAGCATGAACTTAGGCAACTTGTCGCCACCAAAGCGAACAATAGCGCGGTCGATGACATCGCTACGGTCTTGGTTAACATTGAGAACGATTTGCCCCTTGCCTGGGTTAGGCTCGGTACTGAAAGTCATCGTTTCACCATCGTTTTCAGCGACGACAAAGATGCCTTCCATAGCACCAACTTCATTGCCTTCACCAGCAACCACTTCCGAACCAGTTCCATTCAAGGTATAGAATGACTTGGTGATATAAGCTTTCTCGGCAAAAGGATTACCCACGAGATTCCAGCCTGAGAACTCTATGTTGCCGCCAGTCTTCTTGACCAAGGTCACTTCACCGTTACCATCGTATGGAGCACCGATGAAGGTGAGGACAACGGGATTGTCGGTACCATTTCCACTGTTGGCATAGAGGTAACCCATGCCAGGCTGAAGAACGTAATTCTCTTCTCCCCTATGGTTAATCCATTCCAGATCCTGTTCCTGATCGAAGGAATAGAAGTCGTAGCTGTTACTCATCAAGTTTTCCACATTCTTGGCTTGGACATCTCCAATGGGTGAAGAAATGAAGTAGTAGCCACCATTGTCAGTGTAAGGAGTAATCTCCTTGGTATAAGAGTGGAAGAAGGAAAGAATCACAGGGTTATTAATATCCTGATATACAAACATATCCTCTGGCACAGCTTCGATAACACGATCGCTGGTATAAACTTCATATTCGTAGCCACTGGCATGGTCGTACAGTTTGAAAGTGGCCACTTTATTTATATCTGGTCTATAATTAACATAGACGCGAGCCATGACATAAACGGGGTCACTCAACGCTGAATTAATTGACATAAAAGTAGCGCCTCTCAGTTCGCCATCGACAAAAGCAGCCACCTCCAAGGCTTCATAGTTATCTATTCCAACGAAGTCGCCGTCAATTTGAACGCGGGCGAAAAGATCAGTATGGTCTTCATAGGCATGCATATCAAAATCCGGCCAATGCGATTCATACTGTTGTGCAAAGATTGATCCGCAAATTGCGAATACTGCAATCAATGTAATTAAAACTTTTTTCATCTTAGTAGTATTTTTGTGGTTTAATATATTGCTGCAAAAGTACAAAAAACTTTCTTACAACGTTTTTCTTTTTTCTTTTTTTTATTCAATAAGCATTTTTCAATTATTTTGCGTTCATTCCGAAGGTGAACGTCTTGACGCTCGTCGCCTTCGAGTAGTAGAGGTAGCCTTGGCCAGGTTCGAGGGTTCCCACAGTACCTACCCAATTGCCGTCATTGTACACCGAGCTGCCCGTCTGCGACTTCACCACATCGCCGTTCACCGGGTTGAGGCCGGCGAAGGCAGCGCCCAACGTCATGCTCGTGCCGGACGGGAATCCGATCCAGTTGTTGCCCGGGTTGATGGTGAGCACTTCCTCGGACGTGTTGACCGGAACACCTGCCAGAGTGATCTCGCAGGCTTCACTGACCTGGACCTTGTACATCTCTCGGATGTCGAAGGCCATGGTCTCGGGTATCCACATCCCGTTGCTGTAGACGATGGATGTGCTCTGCGACTTGATTATCGCCGTGCCGTCGCTACCCAGGGCGGCCTCGATGGCCGACTTCAGGTCGGCAAGCGTGATGTCGAGGTTCGTAGACCACCAGTTCAGGCCGGCTGCAAGGCTGACCGTCTGCTGGGGCGGTTCCTGTGTGAAGTTGGCCACGAAGGTGTGGTCGCCGGTGACCTCGAAGGTGTAGGTGGCTTCTGACGACACCTCGACGCCGTCCTCTGCCCAGTTCGCGAAATAGTACCCCTCGTTTGGCGTGGCGGTCACCGTGCAGGATTCTCCTTCGTAGAAGGTGACGCTGACACTGCCGTCATCCACGATGGGTTGCGTGATGGTGATATCGTCAAGACCGATCAACCACATGTCGTTGCAGTTGAAGTGACGAATGGCTAAATAACCCATGCCGTCGTAGGAACTGAGATCGACGGTGTATTCGTACCAAACATGATCGGTGAAGGAACGTGTTCCAGTGGGAGCCTTTGAGAGCAAAGTCCATTCTTGGATTTGTGTGAAGTCGCTGATACTGGTGTTGCCGTTTGTTGAAACAAGCAAGGCGAAGTGTTCCTCTCCATATTCATCGTTTCCGTCGGTGACCCAGAAGGTAATGCTACCGCCCAAACGCACTTGAGGTGAAACGAGATAGTTGTCAGGTGTGACAGCTGTTCCCGAACCACTTGAACTACCAGAGATGTAGGATTCAGAAAGCATCCATCCATCTGTCTGTTCGTGGCCGTAGCCGGAAGTGTAGTCGCGTTGCGTATATTCAGTGACATGCATCCAGTTGTTCGGAGAATTACCGGTGCTGCCTTTCAGGAGCGTCCAACCCTGATAAGTACCGTCCTCAAAGTCATAGACAAGTTCGTCAACTTCATCTCTGGTTCCGAAAGCGACGGCGCCGTGTTCGACATCGTCCGGGAGGATGGTGATGGTGTATTCCGGAATGGCAGTGAAGTTGGCCTCGTAGGCGCCAGAAGCGGTCACATTGAAGGTGTAGGTGGCATCGGTGGAAACCACAGTGCCGTTCTTCGTCCAGTTGGTGAAGGCATAGCCCGTGTTGGCCGTGGCTGTCAACGTGCAGGTCTCACCTTCCTCGAAGGTGCCGCCACCGCTGACAGTACCACCATTGGTCGGGTTGGCTGTGGCAGTGATATTGTAAACACCGCTTACAGTAATGCCCATGAGGAGGTGGTTCTTTACAGCGAGTGTAGCATAGTTGGAACTTTGTGAGGTCGTGGGCGACGACGGGTTGTAGTTGGTGCCGTCAGAATAGATATAGATGGATTGATTGCCATTTGCATTGTAAACTGAGCATGCCATGTGAGGAGAATACGAATATCCACCAGTGTTGTCGTCGGCAACAAGAACCAAACTGGAGGCTCCGTCATACTCAAACGGAGTGCTGAAAGTGATGAAAGTCCAAGCATTGGCGGCCATGGTGACTTCACCGCTGAACACCTTGTCGGAAGCGGATACCGTAACCCAGTCGGTCTTGCTACTGAACGACGTCTTCGTTGTGGCCTTCAGATAGAAGTCGTAGGTACGAGTTTTCTCTGCACCCTCGTTATAGAAGGCAATGCACGTGATGGTACCAGCGGCGCCGATTTCATCAGCGGTGTAAATCTGCTCCGTCATGGAATAGTTATAGTAATTGTAGCTCGGCAGATAATTGTGGGTGCTAGCGCCTGTGCCAATCTCAATAGCTTGGATGAAGTTGGCCACAAGATTCCTGTCAGCGATAACTGAGAAGCTGTAGGACAATTCAGCAGAGACCACTTCTCCGTCTTCAGTCCAACCAGAGAAAGTATAACCCGTATTAGGTGTAGCAGTTACCGTGCAGGTCTGGCCATATTGATATTCACCACCGCCACTCACTGTAGCTGCTTGTGCTGGGTTAGCACTAACCGTGACATTGAATTGACCAGTAGGAAGAGCTTCCTTGGTAAGGACGATCTGGTTCTTCGAAGAAAGTACACTATTGCTGGAAGTCGAAGAAGTCGGAGGTGCCAAAGGATTGTAATTCTCGCCATCGCTATAGATATAAAGGGCTTGATTTGAAGCAGTGAACACACGGCAGGCCATGTGAGGAGATTGAGAATAGCTACCCGTATTATCGTCGGCAACCAGAACCACATTGGAGGTGCCGTCATAGACGAATGGAGTGCTGAAAGTTATGGTTGTCCAGTCATTAGCAACCATAGTGACGCTACCGCTAAACACCTTATCACCAGAGGAAACCGTAATCCAATCGGTCTTGCTCGAGAAGCTGCTCTTCGTTGTGGTCTTCATATAGAAGTCGTAGGTACGGGTCTTCTCTGCACCCTCATTGTAGAAAGCTATGCTGGTAATAAGACCTGCGCTACCTAACTCGGCAGAAGTGTAAATCTGCTCTGAGAGCGTGTAGTTGTAGTAGTTGTAGCTCGGCAGATATTCGCTCGTACTTGAGCCGCCGTCGCCGATCATCACTCCTGACGCAAAGTTGGCAACCAGGTTCACGTCGCTGCTCACAGGGAAGACGTATTGAGCGGTGGTGGAAACCACACTGCCGTTTTGGGTCCAGCTGGTGAACATATAGCCATCGGCGGGCGTGGCGGTAACCGTGCAGGATTCTCCGTAGTGATATTGGCCGCCGCCACTGACAGAGCCATAGTTGGCGTTGTTGGCTGCAACAGCCACTGTGAAGATCTGGTCAGGAGTAATGCCGAAATCGCCTTCCCAAGTGTTGCTACCGTTGACAGCCCTGTAATGCAAGGTGACATTACTGCCCAAGGTCACGCCATTATTGAGGGTGAAGCTGAAGCCGCTCACCGTGGTGGTGGCATTGGCGGCCAAGCTGCTGAAGGTCTTGGTGGAATTGTTGATGGTGACATGGGTATCGGAGGTAGACAAGGTAACAGTGGTGGTGCCAGAAGTGGCAGCGGTACCCACGTTCTTGAAGGTCATGCTCAAGTTGGTGCTCTGACCAACAAGAGCTGCGATAGGCGTATAACTGTCAAGGCTGATGTAAGGACCATTATTGGAAATGGCCTGGATGGTCGTGATGTAAGGCTGACGCTGCTGACGGGTGACGACAATCATCACATCGCCTGCAGAGGTGAGGCCGGAAATCGGCACATTGACGGAACCAGAAGACGGCACTTGAGCCACACCGAGGATTACGTTGTCCTTGGTGATGGCAACGTAGGAACCAGCAACAGCACTCACAGTGAACGTGGTTGCACCAATGTTAATAGTGCTGGCGTGACTCACATTGTTGGCAGCAGGTTGTGTATGATAAGGCATGATGGAACCGTCGCCAAAGCACTGGTAAGCTCTCCAGTAGTATTCATCCGTAACACTGTATTGATAGCTGCCAGCGTGGGCGTAGGTCACTGCCACATTGCCGATGTAAGGCACCGAGTTTAAAGTATTGAAACCTGTGTCATCAAACATGGCATCATAAACACCAGTAGTGGTGGCAGACATGGAAGGCGTCGAGCTAAAAGTGGAAGTAGCACCAACGCCGAAATAGTAATCCTCATACCAATAGGACTCCGGAACAGATCCAATATAACCAAAGGCGGCCTTATTGGCAGCACGAATCATAGCCTCTCCGAAACAAGTTTGATTGTTTTGGGCGTTTTTGAAGTTGCAGGTCAGACAGCAATTGCCCATAGCCCAGAAATACTTGTCATTGTTGGTCAGTGAATTGACACCAGTATTGGTTAATTCTGGGCTATGCCATTTTTGAATGTCACCATGGGCGGTGTAGTTAGCGAAACCAACGCCTGAACTTAAGTAATTGTAACAGCCGGTGTACGAATCAGTCACATACTTATACACATTACTGAAACCATGAGATGTGTTAAAGTAGTTATTGGCAGCATAGTTAATCGTAGGTCTGCCTACCTTCGGAGCCCACGTACCATCAGCGCCAGCGATGAGCAACACATTGTTCAGGTAGCTCGGATCGGACATGGTGTATTTCTCGTAGGTCAAAGCCTTATTGACATAGTTGCTGAGTTCCGTGGTGGATGACACCGGGATACGGCTCAGGAACATGTCGTGATAGACGTCGCCATCAACGGAAGCATACTCCAGATCGGTGGCTGCGTCACCGTAAGAGCTGTCATAATCCCAAAGTTGGTAATAAGTAACAACGGTTTCATCACCCACGATAACTAAGAAGGATGGGTGGTTGGAGTTGTATTTGGAATAAATCTGAGTCTTGATGGTCGAAGCAGTAGCGTTATTAGCCACAGTCAGCACATCAACAGCAATACCTTTCTGTATTTTCCATGTTTTCCATGTGTTGAAAGCATCGCTGTTAGCGTAAGTAGAGGTGGTTACAACCAACATCTTCACAGGTGTGGTGTAAAGGTCGGGATGTTGGCTGTAGGCATCTCTGAGCATCCTGTTGTTGAACAATTGCTTGTAGACAATGTCGAAGTAAGGGCTGTAGGTGTCAACCAAAATTTTCTCGGTAGCCACGGCATCGGCTCCGTTAAAGCTCACTTCCACCTCAATGTCATTGAACACACGTAAGGTGTTGTTAACAGGGTCGTAGCTCACAGGCTCAATGGTCATCTTACCCAATTGGACACCACGCATGGTACCCACCACCCTAACGGAGGCTTGAGGTTCAGAGCGCATGCCACGAGTTTGATAGGCATTGGCATTGTAAACGAAAGGTACATCCTCGGGTCTTTGGTCCTTACGCAGTGAGGGTTGGCGAGGGACCAAAGTCTGGATGCCCAGATCATTAAGACGGTAGTCTGTGGTACTGTAGCTCGTCACACGAATGGTGGGTTGTGCACCAAAGGGAACGGCAATCAATTCATTCACGACGGGAATCTGAGGGTCGCCCTCATTGCCGCCGATGACGGTGTTAGGCATCGAGAGCCATGAGAACTGACCTCTTTGGGTATCCACGTCCTCTGCCTCGATGGTTGAAAACGAAAATGAAGCCTTAAGGCTTCTCATGTCACTCTTCGTGCATTCTGCCCTATCGGCCGAACGCAACTGAATCCTTTGTTGAGCCATGACACTGACACCTAGTGTCAACATCATCGCAACTAAGAAAATTTTCCTCATAATTTTAAATTTAAAAACCTGTATTTTCAATTTGTTGAAATTCATCAGAGTTAAAACCTGCAAATATAGTATTTTTTTCAATACACTTTGTAACTTTATGTGTTTTTTACAAAAAAAAAGAAACGGCGCCATCCGATGCCGTTTCTTTTTGAATAACAAATATCTATTACTTACTACTATTTGTTCCAAATGTGAACGTCTTGACGCTCGTTGCCTTCGAGTAGTAAAGGTAACCTTGGCCAGGTTCGAGGGTTCCCACCGTACCTACCCAATTGCCGTCATTGTAGACCGAGCTGCCCGTCTGCGACTTCACGATATCACCGTTCACCGGACTGAGGCCGGCAAAGGCCGCATTGACTGTCATGCTCAATCCAGAGGGGAAACCAATCCAGTTGTTGCCCGGGTAAATGGTGATCTCTTCCTCGGACGGATTGACCGGAACGCCTGACAGCGTGAACTCGCAAGCGGCACTGACCTGAATCTTGTACATCTCACGGATGTCGAAGGACATGTCACCGGACCACGTCCCGTTGCTGTATACAATGGATGTTGTCTGCGACTTGATTATCGCGTTGCCATTGTCACCCAATGCGGCCTCGATGGCCGTTTGGAGCTGGTCAAGGGTGATGTCCAAGTTCGTCGACCACCAGGTCAGGCCTTGAGCCAAAGATATCGTTTGGGTCTCGGCCGTGAGTTCTCCGGTGTTGAAGAAGGCGATTCCGCTCCATGCGGACTCAGTGCCATCGCACACGCCCTGCACCTTCACGCAATACTCCGTCTCAGGATTCAGGCCCGTGAACACGTATTCGGCTTCCTCCACGGCCACGGGTTCATTCCAACTTACATCGACGGATGTCATCACCACGTTGTCCACGGCGAAGTAGTCGCCCTCAGGATTCACTGAACTGTCCTTGGTGTACGACCAAGTGAAGGTGTGCTCGCCTGCCGCGACCTCGAAATTGTAGTGATTCCAGCCTGAGACGTTAGCACCCACATACACCATGCGCGTGTCGTCGATGTAGAAGTCGCAGTGGTCATAATAGGTCGACGAGCCTTCACCCTTGCACTCGGCATCGAACTCGACGGTGCCGTCGGCAAGGAAGTTCGCGGTGACCGAGATGCTGGATGTCGAGCTGGCCACGCCAGCATTGCCGCTCTCCATGTGGCCGTCGACGACGCTCCACGGATAGTTGGAGTTGTTGACCCAATCGCTGGGGATACCTTCGGCGAAGTCTTCATCCACCCAGGTGGCGGTTGCGGGGATGCCCAACATCACGTTGTAGCTTTCGCTGAAGCCTGTCCAAGCAACGGTAGCAGTACTGCCTGTGACGTTGCTCACTTCCACTCCCGAGGGTGCCGCGTTCACGCAGCCGTCCAGCGCAGTCTTTGTGACCATCAGCTGGTTCTTCACGCTCATGACCGTACCGCTGTAGCTTGACGGAGCAAACGGGTTGTAGTCGGTGCCGTCGCTGTAGATGCGGAGGGCCTGGCTCGGCGCGTCGAACACGCGGCAGAGCATGTGAGGTTCATTGGTATAAGCACCGCTGTTGTCATCAGCAACCAAAACCACGTTGGAAACGCCATCATAGAGGAACGGGGTGATGAACTCGATGGTGGTCCAGTCGTTGGCTTCCATTGTCACGCTGCCGCTGTACATCAAGTTGTCCGGAGTGACAGTCACCCAATCTGAGGCACCTGTGAACTCGCTCTTGGTCGTGCTGGCCATGTAGATGTCGTAGGTGCGCGTCTTTGTCGGGCCTTCGTTATAGAAGGCGATGCTGGTGATGAGTCCAGCGGAACCAAGCTCCTCGGTGGTGTAGATCTGTTGGGAAAGAGCGTAATTGTAATAGCTGTAACTCGGCAAATACTGGTCCGTTGTCGAGCCTCCGTCACCAATCATGAGTCCCTCAGCAAAGTGAGCCACAAGGTCCACGTCGCTATTGACAATGAAGGTGTAGCTGGTGCCCGCACCTTCAACCACTTCGCCGTCCTGGAACCAGCCGATGAAGTAATAGCCTTCGGCAGGCGTGGCTGTCACGGTGCATGATGCGCCATAGCCATATTCACCACCACCACTCACAGTACCATAATCTGTATTCTCTGATTCAACGGTGACCATGAAGGTCTGCGAAGCTGCTGCACAGTTGCAGTCAAATTCATAAAGTATACCTGCACTCAGTGTACCACTCTGATAAATGGTCAGGTCACCTTCATACCGCACATTAAAGGAGCACTCACTGTCATAGTTACCCGAACTCCAAGTCAAAGTGACATGGACACCATTGCCAATTTCCAAGGTGTAGGAAGCCGAACTGCCTGATGAAATGGTCAGACTTTGTGATTCAGAACCGTCATCAAAACTAACAACCAATGCGGCACCATTCCAGCCATCACCCCAGCTATCGATAAGGTTAAAAACAATATTGCAAGCGTTCTTCAAAGTCTCATTGCCTTGAGCGCTGAGGCCACCGTCGGCGGCCATTGTGAAAGTGACGGGGATTTGTTCAGTCTCTGGGCAGTTGGCCGCAATGGTGACAGTGAACTGGCAAGAGACTTCCTGGTCGACAGCAATAGTCCCTACATTCACTGGCTCACTGGAGAAGGAGATATAGTTGCTGGAGGAAGCAATCCTAACCATTGCATTGGTGGCTTGGTAATGACCCGTGTTCTTGAACTTAGCCGTCAAGGTTAATGTCTGGCCAGGGGTGAAGCCACCGTTCCAACTCATGTTCTGGTAAGCTAGCACTGCTTCATTGGCCTTGATGACGATGTTACCCTCATAGGTATCACCGCCATTAACAGCAGTGTAATGAATCGTGACATTGGTACCGTCGGCCACTCCTTCAGCAATCTTGAAGCTGAAGCCGTTCACAGTGGTGGTTGCCTCAGGAGCTAAAGCGCCGAAACTGCCTGTTCTATCAATGAGCGTGACATTAGTGTCATCAGTAGTCAAAGTAATGTTGGTGTTACCAACGGAAGCATCCGTACCCACATTCTTGAAAGTGATGCTCAGATTAGTGTCATCGCCAACGTGGGTAGCAGTTGGAGTATAGCTGTCCATCGCAATATAAGCACCTTCAAGGGCAGCAGCAGGAACAGTGGTGACATAAGGAATACGGTTGGGAGCAGTCACGCAGATGGTGACATCGCCGCCAGAGGTAACAGGGGTAATCGGAACTTGAACAGTGCCAGTCTCACCAACAAGTGCTGTGCCATGAAGCACACCGTCCTTGCTGATGGCCACGTAAGAACCTGGAACAGCACTCACCTCGTAGGTAGGCATGCCGATAGGAAGGATGGCCATGTGGCTCACATTGTTGGCAGTGGGTTGCACACGGTAAGGCATGATGGATCCGTCACCCAACACGTGGTAGGCTTGCCAATAATAGAGTGTGGCACTATGAAGCTCATATCCAAGGGCTTCGGCGGCATTTCCAGCAAGAAGGCCGACATAAAGAATGGAACTCACAGTGTTATAGACATCATCCAACCAAATGGCATCGTAAATGCCTAAACCAGTCTCTTCATAGGAAGGCATAGTGCCGTCAGCACGGTTGGTCGGGCCTACACCAAAATAATAGTCGTTTTTCCAAGTAGTGTTAGGACAAGAGCCGATATAGGCATATGCACCTTTGTTCTCGGCACGAATCATAGCTTCACCAAAACAAGTGGTGCTGTAACCAAAGTCGCCAGATTGACAGCAGTTACCAATGGCGAGGAAGTATTTGTGCGCGTTGGTCAAGTTGGCGACATCGCTAACAGAAAAGCTCGGGCCTGCCCAGCTGGTCTTGCTACCGTGAGCGGTATAGTTGGCAAAACCCACACCGGAACTCAACGGGGCGTAGCAGTTGGTGTAAGTACCATGGCTAAACTCGTGCACGTTGTCATACCCATGTTCGGTATTGTAGTAATAGTTGGTGGCATACCAGATGGTAGGACGTCCCACAGTGACACCCCATCCGTCATCCTCACCTGCAATAAGCAGCACGTTGTTCAAATAGCTCGGGTCGGGCATGGTGTATTGTTCGTATTCCATTCCTTTGCTAAGTATTGATTGCATCTCAGCTACAGTTTCAGCAGAGATACGGCTGTGGTACATATCCACGAACTCATCACCATCCACGCTCGAATAGTAAAGGTCGGCAACACAATTGGTCTTGCTGGCTGAAGCAACGCTGGGAGCCACTTGATCCTTGTCACCCATGATGATAAGGAAGGTGGGGGCATCTTGAGCGTATTTGGTTTGAATGAAACTCTTGATAGCATCCGCACTTGTGCCGATATTGTCGGTATAATTCACGTCTACATAGATACCTTTCATAGTTTTCCAAGCCACCCAGTCTTGGATGCAACTTTCGAACATGCGGTTGGCGATGACCAACATCTTTACTGGGCTCTTCCAGAGGTCAGGATGGTCCTCATAAATATCACGAACGGCCCTTCCGTTAAACAATTGCTTGTATAGGACGTCAAAGTAAGGGCTATATGTCTTTACTAACATGTCTTCCGTTGCACGGGCATCAGCACCATCGAAATGCACTTCCACTTCAATGTTGTTGAACACGCGGAGGATATTGTTGACGGGATCGTAGCTGACAGGCTCGATGCTAATCTGACCCACTTGTACACCACGCATGGTACCATTCACGCTAACTCGTGCCATGGGTTCCGAACGCATGCCACGGGTCTGGTAGGCAGCCTCGTTATAGACAAATGCGGGGCTCTCGTTTTTCATGGCAGCAGGCTGGCGCGGCACCAAAGTATGGATGCCGTAGTCATTGAGATGGTAGTCTGTGGTGGTGTAGCTCGTGATTTCGACGCTCGGGTTGGCACCGAAAGGCACGGCGATAAGCTCATTCACAACAGGAATCTGAGGATCACCCTCATTGCCGCCGATGACAGTGTTGGGCAAACTGAGCCAGGAGAATGTCCCTCGCTCACTTTCATAGTCCTGCGCATCAATGGAGGAGAATGAGAACGAAGCCTTAAGACTTCTCATGTCACTCTTCACGCATTCTGCCTTGTCGGCCGAACGCAACTGGATCTTTTGCTGTGCCATGACGCTGACACCGAATATCAGCGCCATTGCAGTTAAGAAAAGCTTCTTCATAATTGTGTTAGTTGATTAGTATTTGTGTTTCCAAATTATTCTTGGTTGTAAAAATTACACATTAAGCGGGCAAAGGTAAGCATTTTTTCGATACGTTTAGCATTTTTAGAGTTTTCGAAAAAAAAAGAGGATGACTTTTAGTCACCCTCTTCATTCACTTGTCTATGCAAGCTGCAATCAGTCCTCCTTGCGGTGTTGGCAAATTGTGCCGTGACTGGCTTTCGCTCCCGTCGAGAAGACCAAAGTCTTCGGCTCATCGCTGTTGGAATAGTACATGTAGCCTTGGCCGGGAACCAGGGTCATAATATCGCCTTGCCATCCATCTCCTTCTATATAATCGGAAACCCCATCCTCATCGGCGAATGAGTCTTCATCCTCAGGCTCGAAATCAGCAAGGGCAGTCTCGATGTCCGTCTCGGTATCGATAGGGAATCCTATCCAGTTCCATCCGGGGTTGATGATAATCTCAACGAAGCTCGGGTCGACAGTCGGACCTGCCAAGGTAATCGTGCAGGCATTTGCCATTTCGACCATGATCATCTCGGCGTTTGTCAGCTCGTAGGTTTCCAACCCATACCATTCACCGTCCTCATCATCATAATCTGCAATATCATCTTTTGTCGCAATTGAAAAGGCGTTGTCGCCCAAGGCTTCCTTCAGCATCGCCATGCCGTTCACCGCATTCAGGTCGATGTACGTGCTCACCCAGTTCCAACCAGCGCTGAGTCTGAGGGTTTGCGTGGTATATGCAGGTTGGGTTACCTCACCGCTCAGGCTCACGTTGCACGTGACATTGCCTGTAGCCACGCTAAGAGTCTCGTTGGTGTAAGTGCCTACGTTCAGGCCGCCCTTTAGGCGGATATAGACGTTGGCAGTGAACAGGTCGACGGTAGGTTCAGGAGGAGTCACTGGATCACCCCCTTCCACAATAGTAACATCATCAACATACAACAAATGCTGGTCATGGCATTCATAGTGGCGGATAGCCACATAGCCCATGCCGCTGTAGGCACTCAGGTCAACAGTGTACTCGTTCCAGCTGTTATCACTCAACGTCACCGTCAACAGTGTTTGTGTGAAGTCGCCGGTACTGGTGTTGCCTGACGTCGACAGCAGCACCGAGAACTTCTCCGCAGGATAGTTGCTCATTCGTGACGCAGCATAGAAAGTGATGCTGCCACCAAGCTCTATCTGCGGGGAAACAAGGTAGTTATCAGGATAGACAGCTCCAGTGGGGTTACCATTCGAC
>JAEEGH010019534.1_pt1 | contig 14202 bp, 15 predicted proteins | sample 9134181 | NCBI WGS metagenome assembly JAEEGH01 (sample SAMN16246544, study PRJNA631951) | gut metagenome | biome: gut microbiome; feature: rumen; material: DP-attached | host: Bos | place: Iran: Karaj | collected 2018-10 | reverse complement strand
CTTCAGCAAGCTCGTCGTCGAGGCCGTCAAGACTGTCGCACAGAAGGACGGAAAGAAGTACAAGGTCGACCTCAACAACATTCAGACCGTCAAGAAGACCGGTGCCTCCATGGAGGAGACCGAGCTCGTCAAGGGTCTGATCATCGACAAGGAGCCCGTCCACTCCGCGATGCCCAAGTACATCGAGAACGCCAAGATCGCACTGATCGACGCACCCTTCGAGGTCAAGAAGACCGAGATCGAGGCCAAGATCCAGATCACCGACCCCACCCAGCTCAACGCATTCCTCGAGGAGGAGGAGAACATGCTCAGGAGGATGGTCGAGAAGGTCAAGAAGACCGGAGCCAACGTCGTCTTCTGCCAGAAGGGAATCGATGACCTCGCCAACCACTTCCTCGCCAAGGAGGGAATCTACGCGGCAAGGCGTGTCAAGAAGTCCGATATGGAGAAGATCTCCGTGTCCACCGGAGCTGTCATCATCAACAAGCTCGACGAGCTCAGCAAGGAGGACCTCGGAACCGCAGGATGCGTAGAGGTCAAGAAGGTTCAGGGAGAGGACATGACCTTCATCACCGGAATGAAGGATGTCAAGAGCGTCTCCATCCTCATCAGGGGAGGAACCCAGCACATCATCGACGAGATCGAGAGGTCCCTCATCGATGCCTGGTCCGTCGTCAAGGTCGCCATCGAGGACGGCATGATGACAACCGGCGGAGGATCCACCGCGGTCGAGCTCGCCATGCAGCTCAGGAACTACTCCGCATCCGTCGGAGGAAGGGAGCAGATCGCGATCGACAACTTCGCGTCCGCACTCGAGAGCATCCCCACCACCCTGGCGGAGAACGCAGGTCTCGACCCCATCGACATCCTGATCGAGATGAGGAAGCAGCACAAGGAGGGCAAGATCCACGCCGGACTCAATCCGTTCACCGGAAAGGTGGAGGACATGGAGAAGCTCAAGGTCCTCGAGCCCTACAGGATCGGAAAACAGGCCATCAACTGCGCGACCGATGCCGCGATCATGATCCTCAGGATCGACGACGTCATCGCTGCACGCGGCATGCCCATGCCCGCCGGCCCGCCGGGAGCAGGAATGCCCACCTCCGGTGACGACTGAAAACACTGAAAAACGGGGCTCCGGCCCCACTTTCCAGCATTATCCAACGATTCAGGAGCGGTAGTATGACTGATAAGTCTAAACAGGAAGAGCCCAAGGAGGAGACCGTTGAGGAGAAGACGGCCGACCCGTTGGCGGAGGCGCAGGCGAAGGCCGAGGAGTACCTCGACATGGCCAGAAGGGTGCAGGCCGATTTCGACAACTACCGCAAGAGGTCCCAGAAGGAGAAGGAGGATTACAAGGCGTTCGCCACGGCGGACCTGCTGTCCGACCTCCTGACCATCGTGGACGACCTGGACAGGGCGCTCGAACACAACAAAGATGACAACGACTTCGTAACCGGTGTCAAGGGCGTCAGGAAGAACCTCATGAAGGTCCTGGAATCCAAGGGCCTGAAGGAGATCGACACCTCCGGGAAGTTCGATCCGAACTACCACGAGGCATTCGGCATGGTAGAGGCCGATACCGACGGGGACATCGCGGAGGTGTTCCAGAAAGGATACAGCATCGGATCCCGCGTGCTGAGGACAGCGAAGGTCAAAGTGACCAAGAAGAAAACCAATTGAAACTCAAAGAGGGGAATAATATGTCAAGAATAATCGGAATCGATTTGGGAACAAGCAATTCCGCCGTATCCGTCATGGAGGGCGGAAAGCCTACAATGATCAACAGCGAAGAGGGTACGAGCATCGGCGGAAAGTCATTCCCGTCATATGTCGCGTTCACGCAGGACGGACAGCTCCTCGTCGGTGAGCCCGCCAGGAGGCAGGCGGTCACCAACCCCAACGGAACGATCAAGAACGTCAAGAGGAAGATGGGAACCAGCGAGAAGGTCTACGCCAACGGTAAGGAGTACACCCCCCAGCAGATCTCCGCGTTCATCCTCCAGAAGATCAAGAGGGACGCAGAGACCTATCTCGGCGGAGAGAAGATCGAGAAGGCGGTCATCACCGTCCCCGCATACTTCGACGACAACCAGAGGCAGGCGACAAAGGACGCAGGCGCCATCGCCGGACTCGACGTCGTACGTATCATCAACGAACCTACCGCGGCAGCGCTCGCATACGGTCTCGACAAGGGCAACGTGGAGCAGAAGATCCTGGTCTTCGACCTCGGAGGAGGAACCCTCGATGTCACCATCATGGACTTCGACGACGGAGTGTTCGAGGTCATGTCCACCTCCGGAGACACCGCTCTCGGAGGATCCGATATGGATGAAGCACTCACCAGCTTCATCATCAAGCAGTTCCAGAACGAGACCGGCATCGATCTCTCCAAGGACCACGCGGCATACGTCCGTGTCAGGGAGGCCGCCGAGAAGGCGAAGATCGAGCTGTCCACCACCATGCAGACCGAGGTCAACCTGCCCTTCATCACCGCGGACGCCTCCGGACCCAAGCACCTGGTGCAGACCCTCACCCGTGCCAAACTCGAGGAGCTCGTCACCCCCATCGTGGAGAGGTGCCGCGGACCCATCGAGCAGGCCATGAGGGATGCCGGACTCACCGCCGACAAGGTCGACAAGGTCATCATGGTCGGAGGACCTACCAGGATGCCCATCATCCAGAACTTCGTCGAGAACATCGTCGGACCCAAGATCCAGCGCGGTGTCGACCCCATGGAGTGCGTCTCCAAGGGAGCAGCAATCCAGGGAGCAGTCCTCTCCGGAGACGTCAAGGACGTCCTCCTGCTGGATGTCACCCCTCTGTCCCTCAGCATCGAGACCCTCGGAGGAGTGGCGACCAGGCTGATCGAGAGGAACACCACCATCCCCACCAAGAAGTCCCAGGTGTTCTCCACCGCAGTGGACAACCAGCCCTCCGTCGAGATCAACGTCGTGCAGGGAGAGAGGAAGATGGCGGCCGACAACACCAGCCTCGGAAGGTTCACCCTGGACGGAATACCCCCCGCAAGGCGCGGAGTCCCCCAGATCGAGGTCACCTTCGACATCGACGCCAACGGTATCATCAACGTCTCCGCCAAGGACCTCGGAACCGGCAAGGAGCAGAAGATCACCATCGCATCCTCCAACAAGCTCTCCAAGGACGAGATCGACGCGGCCATCAAGAACGCTGAGCAGTTCGCCGAGGCCGACAAGAAGAAGGAGGAGCTCATCAACGCCCGCAACCAGGCCGAGACCATCGTCTACACCACCAAGAAGACCCTCGATGAGCTCGGCGACAAGGTCACCCAGGAGGAGCGCACCACCGTCGAGAACGCCATCAAGGACCTCGAGGCAGTGCAGAACTCCGACAACATCGACGACATCAAGGCCAAGACCGATGCCGTCATGAAGGCGGTCGAGCCCATCAGCGAGAAGATCTACAAGAACGCGACCCCCGAGCAGCAGCAGGCGGCCCAGCAGGCCTACGAGCAGGCACAGCAGCAGGCTCAGGGCAACCAGTCCGCCGGCGGAAGCAAGAAGGCCGACGACGACAACGTGATCGACGCCGACTACAAGATCGTCGACGACGATGACAAGAACTGAGAAGGTAAGTTCAGATGGCAGAGAAAAGGGACTACTACGAGGTGCTCGGAGTCACCAAGACTGCGACCGCCGACGAGATCAAGAAGGCGTACCGTTCGCTCGTCAAGAAATACCATCCTGACGTGTCGACGGAGCCCAAGGATGTCGCCGAGGCCAAGTTCAAGGAGATCTCCGAAGCCTACGAGGTCCTTTCCGACCCCGAGAAACGCAGCCTGTACGACCAGTACGGTCATGCGGGTGTCGACGGATCCTTCGGGGCCGGCGGTTTCAACATGAACGACTTCACCCACGGCGACGATCTCAACGACATCCTCAGCGAGATCTTCGGGGGCTTCGGCGGATTCGGCGGCTTCGGCCGCAGCTCCCGCCCCAACGCCCCCCGCCAGGGCGACTCCCTCCGCTACGACCTCGAGATCGACATGCTCGACGTCCTCAACGGCAAGGAGGTCCCCATCACCGTCAAGCACACCGTCTCCTGTCCCGACTGTAAGGGGACCGGAGGCAAGGACGGCAAGACCCAGCAGTGTCCGGCCTGTAACGGTCAGGGACAGCGCCAGGAGATGCGCCGCACCATGTTCGGCAACACCATCTCCGTCAGCGAGTGCCCCCGCTGCAACGGTTCCGGGAAGATCCCCGTGGAGACCTGCTCCCGCTGCAACGGCAGGGGACGCATCAACAAGGACTCCAAGGTCGCCATCAACATCCCCAAGGGAATCGAGGACGGCATGCGCATCCGCGTGGGCGGAGCCGGAGATGCGGGATACAACGGAGGACCTTCGGGAGACCTCTACGTGGTCGTCCATGTCAAGGAGCACAGGAACTACGAGCGCGACGGCGCCGACCTGTGGATGAAATGCGACGTCTCCTACCCCAAGCTGGTGCTCGGAGGCAGCATCACCATATCCACCATCGAGGGCAAGAGCGTGGAGATCAACATCGCGCCCGGAACCCAGGTCGACAGCGTCCTCAAGGTGCCCGGACAGGGTCTCCCCGAGATGCGCCACAGCACCCGCGGGAACCTCTACGTGCGCCTCGGCGTGGTCATCCCCAAGAAGACGACCGCCGAGGAGAAGGAGCTCCTCATGAAACTGGACGCCAACGCAGGCAAGAAAACCACTTCCAAGAAGAAGGGTCTGTTCAAGTGAACAGGGGGCGGGCACTGCCCGCCGATCCTTCGTTTTTTAACATCTGGCACAGGGGCGCGGAACCATGATTGCGGTCACAGGAAGCACGGTCGGGAAGGACGGGACCGCGAGGCTCCTGAAGGACGACACCGTCCGTTCGATGTCCAAGTCCGATTTCCTGATCGTACTCGGGGGATGCGGCGTGACCGAGGCCCGTGCGGACTTCGGAGCGCGCGTGAAGGAGTACCGCGACCTCCCCTGTTCGGTGCTATTCATCGACGGCAGCACCGACGACTACGACCTTTTGGCGGAGCATCCCTTCTTCCCCTGGAACGGGGGACAGACCAGGAACATCTCCCGCGGCATAACCTATCTGGCGAGGGGACAGGTGTTCTCCCTCGGAGGCAGTTCCTTCCTCGCCATGGGCGGGGCCCCCACCCCGGACCGCGATGACCTGGGGAAGTACTACACCTGGTGGCCGGAGCAGGACATCTCCCCGGAGGACGAGAAGGAGGCGGAGCTGAACCTCCTGGACAACGGCTGGAGGGCGGATTACGTGCTGACCAGCGACCGTCCCCGCGGATGGGGAGGGCCCGGAGGATCCGAGGCCCTGGAGAGGCTGGCCTTCCAGACCGACTACGGCACATGGTATTTCGCCGGCCCCGAGGACAGGGAGCTGCCCGACTACCGTGCGGTGCAGGTCTGTGATAGGGTTATATCCCTGGGCTGACCTCCTCTTATCATGCAGGATCCCTACAGCAAGGAGCTGGAAGTCGCTTCGGCGGCGGTGCGCGAAGCAGCCGACAGGTACGTCTCCGACGGAGACCGCGATGCCGACGAGAAGCAGAACTCCGTGGGGTCATTCGACATCGTCACCCATTCCGACGTGGAGGCGCAGGATTCCATCGTGAACGCTCTCCGCAAGGCATTCCCGGGAGACCGCTTCTACTGCGAGGAGAGCGAGGGGAACACCCTCACCGATGAGCGCACCTGGGTCATCGATCCCATCGACGGCACCCTCAGCTATGAGCGCGGCATGCCCATCTACGGGACGCAGCTGGCACTGTTCGTCGGGAAGGAGCCCGTGCTCTCCGTCATTTATGTTCCTGTGCTGAGGGAGATGTACACCGCGACAGTTGCTTCGGGAGCCCGTCTGAACGGTTCCCCCATAGGCAGCAACACCTCCCGCGAACTCAGGAAGTGCGTCGTGTCCACCGGCGATTTCTCAAGGAAGAAGCAGGAGTGGAGGGACAAGCATTACGAGCTGATCGGCGCCATGAGGGACGAACTGGCCAGGATCCGTATGCTCGGTGCGGCCTGCTGCGACTTCGCGTTCTTCGCGGCGGGAAGGATCGACATCCACATCAGGTTCGTGAACAAGATATGGGATTTCATGCCCGGGCTGTTCCTGGCGAGGGTGTCCGGAGCATACGTGGATGAGGAGCTCCTGAAGGAGAAGAGCTTCCTCCTGCTGACACAATCGAAAGAAGAGGCAGAGGAGTTCAGGCAGAAGGTCCTCTCCAAGGTGGAACTCTGATCACTGCATGACCTTGTGGTCGGGCATCGGCCGGTGGTACTTGCCGGTCATCGATTCTATGGAGATCTCGAAGACCTCTGCGGCCGCGGCCATCTTCTCGTTCATGGGGAATCCGGCGCGATCGGGAACGGTCTTCGCGATGACGGCTCTGAGAACGGCGATCTTCTTGTCGAGGTCCTCGATGATCCTCACCTTTCCGCGGATGACGGCCGATTCGTAAACGGTGGTGGTGTTGCATCCGTCGGGACCGGTGATCTCGAACCCGCCGGTCTCCATGGCCGTGAGGCATACCTTGTCGCACGCCTTCATGTTGTCGTTCTTCTCTCCCTGCTTCCTGCCGTGGAAGTAGACTTTGTTCCCGATGCGTACGAAGTTGACGGGTATGCAGTAAGGGTATCCGTCCTTTCCCACGGTTCCGAGGACGCCTTCCTTCACGCGGTCGAGGAGGGCATAGATTTCATCGTCCGAGAGATGGTACTTCTCCATGTTGGGCTGCATCTCATCACTCCTTGAATCCGAGGTAGGTGACCCATCCCTTGTCCTCGTTGAGGATCATCTGGGTCTTCAGTCCTGCCGCCTCCATGAAGGAGAGCATGACGTCGTTCTCCACGAGCTTCATGTGGTACTTCTCGCAGGCCTCGTTCATCTTCTCGCGGTTCTCGTCGGTGAAGTACTGCTCGGAGATGATGCACAGGCACCCCTTGGGGGAGAGCTTGGAGGCGAGGTGCGCGATGTTGGCCTTGAGGTCGGGCCAGAAGAAGTAGGTCTCTACGGCGGTGATTATGTCGAGGGAGGAATCCTCGAAGGGGACATCCTCGACGGATGCCACCTTGGCATCGACCTTTCCCCACTGGATGAATACCTTGTTGTAATCGAGGGTGGCCTGTATGCAGTCCTCCGAGATGTCGATCCCGGTAACCTTGGCGTTGGGGTATTTCAGGGCGAGCATCTTGACCGCCATACCTCCCCCGCAGCCCACGTCAAGAACCGTAAGTGCCGTCTTGGCAGGGATGTTGGCAAGACCCCAGATAGTGAGTTCACGGTGGTGCTCATACATCTTGGCGATGATCGCTTTCCCTTCTTCGCCGACGGGTTTCTGGTACTGTTCTTCCTCTGCCATGGGATAGGTATCAGCGATATTGTAAAAATCGGTATCGGCAGAACGGCGAGGTGAGGTCGCGAATCAGTTTCTGCGGGTCCTCGGAGACCATTGCCCCCGACATTGAACAAACTCCAGCCGCACCGGTACCGGCCACGGAATCCACGTTCGCGGGGGAGATGCCCCCGATACCGTAGACAGGGATATCGACAGCTTCGCAGACTTTCTTAAGGAATTCCAACCCCCTCGGTTCGAAGGGTTTGCAGGCGGTCTCGAAGACATGTCCTGCGATGAGATAATCTGCTCCGAGGGATTCCGCTTCGGATGCTTCATCGGGGCTGTGGACCGATGCACCCACCATGGTGAATCCCGAAAGGTCAGCAGTCCTCAGGACCGGCAGCGGCAGGTGCACTCTGCAGATGTCCAACTCCCTTGCGGCATCGAGATCCCCGTTGACGGAGAGCGGGACCTCGTATTGCTCGCACAGCGAAAGGCAGTCGCAGGCCAATGGTAACAGTTCGTCCTTGGTCAGCGATTTCTCCCTCAGGATGACCATCTCGGGATGCCCTTTGAGTATGGATTCCAGCTGTGCCAGGAACGGCCTGCTGCAGAGGTCCCGGTTCGTGACGACGATCATCTCAGGTCCTCACGTAGTCGTTCATCACGGGCTGCAGGCCGGCGTTCCTGATGGCGCCGACGATCTCCTCCAGGTCTCTGGGGTCGGAGATGACGAACTGACCGTCCCCCTTGGAGGAACCGCTGTGCTCGCCGATGCCGACGCTGACTCCGGCGGACATCTTGGTCGCGCTGAGGCCGATGATGCCGTCCCTGAAGCCGGGGCGCTCCCTGGTGGAGATGGTCTGTCCCGCATAGGGCATGAAGATCCTGTAGGCCAGCGAGACCTGCAGGAGCTCCCTCTCTCCCACGGGGATGCGTTCGTCCTCGTGGTGTTTGAAGGGTCTCAGGCGGGGCAGGGAGAGGGAGATCTCCGCATGGGGATACCTCCTCTGGAGTTCCGAGGCATGGAGTCCGCACCTGAGCGCGTCCTTCCTGAAATCGTCAAGACCCAGCAGCGCCCCGAAGGCCACTCCCCTCATGCCTCCCATGAGCGCCCTCTCCTGCGCGTCGAAGCGGTAGGAGAAGATCCTCTTGTTGCCGTAGGGGTGGAGCTCCGCGTACCTCGCGGGGTTGTAGGTCTCCTGGAAGACGGTGACGTAATCGGCACCGGCCTCCTGCACCCTGCGGTATTCGTCGGAGTTCATGGGGTACACCTCGATCCCCACGTTGGTGAAGTACTTGGAGGCGAGCGAGATGCTGTCGCAGATGTAGTCCACGTCCGAGTGGGTGCGGGACTCGCCGGTGAGCATGAGGATCTCCTCGAGACCTGTGTCGGCGATAGCCTTGAGCTCCGCCTCGACCTGGTCCAGGTCGAGCTTCGCCCTGTTGATGTGATTCTTACTGTTGAATCCGCAGTAGACGCACCCGTTGGTGCAGTAGTTGGAGATGTACAGGGGGGTGAACAGGCAGACGCTGTTGCCGAAGTGCCTCAGCCTCTCGTCGCGGGCCCTCTCGGCCATCTTCTCCATGTATTTCTCGGCGGCGGGAGAGAGCAGGGCGGCGAACCCGCTGTCATCGACGGCATCCGAGGATAATGCCCTCCTCACGTCCCTGTCGGAGAAAGAGTAAGGGTCGAGTTTGGATGCCTTCTCGAGAACGCAGTCGAGCGTGTCGGTCCCGATGTCCTCCATGCCCTCATGATATGGTTCCGCATCGACGCTCTTGTCTACGGCCACGGGATCACTCCAGGAATCCTGTCAGGGGGCTGGATGCCTCCGCTCTGATGTGGCACTCATGGCCAAGGCCTTCAGGACCTGCGAGATAGGCCATGCGCCCCGCCTCGATGGCGGTCCTGAAGGCCTTGGCCATGAGTGCCACATCCCCTGCGGTGGCGATGGCAGTGTTGGCCATGACGGCGGCACAGCCGATCTCCATGGCTTCGCAGGCCTGAGAGGGCCTGCCGATTCCCGCATCTACGATGATAGGGAGGTCGATTTCCTCCACCATCATCTTGATGAAATCCTTGGTCAGGACACCTTTGTTGCTGCCGATGGGTGCGCCCAGGGGCATGATGGCCGCGGCACCCGCCTCGGCCATGGAACGTGCTGCGGTGAGGTCAGGCATCATGTACGGCATAGGAATGAAATCCTCTTTGGCAAGAAGCTCCACCGCTTTGATGGTTTCGCGGTTGTCGGGAAGGAGGTATTTGGAGTCGCGGATGATTTCGATCTTGATGAAATCCCCGCAGCCCAGTTCCCTCGCCAGCCTGGCGATCCTAAGTGCTTCCTCGGCATCCCTCGCCCCAGAGGTGTTTGGAAGAAGCGTGATGCCCTTGGGCATGTGGTCGAGGATGTTGCCCTCGCCTGTAGAATTGGCCCTTCTGACGGCCAGGGTGGCCATCTGTACCCCGCCGTTCTCGATGACGGCGCGTGTCATGTCGAGGGAGAACTTCCCCGAACCGAGTATGAACCTTGATTGGAAACGATGTCCTCCGATCACGAGATCATCATTCATGCCGGTGGCATTCGTTTCATGCTATAAGGAATATCAGACCGTTTCTTCCAAGATCAGTCTGATTGCTGTGTGTGCCATCATCCCCGCACAGGTCATGACCCTGGTGGCTACGAGGCCGACCTCATCCTTGTCGCTGACTCCGTCGCCTACGATGACGACGTGACCGAACCTCTGTTTGATGTCCATGGTCGAGGTGGAATCGAAACCCGCCATGCCGGAGCAGCTCACTATCCATTTTTCCGGATGGGATTCGTACATGGCAGAAACGAGCATGGCCTTCGCCTCGGGAGAATCGAATGCTTCGATGACGATGTCACATTTTCCGAAGATCTCTGCTACGTTGTCCTCGGTCAGTCTGATGTCGTGAGTCTCCACTTTTATCCACGGTGCGATGCTCTTCAGAACACGCTCGGTGGCTTCGGTTTTCGGAAGACCCAGATTGTTCGTGGAATAGTTCTGTCTGGAGAGATTGGTGATGTCGACACGGTCGAAATCCGCGATGACAAGGTCCCTGATCCCGGCCCTTACGAGACTCACTGCCACGTGGGAACCTATACCTCCGAGACCGGCGATGCCTATCCTCGCTTTCGAGATCTTTTCGTATTTCTCGGCCGAGTATCTTTGGATAAGGGAATGCTCGGAAGTCTCCTCGTCGGAGCATCCTTTTTTCACGATATGGATAGTGTCTCCGTTGCTGAGAACATAGTCGGATTCCTCATGTCTTCCGTTGACCAGAGCGTACATGAAATCGGACGTCTGGGTCTCCTTCAGTTCGGAGATAGAGGTACCTTCGGACAGTTCGGTCTTCTTTCCGTTGACTGTAATGTGCAAGGTCATCCCCCGCCTACGAAACTGACAATCTCGATTTTGTCTCCGGAGGTCAATTCCCTCTCTTCGAACATCCTCTGCGGGACGATGTCGAGGTTGATCTCGACCGCCACGCGGCCCCCGCTGAATCCTTCCGACTCCAGCATGGCTGCCACGGTGGTTCCCTCGGGGAACTGTCTCTTCTCGCCGTTGACGGTTATATCGATCATGGATCACACGTACTTCACTGCGGTGCCGAAGGCGAGAATCTCCGCCGCACCGGCGGAGACGGTGGAGGACGCGTACCTGAGGCACACGACCGCATCCGCTCCGAGTGCTTCCGCCTCCTCGAGCATCCTCTCGGTGGAGAGTGCGCGTGCCTTGGAGACCATGTCGACGTACGCCTTCAGCTCTCCTCCGGCGATGTGCCTGAGGCCCTGGGTGAAGTCGCGACCGATGTTCTTGGTCTGGATGGTGTTGCCCTGGACGATGCCGATGATCTCGTACTGCTTGCCGGGGATGTTCTCGGTGGTCGTCACAAGGATGTTGAATGTCTTTCCGTAGGGTTCCGTGAGTCCGGGTCCTTCTGCCATGTACCAGGTATTGCATCACGGCTATAAATCCGATTTACATCAACAGAGTATCTGCACAATTTTGAAATCAGTTTAATGCAGATAATACAAAAAATTTATAAATCAATATTCTGCTGATTGTATGTGCACAAATTCGACTATCGTTTTCTCAAGGACCTTAAGGTGGATTCCGATATACTGAACAGGGCCGTCAATATAGAATCCCTCATAGGGCGCACGGTCAAAGGAGGTAAAACGGCCCCTTCCGTACTGGAGGGTCTGGAGAGGAAAGCGATCATAATGTCCGTTGCGGATTCGAATGCCATCGAGGGTATCCGGACCAGTGAGACGAGACTGGTCGGTCTGATATCCGGTAGGACCGCTCCCTTGGGACACGACGAGAAGGATATTGCGGGATACCGCGATGCGTTGCGTTTCATCAATACCGACCATGAGAAGATTGTGTTGAACAAGGAGTCTGTATTGGATATTTACAGCATCCTGACGGGGTACAGTGAGCTCAATGAACCAGGGTTCAAGACGAGGGATAACGTCATCGTCGATAGGGATTTTGAGGGAACCATTCTGAAGATACACCCCACTGTGCCGAAGGAGAAAACCGAGTGGGCAGTAGAGCAGGCGATATGGGCCTTCTGGGAAGCAAGGAACGATCCGGATATCAACAAGCTTCTTCTGATACCTTGTTTCATCATGGATTTTCTGAGGATCCATCCGTTCCTTGACGGTAACGGGAGGATGTCAAGACTCCTGACAGTTTTGCTCCTCTATCAGGAGGGATATGACATCTGCAGATACGTATCCCTGGAATCGAAGATCAATGCGGGCAAGAACGATTACTATCGGGCGTTGGAACTGTCGGAGATAGAATGGGATGATAACAAAAACGATTACACTCCATTCATCTCCTATTTCCTGGGACAGCTATTTTTATGCTACAGGGAACTCGACAGGTCCCTGGGAATCGAATTGTCCGGGAACAAGAAGTCGAACGCTCTCGAAGTATATCTCAGGCTCAGCAATCTTCCCGTTTCCAAGAGGGAGCTGATGTCCCTGTTCCCTTATCTTTCGGAGAGCACCGTGGAGCTGGTTCTGAAGCATATGTCTGATGCGGGCGAGCTGGAGAAGGTCGGAGCTGCCAGAAGCACAAGGTATGTCAGAAAGAAAGAATGGCGCCGAGAGAGAGATTCGAACTCCCGAGGTCAGAGACCAGCGGTTTTCGAGACCGCCGCCTTACCGGGCTGGGCCATCTCGGCTTATCCATCGCTATCTTTTCCGATTATAAAATCATAATCCTAAGGAATATTCTATAAACCGTACCACGATGCGAGCCTCATGGCGACATCCGTATCCGAAGTGAAGGATGCAAAATTAGCGGCCCTTAAGATGGCCGCCCTCGATACCGGGACGAAGGACAAGGCACTGAAAGCTATGGCGGATGCCATAGTCAGCAACAGGCAGAACATCCTTGAAGCGAACGCTGCCGATGTGGCGGAGGCCGAGGGCAACGTCCCTTCCGAGATCCTCAAGAGGCTTAAGCTCAACGACGACAAAGTCGACGATATGGTCGCCAGTATCCTCGACGTCGCCCGCATCAGGGACCCCGTGGGAGAGGTCATGTCCGCCATCGAACTGGACGCCGGCCTCGAGCTCTACCAGAAGAGGTGCCCCATCGGACTCATCGGGGTCATCTTCGAAGCGAGGCCCGAGGTGGTCCCGCAGATCATGTCGCTCTGCCTCAAGAGCGGCAACGCCATCCTGTTCAAGGGTGGTTCCGAGGCCAAGAGGTCCAACAGGGTACTCTTCGACATCCTCAGGGAAGCGGCAGCTTCCGCAGGGGTGCCCCGCGAGGCGTTCGTTCTGATGGAGACCAGGGAGGACATATCCGAGATCCTGAAGATGGACGAATACATCGATCTCCTCATCCCCCGCGGTTCCTACGGGTTTGTCAAATTTATTCAGACAAATACCAACATACCCGTGCTCGGGCACTCCGCAGGGGTTTGCCACATCTATGTCGATTCCGACGCCGACCTCCTCAAGGCCTTCGGCGTGGTGCTCGATTCCAAGATCCAATACCCCGCGGCATGCAACGCCGTGGAGAAGGTGCTGGTCAACGAGGCCATCGCACCCTACTTCCTGCCCCGCATGGCCGACCAGTTCCAGGCCAACGGGGTCGAGATGAGAGTGGAGGAGTCACTCACCAAGTACCTGCTCGGGTTCGATTACAAGATCGCCACCGAGGAAGACTGGACCGCGGAGTACGACGGCCTCACCATAGCGATCAGGGCCGTGAAGGACCTGGAGGAAGCGATAACAATCATCAACAGCAACGGCTCCCACCACACCGACTGCATCATCACCGAGGACAAGGAGAAACAGGACGAGTTCGCCCGCAGGGTCGATTCGGCCGACGTGTTCATCAACGCCTCCACCCGCTTCGCCGACGGATTCCGCTTCGGCAAGGGCGCCGAGGTGGGCATCTCCACCAACAAGATCCACGCCCGCGGACCCATGGGCATGGAGGGTCTGATGATCTACAAGTACGTCCTCGTCGGCAACGGCCACATGGTGAAGGACTACGCAGGCAAGAACGCCAAGCCCTACACCCACCGCAGGATCGACATCAGGGAGGACTGAGCATGGTCTCGAGGAAGGAGCAGCTTGCCAACGTGGAGAGGGTCGTCATCAAGGTAGGGACATCCTCCATCACGCAGGGCGGCAGTACCCCTTCCGAGCAGTTCATGGACCTGGTCGCGAAACAGATTTCCGAAATCAAGAAGGCGGGCATCGAGGTGCTGATCGTATCCTCGGGTGCCGTCGGTATCGGACTCAAGGCGATGAACGCCACCCCCAAACCCAACGAGAT